>Ga0070665_100002568_pt1 | contig 19904 bp, 17 predicted proteins | sample KBSS13metaG_FD_65862 | JGI IMG/M metagenome (GOLD analysis project Ga0070665, IMG submission 65862) | Switchgrass rhizosphere microbial communities from Kellogg Biological Station, Michigan, USA - KBS S1-3 metaG | ecosystem: Host-associated > Plants > Roots > Rhizosphere > Soil ...
GGACACGATCGTCGACAAGGTCATCGGGCCGATCGAGCGTATTGTCGGCTTCAACATCTTGACCTTCCAGATGATCCAAACCGCCAACCGCTTCCCACTCGGCTTTCAAACCGGCGCCGGCACCGGCGGCTTCTAGCGGGGCAAGTCCAGTGGTCCCGAAGTGGGACCAATTGGCTGACGGGGCAACCGTCGTCGCTTGGCTCGCGACATGAGCCGATGCTGTGGGTATGGCGAGGGTCGACCGCGACGGTTGCGAACTGCTCCGCCGCCCGTCTTGCGACGGCGGCATTCTCCAAACAACCGGTCCTTCCGGCCCGGCGACTCTTGCGACCGGGCGCCCTGTTGGTTGCATGATTCCGGTTACAGAATCATGAGCGCCGGGTGAGTTCGGAAAAAACGGAAAAAATATGACCAACGGCAAAGCAGACCCCACGGGCGGCTGGTAAACTAGTTCGAATCGACGGCCCGGAGTGGTTCTGGGCCCTTCGTTCGGCGCAATTGGGCCTTGCTTCGGCGCAACAAACAGCGAGAGCGGCGGGGAATCGAGCGCCGGGGAAATTGCCAGTGTCCGATCCATCTGCGGGTGAGTTGCAGGCGCCCATCTTGATCGCCGGCTTCGGCTCGATTGGCCAACGGCACTTCCGCAATCTCAAATCGCTGGGTTGCAAGAACTTCATCCTGTACCGCACGCGGCAGGGGACGCTCGACGACGAACTGGCCGCCGATTGTCGCAGCACATCGGTCCTGGCCGAAGCGCTCTCGTGGCGACCCCGCATGGCCATCGTCAGCAATCCCACGTCAATGCACATGCCGGTGGCGCTCGCCGCGGCCCGCGCTGGATGCGATCTGTTTTTGGAAAAGCCACTCTCGCATCAACTCACCGATTGCGCCGAGTTGACCGACTTGGTTCGCGCCCACAGCCTGGTCACCATGATCGGCTGCCAGTTTCGCTTTCATCCGCTCCTCAGCCGGCTCCGCGCCGAGTTGCAAGCGGGACGACTGGGCACGGTCGTCAGCGCGAACGCCGAGTGGGGCGAATACCTGCCGGGCTGGCATCCGTGGGAAGATCATCGCAAAAGCTACAGCGCGCGATCCGACCTCGGCGGCGGCGTGATCCTGACACTGATTCATCCACTGGATTACTTGTACTGGCTGTTTGGGCCGGTCGGACGATTGCACGCGTCGACGCGCGCCGTCGAATCGCTCGGCACCGACGCCGGCGAAGACTGCGCGGAGATTATCGCCGAGTTTATTTCAGGGCCTCTGGCGCGCGTCCATCTGGATTATTTCCAGCGACCGGCGACACACACGCTGGCGATTGCCGGTGACGCCGGATCGGCGACGCTCGATTTCCACGCCCAAACACTCACTTGGCAGTTGATCGACGGCTCGACCTCGGTCGACACGGTTCCGGCCGACTTCGAACGAAATACAATGTTTGTGGACGAGATGCGGCATTTCCTCACCGCCGTCGAACAACGCGCCCAGACGGATATCCCGCTGGCCGACGGCGTGGCGGTGTTGGATATTGCGCTGCGAGCCAAAACAAGCGCCCAGGAGAAGCGATCCGATGTCTGAAGCTGTGGAGTCGATGTTCAATCTCACGGGACGCGTCGCCATTTTGACCGGCGGCGCCGGGTTGCTCGGCCGGCGCTACGCGCGGGTGCTGCTCGACGCCGGGGCCAAGGTGGTCCTGGCAGACGTCGACCCAAACGCGGCCAGCGCTGTCGCGAATGAAGCCGTGGCAGAGCGCGGTGGCGAAGCGATTGGCGTCGGCGTCGATGTGCGCAGCAAACAGGACGTCGACCGGATGGTTGCCGAAGTGCTGCAGCGTTTCGGCCGGATTGATATCTTGATCAACAACGCCGCGATCGATCCTAAGTTCGACGCGGCCCTCGCCACGCAGCAGGCCAACACGTTCGAGGATTACCCGCTTGATCTCTGGCAAAAATCGCTCGACGTGAACCTGACGGGCGTCTTCCTCTGCAGCCAGGCCGTTGGCAAGGTGATGAGGGAGCAGAAGCGCGGCGTAGTCGTCAACGTATCTTCGACGTACGGCGTCGTCAGCCCGGACCAGCGTCTCTATCAGCGTGACGGCGAAGCAGAACAAACGCTGTTCAAGCCAGCTAGCTACGCGGTCACCAAGGCGGCGGTCGCGCACCTTACGAAGTACCTGGCGACCTATTGGGCGCCCTTTAACATTCGCGTCAACACTCTCACGCCGCACGGTATTTTCAATTCGCAGGACGAGCAGTTCACGCGTCGCTACGCCGATCGCTGCCCGCTGGGCCGCATGGCCACGAAGGATGAAATGAACGGCGGCCTGCTGTTCCTCTGCTCGGACGCGTCGAGCTACATGACCGGCGCCAACCTGGTGATCGACGGAGGATGGACCGCGTGGTAAAGCCCCCAGAGGTGCTGGCGATCATCCAGGCCCGCGGAGGGTCGAAGGGATTGGTCGGCAAAAATCTGCGACCGCTGCACGGTCATCCGCTGGTGGCGTACAGCGTCGCGAGCGCCAAAGCAGCGTCGCGCATCACGCGCGTGATCATCTCGACAGACGACGCACAGATTGCCGAATGCGCGCGGAGCTACGGGGCCGAAGTCCCGTTCCTGCGGCCGGCCGAATTGGCCGAAGACGACGCGCTCGATTTTCCGCTCTTCGTTCACGCCCTTGAGTGGCTCGATAAGAACGAAGGCTATCGCCCCAAGGCCGTGGTGCAGTTGCGTCCCACCACGCCATTGCGACCGCGCGGCATGATCGACGAGGCGATTGGCATTCTGCTCGACGATCCGCAGGCCGATTGCATTCGCGGCGTCACCACGCCCAAGCAAAACCCGTTCAAAATGTGGAAGGACGGACCCGACGGCTACATGTTGCCGCTGGTGCCAACGGACCTGGTCGAACAGTACAACATGCCGCGTCAGCGCCTGCCGCGGGCCCATTGGCAGACCGGCCACGTCGATGTGATCCGCACCGAGACAATCACCGAGCTGCGGTCATTGACGGGTAATAAAGTTCGGCCGATCATGATCGACCCGGCCTACTGCGTCGACATCGACACGATGACCGACCTGGAAGACGCCGGCCGGCTGATCGCGGCCCAAATGGTCGATATCGATATTCCGCAGCGTCCCCCCGGGTCGCATGCAGATATCTGGCCGGCAGGGCTGGGGCTGCTGGTGCTAGACTTCGACGGGGTGATGACCGACAACCGGGTCCTGGTTCGCGAAGACGGCCGCGAGGCGGTATTCTGCAACCGGGGCGACGGGATGGGCTTGTCCTTCCTCCGTCAACGCGGAATCCCGGTCGTGGTTCTTTCGACCGAAACCAATCCCGTCGTCGCGGCGCGCTGTTTGAAGTTGAAGATCGATTGCCAACAGGGGCTGGAAGACAAAGCCTCGGCGCTGGCGGCGCTCGCCGCGGCGCGTGGCGTTCCCCTGTCGCAAGTTACCTACGTAGGAAACGACGTGAACGATATCGGCTGCATGCAGGCTGCGGGCTACGCAGTCGCCGTGGCCGACGCCCATCCGGCGGCGCTGGCCGAGGCCGATCTGGTTCTCAAGAACTCCGGCGGCAACGGCGCCGTGCGCGAGTTGTGCGATATCATCCTGAGTCATTTGTTTGCAAAGGACACCCATGCCTAAAGTCGTCAACTTGAAAGATCGTCCGGTTGGTGAAGGACATCCGACCTACATCATCGCCGAGATCGGCATCAACCATAACGGCAGCCTGGACAACGCCAAGAAGCTGATCGACCTGGCCAAATGGAGCGGCTGCGACGCGGTCAAGTTCCAGAAGCGCACGCCCGAGCTGTGCGTCCCCCAGGAGATGCGCGAGCGCTATCGCGAAACGCCCTGGGGCTATATCACGTACATGGACTACCGCTACAAGGTCGAGTTCAGCCTGGAGCAATACAAAGACATTGACAACTACTGCCGCGCCCAGAAGATCGCCTGGTTCGTCTCGCCGTGGGACACAGAGTCGGTCGCGTTCATGGAACAGTTCGACACGCCATGTTTGAAGATTCCGTCGGCCTCGCTTACCGATCGCGCGCTGCTCGAATCGATCAAGGCCACGGGCCGCCCGGCGATGCTCTCGACCGGCATGTCGAGCATGGAAGAGATCGACGCCGCGGTGAACCTGCTAGGCACGAAGAACCTGCTGTTGGCCCACGCCACGAGCACCTATCCTTGCCCCAAGGAAGAATTGAACCTGAAGATGATCGGCACGCTCGATAAGAAATACGACGCGCCGATTGGTTACTCCGGCCACGAGGTCGGCCTGGCCTCGACGATTGCCGCCGTGGCGATGGGCGCCAAGTTTGTCGAGCGACATATCACGCTCGATCGCGCCATGTGGGGAAGCGACCAGGCGGCTTCGCTCGAGCCCTCCGGTCTGCGACGCATGGTCAAGGACATCCGCAGCGTCGAAACGGCCCTGGGTGACGGTGTGAAGCACGTCTACCCGAGCGAAGTCGAAGCCGCCAAACGCTTGCGGCTGAAGAACACGTTGATGGGTAAGTAAGGTTTATTCTATCGCTACACCGGCGATTTATGGCTTGGAGTGAAGGCGCCATGGCCCGCTTGCGTGGCCATGCCGAAGTAGCACCAGCTCGTCAATAGAAGAGCATGCTCACGCAAGCGTGAGCATGGCACCCGCGCACCCTGACGCAAACGTCAAACTCGGTGACACACATCGCATTGAAGGAGTTGATCGCTTGAACTCGAAGCTTTGGCAAGGAAAGAGCGTCTTGGTCACTGGCGGGTCTGGCTTTGTGGGCCGGTGGTTGTGCCGCGCGCTGGCCGAGGCCGGCGTGGATCTGCACATCCTCGATCTCGTGCGCCCGACGAGCCTCGACCAACCATTCACCTATCACAAGACCGATCTCGGCCAACTCGACGCCACGACCGACATGCTGAAGAAGGTCCAGCCGAAGGTGATCCTGCACCTGGCCGGGCTGCCTGGCGTGGGCGCTTCGCACGATAATCCCACGCTCGCCTTCACGGCCAATGTCGTCGCCACGTTCAACCTGCTCGAAGGCTGCCGGCAATTGGCCGCGCCGGTCGAAAGCATCGTCGCCGTGAGTAGCAATCACGTCTATGGCGAGCAACACCACCAGCCCATTCCGGAAACCGCGCCGCTGAACGGCGAAGGCTCGTACGCGTCGAGCAAGCTGGCCTCGGACGTCATCGCCCGCTGCTATGGCAAAACGTATGGCCTGCCGGTCGGCATTGCGCGGATGACCAATTCTTTTGGCGGTGACGATCATCATGTCACGCACATCATCACGGCCACCATTCTCTCGGCTTTGGCCGGCAATCAGCCCGTGATCAAGCAAAGTGGCAAAGACCGCAAGGGCTATCTCTACATCAAAGACACCGCGCAGGGGCTATTGGCCGTGGCCGAAGGACTGATGCAAAAGCCGGCCCTCCGCGGCGAGGCGTTCAACATCGTGCCGAACGAGGCTTATACCGTTCTGGAGTTGGTTCGCGCAGTCTCGGAAGCGACCGGCCTGAAGCTGGAACCGGTCGTCAACAATCCCCAGGCTCACTTCGAGGATGAACACCTCGATAACGGCAAGGCAGCCAAAGAACTCGGCTGGCAGCCAAAGTACAGCCTGGCCGACGGGCTCAAGGAGACGATCGCCTGGTACCGCGAACATCCTCAGGCGGCGAAACAACCTCACTAAGCCGGTTTAGTCATCCGATCGTGTGCCACTGGCTCTGCCAGTGTTTTAATTCGCCGTGATGTCAAGGCAATCACTGGCAGAGCCAGTGGCACACATTACTAGTAGCTGCCCGGGCATTTTTTTCGCGGGCACTGCTGGCTGGCGCGGACCAAACGCGCAGCTATGATTGGAAGGACTTCTCGGGGGCCTGGGCGCCGCTTGTTGCTGTTGACGCTACCCCAATTATCGGCCTGTTGTGTCTGCTTGAAGCGCGCGGGAAGTGATGGTTCGCTTCTCAATCCATTAGAAATTTAAGGCACACGCCAAACATGAGCACCGCCGGTTCTGACACTCCTGCGCGTCCTCCCATCTCGGACAAAGCCAAGATCACTATGGGCGTCGCCGGCGGCGTGCTCTGCGTGGTGATGATCCTCTACGGGTTGATCAAGCCCAGCGACGCCGATCCACAAGTGACGCGCGCCCAATACAAGGCTGCGCTGCAGAAGTGGCAAGACGCGGGAATCAAAAACTACGATTTGCGTCTAGCGGTCAGCGGCCACATCGAACACAGCAGTGACGTGGTCCTCGAAGTTCGTGACGGTCAAGTCACGAAATCACTCATCAACGGCAAGCCGGAAACGAAAAAGGACGAGGCGAACTGGACGATCGAAAACCAGTTCAAGTACATCGAGGAAGACCTAACCACAGCGGAATCTCCGCAGGGCTTCGGCGTGAAAAAGGGCGTGTACATTACCTTGCACGCGGACTTCGATCCCAAGTACGGCTACCCGGACCGTTACTTCCGCCAGGCCCACGGCCCATCGCCGCTGCAATCACAGTGGAAGGTGAAGGAATTCAAGGTGGTCGAGCCCGGGACGTGATTTCTGGGGAGCGGAAGGCGATCTTAACCGTAGGGTACGCACTCCGTGCGTACCAAAATGTGGTAAACCATTTGCGGTTCGGTGGTACGCACGGAGTGCGTACCCTACAGCCGCGGCTATTCGATCCAGCCGCCGCCCAGCACGCGGTCGCCGTCGTAACAGACGGCCGCTTGCCCCGGCGCGATTGCATGCTTCGGCTCGTCGAGCGTGGCAGTAAAGCGATCTTCGCCGACCGGCGTCACCGTGGCCGCCACCGGGTTGCTGAGATAGCGGATCTTCAGCATGCAGCGCAAAGGCGCCACCGGAGTATCGATCAACCAGTTGGCCCGGCCGGCTGAGAGCGTGGCGCCTGCCAGTTCGTCGCGCGTGCCGATGACCACGCGACGCGTGTCGCTCTCCAGTCGGATCACATAGCGCGGCTCGCCGAACGCCAGGCCGATTCCTTTGCGCTGGCCGACCGTGAAATGCTCGATCCCCTCGTGCCGGCCCAGCACTTCGCCCGCGGTGGTGACGATTTCGCCCGAACGATTTTCTTCGCCCCGCCGGCGGCGGACAAAGTCAGCGTAATGCCCCTCGGTGACGAAGCAGATGTCCTGGCTGTCTTGCTTATCGGCGACGCGCAGGCCGATATCCCGCGCCATCGCGCGGATCTCATCCTTGCGAAACCCGCCCACCGGCAGCAGCACCCGGCGCAAAATGTCTCGATGCACGCCAAATAGCACGTACGACTGATCCTTCGATGGATCGACGCCGCGACGCAGCGCCGGCGTGTCGTCGCCGGGCTCGCGAATCAATTGCGCGTAGTGCCCGGTGGCGATGAACTCGGCGCCCACTTGCTCGGCGTACTCGGCCAGCGTGCCGAACTTCAACCAGTTATTGCAGACGACGCAAGGGTTGGGAGTGCGGCCGGCCGTGTATTCTTCGACGAAGTAGTCCATGATCCGCCCGAACTCTTCGCGAAAGTCGAGCGCGTAGAACGGAATATCGAGCCGGTCCGCCACGCGCCGCGCGTCGGCTGCGTCGCTGGCGGTGCAACAGCCTTGCTTGTGGCCGGGTCGCGCTGTGACGATTGGCAACAACCCGCCGGGCGCATTGACTCCGCCGGCCGCAGCGCCCGATGTCGCGCCGGCTTCGCTTGCGCAGACGGCCGGCGATTCTTCGCCATGCCGCATGAAGACGCCGATGACCTCGTGGCCTGCGTCGCGCAACAAATGCGCGGCCACGCTGCTATCGACCCCTCCGGACATGGCGAGCACAACGCGAGACATAGAAACGGCAATCTTTTCTCAAGCGAGGTCGCAAAATCCCTCTCCCCGGCGGGAGAGGGTGGCGAACGCAGTGAGCCGGGTGAGGGCGGCGCCGCTTTCGACTTGAAACCCTACGAGGAATTGGGCGAGGCAATTCGAGTGTATAACGCCCGATCGCGCTGCTGGCCGGCGCCCCGACCCTCTCCCACCGGGAGAGGGAGCACGCGCGCGACGCGGCGTCCCACCGACTTCAACCGGTTCACCCTATCAGTCGGCTGGCGGAACGACCAGGGTCCGGCCGGCGATCTGGCCGGCGAGAATCTGCTTCACGTGGGCGTCCAGGCCGGCAAAGTCGGTCTCGCTGGCCAGCTCGGCCAGGCAATCCGGCTTCCAATCGGTCGCCAGGTGTTCCCACAGGCGGCGGCGCGGTTCCATTGGGCATTCGGCCGAGTCGATGCCGCAGAGCGTGACGCCGCGGAGCAGAAACGGCATGACAGTCATTTTCAAACCGACGCCGCCGACCAATCCGCAGGCCGTGGCGCAGCCGCGATGTGAGAGGGATCGCAGGATCGTGGCCAGCGTGTTACCACCAACGGTGTCGACCGCGCCTTTCCAGCGCGTAGGCAGCAGCGGCTTCTCGCTGGCGTCGTTCACTTCTTCGCGCGAGATGATCTCAGCGGCGCCGGCCCGCTTCAGCAACTCCTGCGCTGATGGCTTGCCGCTGACGGCGACGACGCGATAGCCGAGCTTGGCCAAAATCGCCACGGCGACCGAGCCGACGCCACCGCTGGCGCCGGTAACGACCACATCGCCACTAGCGGGCGTGACGCCGTGCTTCTCAAGCGCGTCGACACACTGCGCGGCGGTGAAGCCGGCCGTGCCGTAGATCATCGCTTCGCGCACCGTCAGGCCCGCCGGCAACGGCACAACCCAACCGGCAGACACGCGGATGAATTGCGAATACCCGCCCCAGGTGTTTTGCCCCAAGTCGTAGCCAGTGACGAGCACCGAATCGCCGGTCGAAAATTCAGCCGAGTTGCTTTTGACGACGACTCCAGCCGCGTCGATGCCGGGAATGTGGGGATATTTGCGCGTGACGCCGGGGCTGCCTGACGTGCTGAGCGCGTCTTTGAAGTTCAACGACGAGTACGCGACGCGAATCAAGACGTCGCCAGCCGGCAAGTCTTCGATACGTTTCTCCGTCACCGCGCCGTGGGCCTTGCCCGCCTCGTCCTTGGTCACCAGGTAACAGCGAAAATTACTTGCCGACATACGAAACTCTCCCTACGAAAACTCGCTTTTGTTCCCTGTGATTTCCCCGCTAGCGTACGGCGAGAAACCGGGCGGTGCAATTGGTTGGCCCAATACCAGCCCGAAGCGCCAGCAAGGGTTCTTCGACGAGGACGCGTCAGGGAAGAACCCTTGCTGGCGCTTCGGGTTGGGGTGCGCTTCACTTCACGCGGGCAAGAACGGAAACAACCGCCGCCTCGCCGCGGCGTCCAACTGCGCAGCGTATTCGCTGATCTCGAACGCCTCGGCGAATTCGACCTGCGAGCCGGCCGTCGGACCATACGTGGCGATCAGCTCTTGCCGGTAGCGATCGGCCTGCGGGCGGAGATAACCGCAGTACCACTCGCGCAGCCAGGCCCGCTTGCCCTCTTCGTCGGCCGGCAGTTGATCGAGGATGCCGCGATTGAATGGCAGCCACTCGAAAATCTGCGAGCGGTGGCATGCCAGCATGTCGAGGATCGTGTCCAGGTCTTCCTTTACGTCAATCACCACGTCACCCCGGAGCGGGTTTGGCCGCATAAAACGATCGGGCATGTAGGCAATCACCGGCGGCGTGCGCAGGATCGGCGCCTCGGGCACGATCGCCGGCACGGTGACCAGGTAACTGGCGTCCCGCACCACATGCCCACACGCGCGATGATCGGGGTGATAGTCGTTCGTGCGATGCGTCAGGACCAGGTCCGGCGCGAACGAGCGCAGTTCGCGAATCACTTGCCAGCGCAGGTCGAGGTTCGGTTCCAGGCGGCCGTCGCCGTGTTCCCACATGGCAAAGTCAGCGCCGATCACGCGGGCCGCGTCGCGCATCTCCTCGCGACGGCGATCGGCCAGCGCCGCCCCAGACATCGTCTGGTGCCCCGCGTCGCCACAGGTCAGTGAGATAATACGCACCGTGTGGCCCAGGCGGCGGTATTTGGTGGCCAGTCCGCCAGCGTGGAATTCGGCGTCATCCGGATGGGCGCCAAGAATTAAGAGTCGTAACGGTGCGGTCATTGCGGTGTGCGGCCCAGGGGACGAGGGAGTGAGCAGGATGGCAAGCGCGAGACTACGCTCTTCGCCGCTGGCGAGTCGCGCGGTGTCCAGATTATGATAGCGTCGCCCGGAGTCGCCAACTGGGCATGCGATTCCGCTCAACTACGCCCCGCCGGCCGCGCACAGTAATTCCTTGCCAGGCCGGCATGTTCGAAGGACGTTTTATGCACTTCATCGAAATGACTGGTAAGACCTTGAAGCGTGTGATCAACGAAGACGAGATCACGCCTGCGCAGCTGCACGACTGCGGCGTGGATGACGACAGCCTGGTGCGCGTCAACCGGCAAGGCGATATCGAGCTGCGCCGTCGCGACACCTGGGACGTGATTGGCGGACTGCTGGGCGACTTTATCGGCCGCGTGCGTCACGAGACAGGACTGGACTGGGCGTGATGCGATGACGGCTGAGTGCGACGTTGCGTTATGCTCCCTCTCCCGGTGGGAGAGGGTTGGGGTGAGGGCCAGATGCGCATTAGGGCTTTTACATTAGCCACGTCGTGCGCGGCGCACAGCCCTCATCCGGCGTGCTAACGCACGCCACCTTCTCCCCAGGGGAGAAGGATTTTTGTAGACCTCTTCAATTGAAACACGTTCGCCACTCCTTCGAAGACTGGCAGGCAATGATGCGATTTCACTTCTTCGTCTTCGCCGTGATCTCTTGGACTGTCTTCGTCGGCCCGCGGATCTCTTGCGCCGTCGAGCCAGCGGCTAAGCAGTTGGACCTGCTCAAGACCTTCCGCGACGAGTTCGTGCGGCTCACGCCTGGCAAAAATGAATTCCCGGCCGAGTTCACGATGGGCGCGGCTGATGGCGATAAGTCGGAGCAACCGGCGCACGCGGTAAAAATCGCCCGGCCGTTTTCGATCGCCCGGTATGAAGTTCCGCAGAACCTCTGGCAGGCCGTGATGGGCGAGAACCCCAGCCGCTGGAAGGGCAAACGCAACTCGGTCGAGATGCTCAGCTTTGCCGACGCGGAGAAATTCTGCGCTCTCGCGACCGAGCTGATGCGAACCGCCGGCCTGATTAAGCCGACCGAAACGATTCGTCTGCCAAGCGAAGCCGAGTGGGAATACGCCACGCGCGCCGGGACCAAGACCCGTTATTCCTTCGGCGACGACGCCAAAGACCTCAACGAGTACGCCTGGCACACCGGCAACGCAGCCGGCAACGATCCGGCCGTGGGAGTAAAGCGCGGCAACGCCTGGAAACTGCACGACACGCACGGCTACCTGTGGGAATGGTGCGCCGACCCCTGGCACGCAAACTACGAAGGGGCGCCCACCGATGGATCCGTATGGAAGAAGGACGGCGACGCAAAACAGAGAGTGCTGCGCAGCGGCAGTTGGAAGGACAAAGCCGATCGCCTGACCAGCACCGCCCGCCGCGCCGCCGCGGTGGACCTGAAGGACGACGCGGTTGGGTTACGGTGCGTGCTGTCGGAGTGATACCACAAGGACGCTCGCAAGTTTTGCAATTATCCGATTTTCCCGTTACTCAACCAACGTCCAAATTTGTCTTCCTCTGCGTTCCTCCGCGCCCTCTGCGGTTCATCTTCTTTCTCGTTGGCTGGATGAAGAAGAGGAGTGAGACCGCAGAGTACGCAGAGGGCGCAGAGGGAAAACGTTAAGTCGCTAACAATTCCACACTCCGCTTGCCCGAGGCTTTCCCCAGCCGTTACAGTAAAGGCTTGGGGCGCCTTGCGATCGTCCCCACCCGCCACTAGCTCCACCACTCTCAGGCGAACCTCTCATGCTGTCGGCCCTCCTTGCGTTGAGTCTCATTTCGGCCGCTCCAGGGCCGGATACCATCGTGGTTTGTCCGCAAGAGTTGCGACCCGCATTGCAGCCCTGGATCAAGCACCGAGAGCAGCAAGGGCATAGCTGCCGTGTGATCGCCGGACCGACGCCTGAGGAGATCCGCGCGCAGGTTCGCGCGGCCGCGGCTGGCGGCAAGCTGAAATATGTTGTGCTGGTCGGTGACTCCGCGCCGCAAAACGCTAAGAACGCGCGCGGGCCCTTGGTCCCAACGCATTACTCGCGGGCCAAGGTCATCTCGCGCTTCCAGGGCGGCCCGAACATTGCGACCGATAACTGGTACGCCGATATCGACGACGACCAGGTGCCCGATATCGCGATTGGCCGACTGACGGCCGACACGCCCGCGGAGCTCAAGACGCTCGTCGAGAAAACAATTGCTTACGAAAAAACGATCACGCCGGGCGAGTGGCGGCGGCGGATCAGTCTGGTGGCCGGCCTCGGCGGGTTTGGCGCGATGGCCGACACCGCGATCGAAACGGTCGCCAAGCGTTTGCTGATCGAAGGCATTCCGGCCGCGTACACGACGACGGTCACCTACGGCAGTTGGCGCAGTCCGTATTGCCCGCTGCCGAACACGTTCCATGACACGACGATGTCGCGCTTCAACGAGGGCTGCCTGTTCTGGGTCTACATGGGCCACGGCCAGACGCGCGAAGTCGATCGGATGCGAGCGCCGGACAAAGTGCACCACATTTTCGGCGCGGCCGATTGCGACAAACTGCAATGCGGCGACTATCCACCGATCGGGCTGTTGCTCTGCTGCAACGCCGGCGAGTTCGACGCCGCGAAGGACTGCCTGGCCGAAGAAATGCTCCGCGCTCGCCAGGGACCGGTCGCCATCGTCGCCGGCTCGCGCGTGACGATGCCCTACGGCGGCATGGGGTTGGGCGTGGGACTCTTGCGTTCGTACTTTCGCGACAGGGCCGAGACGCTGGGCGACCTGCTCTTGGCCGCCAAGCGCGAGTCGGCCTTGGGATCGCGCGACGACGCAAACAGCAAAGCGATCGATTCGCTGGCCCTGATGCTCAACCCGGCCAGCAGCGACCTGACCGCCGAGCGGCTGGAGCACGTCGAGCTGTTCAACCTGCTGGGCGATCCACTGCTGAAGCTGCAACACGCGGATCTAGTGCAGTTCAAAGCGCCCGTGACTGCGGCGCCGGGGGCTGAGATCGAGATTGTCGGCACGAGCTCGCTCGATGGGACGGCCGACGTCGAGCTGGTCGTGCGGCGCGATCGACTGACGTTCCGGGCGCCATCGCGAGCACGCTACGAGACCACGCCGGCGGCCGCCAGCGAATTCCAAAAGACCTACGAACGAGCCAACGACTCAAGGCTCGTCGCGACCAAGACGACGGTCAAGAACGGCGCGTTCCGCGCGCGGTTGACCGTGCCGCGCGACGCGTCGGGCGCCTGCCACGTGCGCGTGATTGTGCATGGCAACCAGAACGTCGCCGTCGGGGCCAGCGATATCGAAATCGGCGAAATGGCAGCCCGACCAGACGTAAACGCCGGCGGGAAGTAGCTCTCTGTCTGGTGTGAGGGCGCCATGGCCACGCTTGCGTGGCCATGCGGATGCGGAGTTCATGTGACAACCCTGTGACCAAGCATGCTCACGCAAGCGTGAGCATGGCACCCGACCCTTGGGCGTTTTATCGAAATGCACGAAACGCTTGCCCAATGGATTCGCGAAGCCAAGCGGGCCGTGGCGTTTACTGGCGCTGGGATCAGCACCGAGAGTGGCATCCCTGACTTCCGTTCGCCCGGCGGCATCTGGACGCGGTTCCGGATGATCCAATATCCAGAGTTCATGGCCAGCGCCGACGCGCGTCATGAATACTGGGAACAAAAGGCCGCCGGCCAGCTCGACTTTGCCAACGCCAAGCCCAACGCCGGTCACACGGCGCTCGCCGATTGGGAGCGCGCAGGCCGACTCGTCGGCGTCATCACGCAAAACATCGATGGGCTCCATCAGGCGGCCGGTAGCCAACGCGTGCTCGAACTGCACGGCACGGCGCTCGCGGCCGAATGCCAGGATTGCCACGAGCGGTTCGACGTGGCGCCCCTGGTCGAAGCCTTTCGCGCGACGAACTCCGTGCCGCCCTGCCCGGCGTGTGGTGGCGATCGCTTGAAGCACGCCACGGTGTCGTTCGGCCAAGCATTGCCGCCCGAGGTGACGCAAGCGGCGTTTCAACTCGCCCGCGACGCTGACCTGCTGCTGGCGCTCGGCTCATCGTTGGTCGTCGAACCAGCCGCCAGTATCCCGCGGACGGCAAAGCGCTACGGCGGGCGATTGGTAATCATCAACCGCGACCCCACTCCGCAAGACGACAACGCCGATCTCGTGATCCGGGCATCCATCGGCGAAACATTGGCGGCCGTGGCCGCGCTCATTGGCCCGTAGGGCATAGGAGCCGTTGTCGCGACCATTTCCGGTGCGTGGATCGGTTGAAATCACCGCTTGAAGCCCCCGCACGACTCGTCAGATTAGACGACCATTCCTCCCGTCCGTTCGAAATTGGCTCCCGCGCCTGCACGCAGTTATCATTGCCATCACGCCCAGTTTGGCTGACGATCGAAAATCTCCTGGCGGAGGAATCACGCATGTCCGGCGATTCATCTGTATCGCGTCCTTACAACCCATCCAGTCCCAATCGTCGTGACTTCGTCAAATCTGGCGCGGTCAGCCTGGCTGCCGCTGCGATGATCGCGCGTGCAGCGCCCGCTCGCGCCGCGAGCGCCAACGACGAAATCCGGGTCGGACTGATCGGCTATGGCGGGCGCTGTCGGCAATTGATGACCGCGCTGACGCGCGTGCCGGGGGTGAAGGTCAACGCTGTCTGCGACGTCTGGGATCAGAACCTGGAACTGGGGCGCAAGGCGCTGGGCGAAGCGGCGTTCTCGACCAAGGACCACCGTGCACTCTTGGACCGCAAAGACGTCGACGCCGTGCTGATCGCCACGCCGGACCACTGGCATGTGCCAATCACCATCGACGCCTGCGCCGCTGGCAAGGACGTGTACGTCGAAAAGCCACTGACGCACGACATCGCCGAAGGCCAGTCGGTGATTGACGCGCAAAACAATCACAAGCGGATCGTGCAGGTTGGCATGCAGCAGCGGAGCATGCCGCAATTCCAAAAAGGTTTCGAGATCGTCCGCAGCGGCGAGCTCGGCAAGATCCACAAGGTGCATCTCACCTGGAATCGCAACCAGCCGCGTGATCAGAACCGTGACCTGGGGATCGACGAAAAAACCGTCGATTGGAAACGCTTCTTGGGCAATGCCCCAGATCAGCCGTTCGATCAATACCGTTTCCGGCACTGGCGCTGGTTTTGGGATTTCGGCGGCGGCATTCTCACCGACCTGATGGTCCACTACCTGGACGTCGCCAACTGGTATCTCGAGCTCGATCATCCGACGACGGCAATGTCGATCGGCGATCATTTTCTATCGCCCGGCCTCTGGCAAACGCCAGACACCGTGCAAACGCTGCTGCACTATCCTGAGCAAGGCGTGCAGGTCTACTACGAAGGAACGTTCGTCAACGCGCGCAACGCGGCGATGCTCGAGTTCATGGGCTCGGAAGGGACGTTGTACTTGGACCGCGGTCGCTACGAGGTGATCCCCGAGCGCCGCAGCAAGCTGAAGCCGAGCGAGCTGATCCTCGACGAAGGCCCGCGCGGCGCCGATTTCTACAAAACGCCGGATGGCGAGTTCCTGCATCTCACGAATTGGATCGACTGCATCCGCAGCCGGGCCAAGCCCAACGCCCCAGCCGAGGCCGGCGTTGCGGCGGTCAAAGGCGCCCACCTCGGCAACCGTTCACTCCGCAGCGGCGAAGCAGCAAAATGGGGCGCGGCGTAACAATTGATAACGCACTGCGCTAAAGAGAATGAACCGGTATCGAGTTTCCGGGAGGGCGAGGCTCCCGCCGAGCCGCGAAGCGCAATCGACCACAATTTAAAAGAAATTTTTTTGCCACCGAGGACACCGAGTCGTAGGGTACGCACTCCGTGCGTGCCAGCATTGCGCCGCGGTTGAAGATCCCCGGGCGACGCAAGGCCCGCGCCAACGGACGCAGTAGGGCGAGCCCTCCTGTGAACTACTTACGGTCCCATGCGAAGAGCCCGCGGCTAGCGCCTCGCGGCTCACAGCGCTGCTGTTACACCCCCCGAAAACGCGGGCAAAACGCCCCAGGCTTTGTCCTAACCGCGGGCAGCCCGTATCATTGCGGCAAGGCCAGCGGACGCCCGGCAACGTAGAATTGTTGGGGTCGGCCGAATGGGACGGAGCCATACCGACTCGCGCCGGAACAGAATTGCTTGCCGCTAGGCGTCGTAGCGAGAGAGAAATCAACGGAGAGCCAGATCATGCGAATCACCACCAAAGTTGCCGGCGTCATGCTTTGGACGGCGGCAATGTTCACCGCCACGACACTGTTGGCCCAAGAAGAACTCCCCTCGCCACCGCCGGTGGTGAAACCAACCACGCCAGCCACCACGGCGCCCAAGGCCGCTGCGCCAAAATCCGCAGCGCCAAGAACCACGGCCCGAAAAGCGACCGCGCCGAACGCCGCTGCGCCGAGACCCATTGGGCCTCCGATTCCGTTCCCTCCTGGCCCGCCGCCGATTGCGATCGGTCCGTTTGCTCCGCCGCCGATTCTGTCGATGCGTCGCGATCTGCCGCCGGACGTTCGCGCTCGTCGTGAACGAATCCGCGCGCTGAGCGCGCAGGCGCTCGACGCGTTTCTTCCACCCGATGGCGGCGGCCCGGTGGGCCCCGATGGCGCCCGCTTCGGCGCGGCCGCGGCAGCGATCCTGGGCGATGGCCTGATTGAAACGCTTACGGTCAAGCTCGACCCGGCCGGCACCAACTTGAAAGAGGACAAGGTCAAGTTCGATACCGTGGCCACGATGCGTCGATCTCCCTGGGCGCCCGAGCCGAGCAAGCTCAGCAGTCAGATGAACGTCAAGATCGGTCCGAACGAAGCAGGCGCGGCCGCCGCGGCGATCGACGGCAAGCTGCGGTTTCAGACCCAGACTGTGCCCCTGGTGAATTATGCGCTCGCGCAGTACAAGATTCGCGCCGCCGAAGAGGCCAACAAAACGCACGATGGCCCGCCGACTTCGGAAGACGTTCTGAAGAGCCGCATCAACGCCAAGCTGCAAACGGTCGACGCGATCCTCTCGATCGACGAAGTGGCCGACCTGATGAACCAGCTTGCCGAAATCCGCCTGTCATTCGTCAACGAAGAGATCGAAGGCTTGCGGGCAGCGCTAGCCAAGGCGCCGGATGACGAGGCTCGTAAAGAGGCGAGCGCTGCATTGACAGCAGCCCGGGTAAAACGCGACAGGCTGCTCGAAGTCCGCAGCAAGACAGTGCGCGGCAAAGACGGCGCGGCCGAGTCGATCTCGCTGAAGCTGGCGATGCTCGACCTGATCCCGGGCGCCGATATGAAGACGTTCGACGTGACGCTGTCGAACAACGAGATCACCGCCACGCTGGTTGGCGACGTTTACCAGTACGTTGAGCTGTATCCGCTAGCCAAACCCCTGTTGATCGGCACGCTCGAACGGATCCAGGCGGGCGACGTGCAAGCGGTCGAGACGATGCGCCGCGCGATCAACGTCTACCTGAGCCAAGGGCTGAAGCCGCTACTGCCCGAGGCGCAAGGGGCCGAGCTGACACCAGCGCCCGCGCCGCCAGCCCCTGCTCCACCAGCAGCCGAAGCGCCGGCCCCAGCGCCGCAGCCGGAAGCATTACCGTCTCCGTAGTCGCGACCTGCGTGTCGGCTCTCTCTCACACCAACCCGAAGCGCTAGCGAGGGTTCTTCTTAAATCGTCGCCAAGCGAGCGGACGAAGAACCCTCGTTGGCGAGCTGACGTTGCTTATCTGCTGCCGGCGAATTTATCGGCAGGGTGATTGATAGGCAATCGCGCGCACGACGGTTGCACGAACGAACGCCGCGACGAAAAACACCAATCACAGCCCAAAGGCATTCTCTGTGTCCTCCGTGCCTCTGTGTTTCAGTCTTTCTTGCCGAACAAGAAAACACAGAGGCACAGAGAACACAGAGAAAATAGCAGCGTACTTAGCCAAGCGAGCGGACGAAGAACCCTCGCTGGGGCTTCGGGTTAGTGGGACCACGGTTATCTGCGGTTTCCTCCGCTAGTGGCGTCGCGCCGCGGGTTGGGCTACAACATGCTGCGTGAGTGTTGATCCTTTTTCAGGGGAAGACATCGCCATGCAGATTTCGCCAATCTCTATTCGCCGTGCAGTGGTCGCGTTGTCGTTGGCCTTGTTCGTCGCGCTGACTTTCGTGGTCGGTCGCGCTGCAATCGCCGCCGAGCCTGTGACGCTGGAGAATTTCGTTCCGCCAACGGCAAACGACAAGGACGAAGCGATTGCTCCGGCCTTTTCACTCGCCAAGGCCGCCGACTTTTTGGATTCCGCGGCGCTCGATTGGCAGAAGAGCCGCAACTGCATGACCTGCCACACCAATTACGCGTTTCTGCTCTCGCGCCCGGCGATCTCGGCCGACGCGCCGGCCCATCGCGAAGTCCGCAAATACGCTGAAGAACTGGTGACCGACCGCTGGGTGAAGGACAAGCCGCGCTGGGACACCGAAGTTGTCGCCACGGCCACGGTGCTGGCGTTCAACGACGCGGCAACCACGGGCAAGCTCCACCCGACTACGAGATCAGCGCTCGACAAAATGTGGACCGTGCAGCGCGAAGACGGCGGCTGGTCCTGGATCAAGTGTGACTGGCCGCCCATGGAGTCGGACGACGACTACGGCGTCGCCTTCGCCGCGGTCGGCGTCGGCGTCGCTCCAGAAGGTTACGCCGACACGCCCGCCGCCAAGGCCGGCATGGAAAAGTTGCGGGCTTATCTAAAGGCCAATCCGCCGCCAACATTGCACCACAGGGCGATGCTCCTCTGGGCCGCCACGTATCCGGCGAACGCCAACCTGATCACGGACGAGGAGCGCAAAGCCACGGTTGCCGACCTGCGGGCGCTGCAGCACGAAGATGGTGGCTGGTCGCTCCCATCGCTCGGCGATTGGAAGCGCGCTGACGGATCGCCGCAGGACACCGCCACCAGCGACGGCTATGGCACAGGCTTCGTCACGTACATCCTGCGCCGCGCTGGCGTGCCGGCTGATGATTCTCAACTCGCTCGCAGCGTGGCCTGGCTCAAGAGCCATCAGCGTGAAAGCGGCCGCTGGTTCAGCCGCAGCCTGCACAAAGACAGCAAGCATTTCATCACGCACGCCGGGACGGCCTTTGCGGTGATGGCGCTGGCCGAGTGCAACGCCGCGAAGTGATCGAACGGCCCGATGGTCATCGTCGCCGCGCGTATCTGTGACGTGTGCCACTGGCTCTGCCAGTGCAAGGCAAAAAAAACCGCGACAGGCGCCAGGCGCCTGCCGCGGCAATGATCGAGCATGATCGCTCAACAGTTTGTCACTTCACCTACTTGACCGTTCGTCGTTAAGGCACACTCCACGAAGCCGTTTGCGGATAGTGCCAGACCGTGATGTTCTTGATCGTGAAGTGCAGATCCTGAGTCGGCTCGGCCGCACCCGCGTTCTGCATTCCCAGCACCGGGTACAAGAACGCCCGGAGAGCCGTATTCGAACCGGCCGCGGTGGCCGCTTGAAAACTGCGCATCCGCGTGGGCCCGCTGGTTGCCGTGGTCGGCAGGAACCAGACTTGCTGGAGGTTGCCATCCAGGCCAATCCCCGACATCGGATTGAGCTTCATCGTCTGCGAGCCGGCCACCCGCTGCTTGCTGGCTGCCATGTAGGTGTGGGTGCCACTGTCAGCAGAGACGTCGGCTTCGATCACGAACAGGTCGCCCGCCGCCCAGGTGTAGCCAGATCCACCCAGGTAGCTGTTGTCCTGCTGGCGTAGTTCGAAGTAGCCCGCGTTGCCGCCTGAGATTGGATAGCCACCAGACAAGGCGC
>Ga0070665_100002569_pt1 | contig 19903 bp, 18 predicted proteins | sample KBSS13metaG_FD_65862 | JGI IMG/M metagenome (GOLD analysis project Ga0070665, IMG submission 65862) | Switchgrass rhizosphere microbial communities from Kellogg Biological Station, Michigan, USA - KBS S1-3 metaG | ecosystem: Host-associated > Plants > Roots > Rhizosphere > Soil ...
AGGACAATGACAGTTTCCGCGAGCAACAGTTCCTCAAGCGCTTCGCCTTGGCCCCGTCGCTGTTGATCGGTGCCGGACAGGATACGACCATTCTGCTCCAGGCCGATTATATCAATGACCGGCGCTTGATGGACCTGGGAATACCGGCCCTGAACGGCCGACCCGTCAATGTGCCGCGTTCCATTTACTACGGCGCTGCCAACGCCCGTGACGCTGACCTGGCGCATTCGGAAGTGCTGTCACAGCGGGTGCGGTGACACACCGCTTCTCCGACACGCTCAGCCTGCGCAATGGGTTCAACCATTATCGCTATACTCTGGATCGCCAGAGTACGATCCCTTCGGCGGTGAATGCGGCAGCGCTGACGGTGACGCTGGAACACAGCCGCTTCGACCGGGATGAGGAAGGCTGGTCCAACCAGACCGAACTTACCCAGAAGCTCAATGTGCTCGGGATCGCACATACCATCCTCTATGGCTTCGAGATTGCACATCAGAGCAAGGGGAGCCAGCGCTTCGCGGGCCGGACGGTTGCAGTAACGTCAATCTTCGATCCTGTCCTGCCGGTGGTCGACAATGACAGCTTCAATACCTTCACGGACAATAGCGTCACCCGCCTCGATACGCGGGGCCTCTACCTGCAGGATCTGATCGACTTCGGGCATGGCATCAAGGCGATGCTCGGCCTGCGCCATGACTGGTTCATCCAGAAGACCGACCGGCGTCTGCCCGGCCAGACAGATCTGGCCCGGACCGATCGCAACTGGAGCCCGCGCACGGGGCTGCTGTTCCAGCCCGATGCGGCACAATCCTATTATGTGTCATGGAGCCGCAGCTTCCTGCCTTCCGCCGAGACCTTCGCCCTTGCGGCCAACAATAGCGATATCGAGCCGGAACAGACCACCAACAAGGAAGTCGGTGCGAAATACACGCTGTTCGATGGCCGACTGTCGGTGCAGGCGGCGGCGTTCATCCTTCGGCGCACGGGGATCAAGGGCACCGATCCCGTCACGCAGCGCATCGTGCCGATCGGCACGCAGCGTACGCGCGGTGTCGAACTGTCCGCCGCGTTGGACCTGCCGGAGAACTTCCGCGCGATCGCGGGTTATGCCCATCTCGATACGCGCATTACGGAATCGTCGACACCCAGCCTGATCGGCAAGCGCGCCACGCTCACCCCGCTCAATAGCGCCAGCCTCTTCTTCACCAAGACGATCGCCGCCCGCTATGGTCTGGGCGGCGGCGTCAACTATGTCGGCGATCGCTGGGCGGATCCTGTCAATACCACGGTGCTGCCATCCTATGTGACGTTCGACGCGCTGGCCTGGGCGCAGTTTGGTCGTGTCCGCCTTCAGCTCAACGCCTATAATCTGACCAACCGGCGCTACATCGTTGCAGGCCACGGCACCTCGCCGATCCTGAACCTCCCGGGAGCGCCGCGCTCGGTCATCGGCACGGCCCGCTTCAGCTTCTGACAGATTGCGGAGAGAGCATGGCCTTTTCCAACGATCGCCGCTTCAACTGGGGGTGCCTCGTCTCCGTGATCCTTGGTGTCATCCTGCTTCCCACGCTGTTCGGCGGACTGATGATCGGCGGTGGCGGATGCGAAGGCAGGCCGTCTCCCTGTGACGGTGATTTCACTCGTGTCTGGATCATCATGGGCCTGGCGATAGCCGGATTGGCCATAGTGGGCTGGCTCATCAACAAGCTGATCGCAGCGATTTCTCGGGCAAGGCGCTAAGCGGTTATGATGGTACTGACACTGCTCATGCTGGCGAAGGCCACTCCCTGCCGCCGCAAAATCCAGAAAGGAATAAAGCCGACACTTGACCATGCCCGCCCAGGGCAGCACATAACCAACACCCACCCGGGTCAATTCTTAGCGCAACTCAATACTGTATCTTTATGGCTATCTCAACCGGGTAAGATCAAGCCAATGTCTGGCGGCCGAGACGGCGCGCAACTGTGAGGTGATCGGGCTACTGGGTGGGCTACGTCCCGATTTCCTTCACCAATGCGGTGCCCACCGATGCCGCCGAGGATCCCGGTTAGCGCTCCCACATTGTTCGTTGCTATTCGTTCGCCTGAGCCTTTACACGTAAGATCGATGTTATCGGCGCCGTCCCAGCGAGGAGAACAGATGAGCTCACCGGAAGAGCGCCGACAAGCAAGTAGCGGACAATCATTTTCATCGCTTTCATCTTGAACTATCGGGCCTCCAGTGGGCTTTGAGCTGCGCCGATCAGGAACCGTTCGCCCGCGGCCTTTGCTGCTCTCCATTGGGCAAGCGCGGATTTTGGAGTTGCGGCGGAGGCGCTGTCGTCAACGTTCCCATCGGGCGCCACGTCACTAAAACCAGCTCCCAGAGACGTTTCGGATGCCTCCAAGGGCGATGATCCTCCATCGCTCAAACGAACCAGCGCCGCACGGGCACGGCCCACGCGACTTTTCATCGTCCCGATCGCGACGCCGACCCGTACGGCGGCGTCCTCGTAGGACAGTTGCTCGATCGCGATGAGTTGGAGAGCAATCCGCTGGTCGAGTGGCAGCCGTTGCATCAAGGCCAGCACCTGCTTGAGTTCGGTGGAAGCGCTCTGGTGTTCCTCGTTTCCGAGCGACCATTCAAGTTCGTCGGTCCAATTCCCCTCCCAGCGGCGTCGTCGAAGCGCCGAAAAGTGCGCGTTCCGCAGGATCGTGAAGGCCCAGGCCCGAATGTTCGTGTCCGGCGTGAACGACTGGCGGGCTCGCCACGCTTTCAGCAGCGTTTCCTGAACAAGATCCTCCGCGTTGGTGACATTGCCGGTCAAACGTTTCGCGAAGCTACGCAACCGCGGGGCCAAACCTATCAGAGCGTCGGCGAATGATGGGTCTGTCGAAGGCACGAGCTTGCTCGCCGATGGCGTGGGCGACATCGTGGCGGACAGCATGATCTACTCGTTCTTTGTGGTAACAGCCGGAACGGGCAGACGCTGATTGACCGCATCCACCACCAGGACGACCGCGCGCTGTGTTGCTCTGTCAAAAGCGGCGGCGAGCTCCGCCGAGCCGTTGCCACGCGCCGTTTCACGCTCATCGATCAGCAGGCGTGCGATGATGCGACGTGTCGTGGCCTCTATCAAGGTCGCGTCCCCAACGATGCGAACTTTCGGCGGGCTGTCGGCATCGGTTGCGTACTCCGCCTCAAAGCGGCTCAGCCGAACCGATAAGACCGCTTGCGACTTACGAACCGTGACCGTGTCGGCGAGCGTCATGTCCGGAACGCGGGTGCGCAGTGCGCCTTCGATCGCTCCTTGCATGAGCATGGCCGCTGGGCTGACCCAGCGGACGTCCTTAATATAGGCGCGCTCGTTGCCCTGGACGGTCAGGATGCGATCCCCCGCGACAGCTGCCGGCATCTGCACCGGCGGCACTGAGAGGAGGCGGCGAGGCTGTACTTCGGCCGAGACGGCGACGTCCGAGATGCCGCCAAAGCTGTAGAGCCGGTCGGGTTTCCCGCCGCCGAGAAGCCCGCCGACACAGCCACCCAAAAGGCCGGCCAGGCCCAGCACGGCGGCGACGCGCGCATGTGCAGCGCTGTTCATGGCTTCAACTCCCGTTCCTTGGCTTTGCCCTTCAGCAGGGTCCCGCGAGGATCCTGGCGGATGCTGATCAGCAGCGCGTCCAGTTCCTGTGTGACGCCTTGCAGTCCCTGCATGGTTTCGTTGAGCTGCGGCAGCAGCGAATCGCCAACGGCGCCGTTGGTCGTCGACACGCCGGCCAGCACCCGGCGCGCCTGGATCATCGTCGCCTTCAATTCAGTCGCGGCGTCTGCTGCATTCGCCAAAGCGCGCCGACCGTCGCCATCCACCAGCCCGTCGACATGGTTCACGGTCCGACGAACATCGTCCATCGTGGCGTCGAGCTTCATTAGCGCCGAGGAGGCGCGCGCGAACATCGCCCGGTTGGCGGAAAATTCGCCTGCCGTCAGCCGAACGTCCTGCATGGTGGCGGAGATCGCCGCGATATTCCGGTCGGACAGCACGCGATTGAGCCTGTCCAGCGTCTCGTTCGCGTTCTCGACCACCTTGCCTCCACCACTGAGAAGCGACGCAAGGGCGTTGGGCTTTGCCCTGATGATGGGCGGATCGTCGCGCGATACCTCTCGCAGCAGCGACCCGGTGGGGGTTCCCGCGCTGATCGAAATGGCATTAGCGCCCGAGATCCCCTGCATCTCCGTGCTGGCAAAGGAGTCGATGCGGACGGGCGTGGTGCCGGCCACTTCGACATCCACCTGTATCTTGGAGGTATCCTGCCGTAGCAGTTGCACAGTCTTGACCTCGCCCACCTTGATCCCGTTGAACTGCACTTCGCCGCCAACGGCGACGCCGCGCAGTGGCCCCGGGAAGATGATACGGTATCTGTCGACATCCTCCCCTGGCTTGAAGTTCCCCAGCCAGACAGCAAAGACCAGCCCGCCGATGACGAGTATCGTGGTAAGGACGCCGACGATCGCGTAGTTAGCGTGCCGTTCCATCAGTGTCCGCTCCTTTGCGCCGCGGCGTTGTGGGCTGCGCGCCCCCTGGGGCCGCGCAGATAGCTCTTCAGCCAGGGATGCTCTGATCTTTCGAGTTCAGGAAGCGGAGCGCAGGCAAGCACCTTTCGGTCGGCGAGCACTGCCACCCGGTCACAGACCGCGTAGAGCGAGTCGAGATCGTGCGTGACCATCAGCACCGTCAGGCCAAGCGCATCCCGCAACGCGCAAACGAGCTGATCGAACTCTTCTGCAGCGATCGGGTCGAGACCTGCGGTCGGTTCATCGAGAAACAGGAGCTCGGGGTCTAGCGCGATCGCCCGGGCGAGACCTGCGCGCTTCACCATCCCGCCCGACAATTCTGCAGGGCGCTTGTTTGCCGCATCGTCGGGCAGGCCCGACAGCTTGATCTTGAAAGCGGCGAGTTCACGCATGAAGGCGGGCGGCAGCTGTGTATGCTCGATCATGGGCGCTTCCACATTCTCGATGACGGTTAAGGCAGAGAAAAGCGCGCTGCCCTGGAACAGGACGCCAACACGCCGCTCCGCTTCCTGGCGCTCGGCCGAAACGTGAATGTTATGCCCGAACACTTCGACCTTGCCTGCGGCAGGCGTCTGGAGCCCCAAGATGGTGCGCAACAGCACGGACTTTCCGCTGCCCGAACCGCCGATCAGACCAACGATCTCGCCGGGGCGGATCTCCAGATCGAGGTTCTCGTGGATCACGTTGGCACCGAAGGCGCTGCGCAGTCCGGTTACCCGGATCGGGGGCGCTTCGGGGCAATCCTGGGTTCCTGCCCCGCTCACAGGTCGAGCCGCCAGAATAGAACGGCGAACAGCGCATCGAACATGATGATGAGGAAGATCGACTGGACCACTGCGGCAGTCACGCGCGCGCCGAGACTCTCGACATCGGAGCCGACCGACAGGCCCTGCCGGCAACCCGTGGCGCCGATAACCAACGCGAACAGCGGCGCTTTGGCCAGGCCCACCCAGAATTGCTGGATGCCGACAGAGTCGACAAGGCGCTGGAGGAACAAGTCGGGCGAGATGTTCAGCAATGCCGACGAGACCAGCATGCCGCCGGCGAGCCCGCCGAGGTCGGCCACCAGAATGAGGAGCGGGAGCATGATCAGCGCGGCGATGACGCGGGGCGCGACAAGCGCCTCGAATACATCGACCCCCATTACCTGCATGGCATCGATTTCCTGGTTCATCCGCATGGAGCCGAGTTGCGCCGCGAACGCGGACGCGGAGCGACCGGAGAAAAGGATCGCGGCCACTACGGCCCCGAACTCGCGCAGAACGCCGATGCCCACGAGTTCGACCGCGTATATCTTCACGCCGAGCGTTTGCAGCATGTTGCTACCGACCAGCGCCAGAACGGCCCCGATGAAGAAGGTCATAAGGAAGACGATCGGCGTGGCAGCGAGGCCGGCCTGCTCCATCATGAGCACCAGTGGGGTCAACCGGACGCGGCGGGGGTGGCGGACGAGGCCGACAAGCGTCATCACCATTCGCCCGGCGAACACCTGCCCTCGATATGCCTCCTGGCCGAAGTCGACGACGTCACGGCCGATTCGATCGAAGACGGCGAACTTGGAGCGCGGCTTCGGCGGCAAGTCTTCGAAGGGTTGGCGCCGCGAGTTGATCAGGCTTGCCAGTCCCTTGAACTCGGGCCGCAGCTCGCCGACGACGTCGACTTGGCGATTGCCGAGCGCTCGGGCGACCGCGAATGCCCCCGCCGTGTCGATCTCGCTGAGATCCGCAATTTTCAGAACGACGTTTTCGTCACCGCCACCCAGATCGTTCATCAGTCGGTCGGGCACGTCGCGAAGATGGACGATTTCCCATGTCCCGCTGAGCGTGAGCACGAGCGGGCCACCGTCACGGTCGAGATGATAGCCGGGTGCGCTCAAGCGCTGCCTCCACCAGACATGCTCGCTTCCGTAGGTGTCACAGAGGGGGCGTTGCGGAGCCACGCGCGCGGCATCGACGGCTTCTGCAAATGGTGCGACAAGGAGGTGGTGTGCATGGATACTGCGTTTTCCGACGGCATAATCTCGACTATAACGTTCTAGTTACACGTTTGTGTCCGGTTTGCACGAAAATAGAAATCGGCTAAGAGGGGCATCTGTCATGGGCAAAGAACGAAGCGGATCCCGGCCGACGGGGGCGGACGTGGCACGCGAGGCTGGCGTGTCTCGCGCAACTGTCGGGTTCGTCCTGAACGCCACCCCGGGGCAAACGATTTCCGAGCAAACCCGCAACCGGGTGCTCGAGGCTGTCGATCGGCTTGGCTATGCGCCTTCGGCGGAAGCTCGCGCGTTGAAGCGCGGGCGAAGCGACTCTGTGTTGTTCTATCTTCCGCGGGAACTGCCGCTGAACGCCGATTTCGGGTCGTTGATCGAACATTTGTCTACGGGTTTTGCCGCGATGGGGCTGACTCTGCTGATCCATGCGGCGACGAATGTTCATGCGGTAAAGGTTTGGTCTGCGATCACGCCTGTGGCCGTTCTCCTATGGCATGTCAGCGAGGAAGAGGCTCACGCAATGCGTCGCGCTGGCATCCGCGTCGTGCAGTCGCTCAGCGACGGCCCCGATGCGATCGGGCGATGGGGTTGGGGGACGCGCGAGGAGAGCCTTGCCCGGCTGCAGGTGAACCGCCTCGTTCGTTCGGGCCATCGCCGGCTTGGGTACGCGCTGCCGCACGACATCCGCCTGATGAAGGCAAGCGAAAGCAGGTTCGCCGCACTTTGCAATGCATGCAAAGCTTATGGCCTTCCCGAGCCAATTACGTTGCCCACCCGCGTCGATCCCGATCAAGCGGCCGAAACCGTTGCCAAATGGCGAGCCGAAGGGGTCACGGGCGTTTGTGCTCACGATTACGTGGCCGCGCTTTCGGTGCTTGCAGGGCTCCGGCGCCTCGGGCTGAAGGCACCGACCGACCTCGCCGTCATTGGTATTGGCGACTCGCCTTCTGCGGCACTCGCCGTTCCGCCTCTCACCGTCGTTGCTGTGGATTGGGAAGCGACAGCAAGGTACTTCGTGAAGGTCGTGGAAGCCGAGCTTGTCGGCGAGCCAGTCCCGATTGGGCCGAACATCGCTACCGTCATTGAACGAGAATCCGTGTAGAGTCCCGGTCCGTACGACGCTGTCTGTCTGATCACCGGTTGCCCCTTCCCCGCTGGCAGCGCAGGAGCCTTGCTTCTCGTTTTCCCTTCCCAATCGGGAAATCAGGGTGCGACATTCTTTAGATCGAGGTGGAAGAACTGGTTGTGCGGGCTAGGCTGATAGTTCGCAAAGGCATTGCACGAGACAAACCCAGCGCTGCGATAGGGCGAGATGGCCGGAGCATGTAGCGGCGCGGTTCCAGTTTCAAGGCTCGACCGAGTGTAGCCGCGCTGGCGAGCTTCCGTGACGATATGTTCAAGCATGGCGCGGCCGACCCCTGTACCTCGGGCGACTGGCGCTGCTCGCATGGACTTCACCTCGCCATGCGAACTGTCCAATTGCTTAAGAGCGCCAAAGCCGAGCAGCGTTTCGCCATCCCATGCCGTCCAGAAGGTGACGCTCGCCGCCGAAAGGCCGGAAGCATCGAGCGCGAAAGCGTGGCCTTCCATCGCGCCCTGCAACTCTCGAAGGTGATGGTCCAGTAGGTCCGCTACGTAAGGCGCTGTCGGATCGTCTCGCCGTATTTGCATCTTTTATCACCGCTCTGAGCATCAGTCGGGAGCGATTTAGGCGGCTGTGCAGGTTCCCGCAATCCGATCCAGACTGTGCGGAAACTCGCTGGCTGATTCCGCTGGGTCGCTGACAGGTGTATGCTGTGATCATGGCGCATATCGAAGTCATGCGCGCGACCAGGCGCTGCTGCTGCTGGCATCGGTCGAGGATTATGTGGCGGCAGATAATCCGGTTCGGTTCATCGACGCGTTCGTCGATGACCTTGAACTTTGCGAGGCCGGCTTTCACCGTTCGCGACCGAAGGCGACGGGACGGCCCGGCTACGATCCGGGACGCAACTTCTCCCGCGACAAGCTGGCCAGGTACATTGCCGCGGCCGACTAGCGGATCGAGGGATACATGGTCGAGCTGGATGCCATCGACCGTGGTGAGGATGGCCATGGGCCTGGGCGCGGCGAGGCGCTGGCCGCAAAGATCGCCAGGGTGCGCGAGCGGCGGCAGGCGCAGGAGGCAATGCTGGGCCAGCTGACCGCCAGCGGCGAGAGCCAGGTTTCGCTGACCGACCCCGATGCGCGCGCGATGGTCACGGGCCAAAAGACCACGGTCGGCTACAACGCGCAGGTGGCGGTCAATGCGAAGCACAAGCTGATCGTCGAACAGCAAGTCACCAACGCTGCCACCGACATGGGCCCGCTGGCGGACACCGCCTGGGCCGCGCGAGAGACACTCGACGTCGAGCGCATCGATGCCGTGGCGGACATGGGCTACTACAAGGGCGAAGACATCGAGGCCTGCGAAGCGAGCGGGATCACGCCTATGTCGCCCGGCCCGAGCGAGGCAGCGCGGTTGCCAACGGCCGCTTTCCCAAGGAGCGCTTCACCTACGATCCGGCAGCCGACGCCTATCACCGCCCCGGTGGCGGCTTTTCGACACCCGCTACCGCTCGGTCACGCGCGGGCATGTGTCGATCCAGTATTCCAGCCCTGCCGCCTGTGCCGCTTGCACCATCAGGGCACGCTGCACCGGAGGCCGCTGGGGCGCATCAACCTTTGGGAGAACGAGGCGGTGCTCGAGCGCATGGCCAGGCAGCTCGCCGCCCGGCCCGGCATCCTGAACGTCCGCCGGGAAACGGTCGAACACCCGTTCGGCTCGATCAAGCAATGGATGAACCAGGGCGCGTTCCTGATGCGCGGGCTGGAGAAGGTCCGCGCCGAATTCAGCCTGACCGCGCTCGCCTACAATCTCAGGCGCGCTATCACCATCGTCTGCATCCCGGGTATGATCCAAGCGCCAGACATGCCGCCAAAAAAGGCGTTCCAGCGCCAGTACGGCCGCAAACATGGACTTGAGCCGCCTCTGACTCGTTTGGATGCGAGAAGCGTCAGGTGGCGGTCAGCCCGTGAGTTTTCGCACGGTCCGCCATCCTATTCGGGACGCTTGCGAACGGCAGCTCTCAGTCGAACCCGCCGTTCGTCGAAACCGCTGTGGACGGCGGACTTGTCCCAGACCAAGTCTTTCCACCTTACCTTGAGCACGGTGAACGAACGGCAGGAATGGATCACGTCAATTTGGAGCGTGAGCGACCGGGTTTAGGACGGCAACTCCCCTCACGCCGAACCGGAGGTCTCGCCGTTCATCTGGGGTGAAGTGAACGTCCGGATCTGACAGGAGCCGCCGGTCTAACGTGATGACTCCGTTCATCAGCAGCCACCCAGACATTGTCGTTTGATCGATTGCCTTGGCTTCCCGGAACAGGCTTCGGGAATGCTCGACCATTCAGTTTCTCCATCTCCGATCTGCCATTTTGGGAAAACTCAATCGGGAACAGCTTTTGGGAAAGCCCTGCCTGCCTGCCGTCCGGCTATCTGCGAGCGCCGGCACCGGTTGTCTCGCGACACGTTCGTTTGCAGAAAAAGCAGGCGCCGTGTCTCCGGCTATGCTTTGTCGAAAATAAGCACGTCAGCGCCTGCCATAGCCCGCAACTGCGCGACCTTTCCATCAGCCGAGCGGGCGAACCCAAAGATTAGGGTAGCCGCCGGCACATAGCCGTCCGGCATCACGAAATTTGAGGTGTCTATCGGGACGAGCTTCCGATCCCGCCCCCTCGATCTGATCAACAAACCGTCGTTCGCCCGGACGACCTCGATGGTATCTGCGCTGAAGCCGGTATCGAGGAACCCGGCGACGAGCGGGGCCTGATCATCACGACGACGGTAAATGCCACGATAGCCATCGAGAAGGGGCGCAACGGGGACGGTGGGCAGTTCAATTGACCAGTCTCCCGGCCAGCCGCGAGCGTCGGAAACGGCATTGCGGACTTCGTCGCCCAGCACGTCGCCGCGTTCGCCGTTGGTAAGCGCTACCAATCCGTCGCCGGATGCCAGATTGCCCTCCACATACGCTTTGTAGCTGTCGTTCGCTCCGGCATGATGGAAGATACGCGCCATCCCCTCTCCCGCGAGCCGTGGACCCAGCCCGTTGAAGCCGGGCGCTACGGCGGTCATCATGTCCACCGCCAGTTCCTGCGGCAGGAATCCGCCGGGTTCTCGATAGTTTGCGCCCAGCGCCACGATCATGCGAGCCAGATCGCTGGCGGTCGTCCATAGGCCGGACGCAGCTAATTCGGGAAAGCTCTGCCAACCGCGCGGAAGCGCCACGCGCCTCCCGTCTCTGTCGTGGGCATGAGCGATGTTGGCGGTGCCGGTATCAGGCGCGGCCTCGAACCGGCTGCGCCGCATCTGGAGCGGGCCGAACAGCAGCTTCCTGGCCACCGCATCAAACCGCTCGCCGGTCGCGTCCTCGATCACCGCCTGAACGACTATATACCCACCGCCGGAATAGCGTGAGCGGGTGCCCGCCGGATCGATTCGCACCAGCGCCGGGTTCATCGCCGGACGTTCTCCGTTCAGCGTCTGGACGAGTGTCGGAAGGGAAGCGCCGGGGGCATAGTCCGCAAACCCATGGACATTGAAACCGCTCGTATGCGACAGCAGCATCCGCAACGTGACCGCGCGGTCGTCGCCCTGTGCCCGAGAAGGTACGCGCCAGCGCTTGAGATAGCTGTTCACATCCCGGTCGAGATCAAGGACCCCACTTGCAACCAGTCGGAGGCAAAGGGCCGCGCTCGCAAGCTTGCTGACCGACCCTACGGAAAACAGCGTGTCGGCATCGATCGATGCATCCATCCCCGTGATGCGTGTGCCAAACCCTTGCACTGCTTCGAGCCGGCCCGACCGCATCACTGCCACGGCGATGCCCGGAACGCCGTAATGGGTCATGCGATCGCGCAAAGACCAACGCTCCGCACCACTATACACAGTTGAACGCAGGCGCAGATTGGAGAGTCCCGTCGGCGTCGCCGAGCCGGCAGGAGTTGCGGCAGCTAGCGGAATAGATGCTCCACCAGCCAGCAGGCTTCGTCTATTGATAAGGATCATGGGCACCCGCTACATCATTGGCAGCGCCCGCCGACTCTGTATCGCAGACTGGTCCGGTGCCCTAACCAATCCCTGCCATTCCGGCCCCACCATACTATTCGGCCGACGCGCCAAGTCAACGTTTGTGCGCTGCGTGATGGTTTCCCGAAATTCGATGCTTTTGGGAATCCGTGCGAACGGCGGTTGTCGGTTAAACCCGCCTTTGGGCAGATCTTCGTGGACAGCGGCTTCGTCCCACGCCCCGTCCTTCCGCAGTCCTGAGTTCCGCGTGAATGTACGACCGGTTCCGAAGCCCCTGCCGAGCCACTCGAACGTCTGCTCCTGCGGCGGTTCGTGACGACGACAAGGCGATGTTCAAATAGGCGGCTCGCGGGGCACATACGCCGTGAACCGCGTATTGGGGCACTAATTCTCGCCCCAGCCCGGGACACTCTGCCATGCTGGCTGCGATCGTGAAACAGCCCTGCCGACCCGACGCAGCGCCGCTCAGGCGGTGGCGGTGATGATTTCGACCCGCGCCGACATCCGGACCGTGCCATCGCTCACGTTCGCGGCGCAGACCGCGGCCATTCGGTCACGCGCCCTAGCTTGTTCGCGGGCTCCGGCCTCGGCCAGCGGCGCGGCTGCGGACGAAGACGCCAGCAGGAATTCAGCTGCCGCATCTGGCCCCATGCCGCCGCCGACCTGCAGTTCGCCGCGCCAGGTCCGAGCGGCGCAATCGCGAAACCCGCCAGCTTCCAGCAGTGCGAGCAGCCGTGACGGATCGCCATAGCGGCAAGGTCCGGGCGCGTCTGGATCTGGCTGAGGCAGATCGATCACCGCAGCCACCGCTTCTCGCACGCTGGTCATGAAGGCCACCTCCTTGCCAGGCCCCCAGACCGCGAAGGCCAGCGTCCCGCCCGGCCGCAGCCATTGATGAAGGTTGGCGAAGGCACGCTCCGGCGCCTCGAAGAACATTACCCCGAAGCGCGATGCAAGGCGATCGAACCGCTCTGTGGGCCGGAAGTCGGCAACATCGGCAAGGGTGAAGCGCGCGACAGCACCTGCCCGGGCCTTGGCGGCTCGGATCAGGTCGGGCGAGATGTCGAACCCTTCGATCGTGCTGCCCAGCTCGGCGGCGGCGGCAATGGCGCGCGTGGTGGCGCCACCGCCAGCACCGATCTCCGCGATCCGCAATCGACCAGTGAGGTCCAGCGCGGCGATCAGCGGGGCATCGATCGGCGCCAGCATCGCCTCCATCGGCTCGAGCTGATCGCGCCATTTCGTACCGCGCGTTTCGGCCCAGGTCTGGCTGGATGGAGATTGGGTTACCGCCATCGAATCACCTCGTCGAAGTTAGCCTGCATATCAATTCCGTGAACGAAGGGCCGGTTTCAAGAAGCAGTTCCTGACCGTCGAACGGCAGCTGTTAGGGCGGAGGCCGCCCATTCTCCCCCATTCTTCGCCGAAGTCGGGTACAAAATCCGACTCGCGAATCGCGGCTGAAATCAGTTCGATTCCGGCATTCGGAATAGAACCGAGATTAAAATTTTAGAAATTGGCTTTGATGGTCGGGCTGATGGACGGTTATGTACATGCATTAAATTTATTACTATTTATCATGATATTATAAACGCAATTCGATTCCGGCTCGGTCCAGGGACTTCAGGAATTTAACTGCGCATGGCGTGAAGATACGGGCAATCGTCCCTGTCGTCGCCAAAGCGGGGCCTTGTCCCCATCCGGATTGTGCAACAGGAAAGCTGCTGATCGCTTTGGCGCAGGCCAAACGCTCTTGTCAGCAGCTTCCTTTTGCCGGTTGCCATCAAGGCATGCCGTGGTGATCAGGCGGCGCTGATCAGGCGGCGGTGATCAGAAAGTGGCACGCACGCCCAGGCGCAGGGTGCGCGGTTCGACCACGCGGCTGAGGCGCCCGTCGACAGGGCCATTCTTGTCGAAGGCGGGAATGTAGGATTCGTAGAAATAGGCGATGTCCTTGTCGCGGCTGTTCGCGATATTGAGCAGTTCGCCATAGACCTGGAAGCGACCGAACGTCCTTGCCGCCCGGAAATTGATCACGGTGCTTCCGCCGTCTCTCGCGCTGTTGTCCTCGCTCAAGGGGTAGGGCCCCAGATGGCGCAGCCGCAGGCTGGCCTCCCACGGGTCGAGCGCCAGGGCGATACCGGCGGAGGCAGCGTTTTCAAAGGCATTGGGGATACGATCGCCATTGTCGTACCGAGAACGGCTGGCGGTGTAGTTTCCGTCGATCGCCAGCCAGGCCAGCGGGCGCCAGAACGCGACCAGTTCATAGCCTTTGCGCCTGCTGGCGCCGGTGGGCTCGACAGCATTGGAATCCCCCACGAAGCGCAGTTCGCTGGCGACATCCAGCCACCAGTAGGTGGCGGTAAACGTGAGGGTCGATCTTTGCCAGCGCGCGCCCAGTTCCTTGCCCTCGCCACGCACGAGCACCGGCACGGGCGTGGTGACATTCACGGCGCCGCGCACATCGTTGGAATGAAACCCACGCCCCCAGTTTCCATACAGTTCCAGGCGATGCGTGAGCGCATACGCAACGGAAACCTTGGGCGACACGATTGCATCATGGCCCCGGCCGGTGCCCGCCAACTCTGCCGCCTCGTCGCGCGCGCGCACCTGGTAGCGATAATAATCGCCGCGCAGTCCACCGATGAGGCGAAGGCCCGGCATCGGCGTCCATGCCGCTTCGCCGTAAAGGGCGGCGGACGCCTCCTCGACATGATACCTTCCCAGCGAAAAGAGGAACGACCGCGCGCTGGTTCGATAGACGCCGACACTGCCGATGTGATCATAGCGTTCGTCTGTGCCAACGGACAGGCTCAGCGCGGGCGAGATTGTCCAACGCTTCTCACCGCGCCCGCCAACGACCCAACGCCGGTCGAACTGGCGGATCTGGGCGCTGGTGCCGTCTGGATCGGCGTACGTGGGGTTGGACGTCATCGCCCAATCGTAGAATTGGCCATAGAGGTTTGCATTCCAGGCTGCCTGCTCGACCGCGACAGTGCCAATCAGCCGTGTCGTGCGGCCACGGGCGGAAGGATCGGGAGAGCAAAAGACGGTCGGGCAGATCGCCGAGCCGATGATCCGCTCTGGGATCTGTTCGGTCGGCCGCCAGGTTGCGTGGTAGGCATTCACCGACGCTCTGATCGTGCCGGAACCGGCCTGGCCGACGTATTTCGCGAAGGCCGATCCATGCCGCAGATGTTCAGGCTCCTGCCAGGGGCCGTCATAGACTTTCGCCTGGCCGACCAAGGTGAGCTTGCCGGACGCCACGCCGTCGATCGTGCCGCCTGCCGCGATGCGGCCGTACCCGTAGGAGCCGCCTTCCACCGATAGCCAGGGCCGGTCGAATTGGTCGATCGTCGTCATGTAAGCCGCGCCAGCGAGCGCAAAGTCACCACCGTCGGCGCGGTAGGGACCTTTGCGGAAATCTTCCCTCGCGACGATCTCGGGGATCAGGCCATTGAGGTCGAGATAGCCTTGACCATGCCCATGCGTGCGCAAATTCATCTGCACACCATCGATATATGTGGTGAAATCCGATCCATGATCGAGGTTGAAGCCGCGCAGGAAGTACTGGTTGGCCTTCCCGCTGCCCGAATGCTGGGCAGCCACCATCCCCGGTACGGCCTCCAGCAGTTCGGAAACACGCAGAAGCGGCCGGACCAACAGGTCCGCACCCGCGACCGTACCCTCGCTGGCGGCATGGGCCACGCCGATTTTGGCCTCTCCCCGGCCGAACACCACGATGCCATCGCCGCCATCGTTGGAGGCCTGCGCCGGGGCCGCCGTCGCCGTGGATTGCGCGACGGCGGGAACGGAAATGGTGCCAGCGATCGTCGCCAGGCACCATGCGGTCATGATTTTCAAATCGTCTTCCTTCCGGGCGTCATGCGACAACCGGCGGAGGCGTGCCGTCTCGAACGGTCAGCAGGTCCCGCGCGCGGACGCCATTCAGCGTCGCGGGACGTGCCGATGCGGCCCCCACCGCACGTTCGTCGCCCAGACGGAAAAGGTCCGTGCCACAGCCACCCCCTGGGCCAAGGCAAGAGCGACCAGACGCCGGCAGGTCTCCTGGCTCACGGGTCATGACGTGATGCACGGCCTTCCCAGGCCTCGCAGGATTTAGCGTCCGGCCCAGTGGCTGGCAGTGGAAGGCCCTGCTTCCCTGCCTGTATGCATCACGCTCACCGCTTACAGTTGCAGGGACAGCCGCGGATTTGGGTGACCAGCACCCTCACCGTGTTCCCTTTTAAGCCCCTCTCGGGGCACCAGCGCGATCTATGCGCCCCCACAGCCATTGGCCATGGTGGCGGGGTGGATCGGTAGCACACAAGCATTGCGAGGCAAGCCCCCGTGTACGTCCGATTGCTGCGAAAAAGAAACCCGCAACCGGAATGGCGCAGACCTGTGCCAATGCTGCCCAGTTCACGGCGCATTGGTTGAAAGTAAAACATTGCTAACGGCATATTAGGGATGGCAAGGCATTCAGGCACGCGACGCCTGCTAAAGGCTTGCTGTCGGGGATGCCTGTCGATGCCTTCGATTCCACTTATTGCGCCCAATCCGCCACGCTTTGCCGACATGGCCGATGCATTTGCGGCGATCGAGCAGCGCCGGATTTTCAGTAATGGCGGTCCGGCCGTGCGAGCATTTGAAGCACAGGCGACCGCTCAGTTGTTTGGCGGGGATGGTGACTGCCTGGCGGTGGCCAGCGCCACGCTGGGCCTGATCCTCGCTATCCGTCATGCAGCTGCGGCCCGAATCCGGCCCGGCGCTCTGGCGCTGGTCCCTGCGTTCACGTTTGCCGCAACGGCGCAGGCGGCGCAGTGGGCGGGGCTTACGCCATTGATCCACGATGTCGACCCCCAGACCTGGGCTTCCGACCCGCAGATCGAAGAGCAGTTGCTGGCCCGCCATGGCGAGCGTGTGGCCGCGATCGTGCCTTATGCCGCGTTTGGCCGGAGCCTGGATCTTGATCGCTATGCCTGGTTGGCCCGTCGCCATGGGGTGGGCGTGGTCATCGATGCGGCGGCGTCACTGGGTAGCGACGATGGCGCAGGGCGCAATTTCGGCGCAGGCGCTCCATTTGCCGTGGTCTATTCGATGCACGCCACCAAGACCTTTGCCACCGGCGAGGGCGGGTTGGTGCACAGCGGTGACAAGAGCCTGATCGCCACCTTGCGCCAGATGGCCAATTTCGGTTTCGGCGCCACGCGCGCTGCGCAGATGCCCGGCATCAATGCCAAGCTTTCGGAAATGGGCGGGGCGCTTGCTTCGGCCAAACTGGCGGAACTGGATGCGGTATGCGATCATCGCGCCGCCCTGGCCCGGGCCTATGGCGTAGCCATGCCCCGGCTTGGCCCTGGCTTTGCCGCGCAGGCACCCATGCCGCAAGGGCGCCAGGCGTTCCAGTTCTGGTCGCTGCTCCTGCCGACAGAGATTGCCGGCCATCGTGCCGCACTGATCGCGGCACTTGCGCAGGCCGGCATCGGCAGCGGTCATTATTTCAGCCCGCATCTTGGGCAGCAGCCATGGTTTCGCGACCATGCCGTGATCGAACCCGTGCCGGTCAGCGACGACCTGGCTGCCCGCGTCCTGTCCCTGCCCATAACCGACGGCATGACCGTTGCCGATGTGAGCACGGTCATCGATCATCTGGCCGCGGCCATCGCGGCGTTGCATCGCCCGGCCGGCAAGGGAGCGAACGTGATGCCCATGAGCACCGATCACGATACCGTGTTGATCGGTGGTGGACCGGCCGGCACCGCAATGCTGACGGCTGCCAGCAAACAGGGGCGGCTGCCGGCACTCGCCCAGGGGCTGGCGATCGTGGAGCAAGGCGATGCCCTGGGGCTCGGCGAACTCGGCCGCTATGCCATTCGCTCTGACAGCACGGCCGAAACCTTCCTCAGCGCGGTGAAGGACAACGTCCATCCCGAACTCGCCGCCCTGGTCGATCATCCGGCGGGGGTGCGGATGGCCGATCATATCGGCGCTCTGGGGGCGCCGCTGGTGGAAGCGGGCGATCTTTTGGCGGTGACAGGAGACCGGCTGCGCGACCTGGCCGTGCAGCACGGCGCGTCGGTGTTGACAGGCCACACCGCGTTGGATGCGCGGCGCGAGGCCGATGGGCGCTGGCGCACTCGCCTGCGCGATGGCGCCGGCCAGGTGCGCGAACTGGTTTCGCCGCACATCGTGCTCGCCACCGGGGGGCGGCAATGCGCGCAAACAGTAAAGGCAGCGGTGCTTGCTGGTGGCACGCTGGGCGCGATCGCGGGCACGCGGCTGCTGATGTCGGACGATTTCCTGCGCCTGGGCGGGGTGGATGCCTTGCGCGACCGGCTGGCATCGGTGCGCAGCCCGCGCATCGCCATCGTCGGCGGCTCGACCAGCGCATTGGCGGCGGCGGTCCTGCTGCTCAAGGCCGATCCTGCGCTGGCACTGGGTGCGGGTGCGATCACGCTGCTGCATCGCCGGCCGCTGCGCCCCTTCTATCATGCGCGCGAGGCGGCACTGGCCGAGGGATTCACCGATTTTACCGACGCCGACATCTGCCCGGTGAGCGGCTTTGTCTATCGCCTCGCCGGCTTCCGGCTGGAAGCGCGCGAGCTTGTCCTGCGCATGCTGGCCGTGGGGGGGCGGGTGCCCGAGCCTCGGTTAGCCCTGATGCAACTCGACCAGCATGATGCGGCGGCCGCACGCGCAGTTCTCGATGCCGCAGACGTCGTGATCGGGGCCACAGGGTATCGCCCGCGCGCACTGCCGCTGTTCGATGTTGATGGGGCGCCAATTCTCCTCGCCAGTGATGCAGCCGTGCCCGGGCCGCTGGTCGATCGGCATTGCCGGGTGCGCGATGCAGCGGGAGAAGTGGTGCCGGGCGTATTCGGCATCGGCCTGGCAGCAGGCTTCGTTCCTTGGGGCGCGCTGGGCGGCGAACCCAGTTTTCGCGGCAATGCCAACGGCCTGTGGCTTTGGCAGAACGATGTGGGCCAGATGATCGTCGATGCGGTGCTGCCCGCGGCGGCGCCGCTGGTGCGCGAGGCGGTGGCATGAGTGGATCGCCGCTGATCAGCGTGGTCATGGCCGCCTACAACGGCGGCGCGCTGATCGAGGAGACGATTGCCAGCGTCCTGGCGCAGAGCCTGGACGATTTCGAACTGGTGGTGGTGGACGATTGCTCCACCGACGATACGCTGGCGCGGTTGCGTCGGGTGCGCGATCCACGGGTGAAAGTGATCGCCGCACCGGTGAACGGTGGCCCGGTCGTCGCGCGGAACCTGGCATTTGCAGCAGCGCGCGGGCGCTACATTGTCGGCCTTGACCAGGACGATCTGTGTCATCCCACGCGCTTTGCCGTGCAGCATGCCTATCTGGAAGCCAATCCCCAGGTTGTGCTGGTCGCCTCGGCGGTGGACCTGCTCCAGGCCGGCGCCATCCGGCCGCCACGGGCGCCGCTGCGAACCTCGCCGGTATTGATCGACTGGCAGATGCAGATCGGCAATCCGCTGGTCTGGTCGTCGGTGATGTTTCGCGCCGATGCCGCCCGCCAGCTCGACGTGTTCGAACGGACCGACCGGCTCTATGCCGAAGACTTCGACTTGTACCATCGCCTGGCGCGACTGGGTGCGATCGCGCGGATCGATGCGCCGCTGGCCACATACCGCATCCATGCCGGCGGCGCATCGCAGCGCTATACTGCGCGGATGGAGCAGAGCGCGGCGGCCGTGCTGGCAGAGCCTTATGCCGCGCTGTTCGGAGACGAGGCAGCGCAGGTCGCGCGGCTGGTGCTACACCATTTTGCCGGCGGCGTGCCGGCTCCCGATATCGCCACGTTGCAGCGCGTGGGCCTTTTGGTCGAGGCCGTGCACGGGCACTTTTTTGCCACGCGAGCGCCCAGGGCTGAAGATAGCGCACTGATCATGGAAGAATACGGGCGGCTGTGGTGGCGCCTGACCGATGCCTGCGTGCGATCGGGCACTCTTTCACGCGGCCAGGCGCTGGCGCATGCTCCCTCTGGGTTGGCGTCGGGAACACCGTCGCGGATGCGTTCGGCGACGTCGGTGTTGATCGGCACCGGTCGCGCGCTCGCACTGCGTCTCAAGCGCACCTGATTCCAACACCGATCGCGTCCAATCCCCCCACCCGCCGGGCGGACGGTGGCGGGTGAGGGCATGTTGCCTGGCGATTCTGTCTGTGTGATTCGGGTGTTGATCCCGGTGGATGACAGAAAAGTTTCGTGTGGAAACGCAGGCG
>Ga0070665_100002570_pt1 | contig 19901 bp, 15 predicted proteins | sample KBSS13metaG_FD_65862 | JGI IMG/M metagenome (GOLD analysis project Ga0070665, IMG submission 65862) | Switchgrass rhizosphere microbial communities from Kellogg Biological Station, Michigan, USA - KBS S1-3 metaG | ecosystem: Host-associated > Plants > Roots > Rhizosphere > Soil ...
CCGCGCGCGCCCTGCGCGAACTTTCCGGGACATAGTTGGTGTTGTCGCGCTGACCGGGATCGGCGACGAGATACGGGCCCGACAATCGCATCGCGGCGAAGTGAGCGTCCGGATCGGCGACGATAGCCATTGCGCCGTCGTACGGGACGTTCAGCCACTTGTGGGCGTCGACGGCCCAGGAATCCGCGCGCTCGATACCCGCGGCGAGGTGTCGCGTCCGCGCAGATGCCGCGGCCCACAGCCCGAACGCACCGTCGACGTGCAACCACGCGTCATGCCGCGCGCACACGTCAGCGATCGGCTCGAACGCATCGAACGCGCCGGTGGCGACGTTGCCCGCCTGCGCGCACACAATCGTCGGACCGTCATTGGCGGCCAACGTTTTTGCGGTCTCGTCGGGATCCATCCGGCCTTGTGCGTCGGCGTGCACCCGGATGGCGGTCTGCTCACCGAGGCCCAGCAACCGCAGGGACGTGTAGATCGTCGCGTGGGCCTGCTCGCCGCACACGATGCGCAGCGGCGGCGCGCCAATCAGGCCGTCGCGCTCGACATTCCAGCCCGCGCGCTCGAAGACGGCGTGCCGCGCCGCGGCCAGGCACGTGGTGTTGGCGCCTTGCCCGCCGGTGACGAAGCCGACGCTCGCGCAGTCCGGTAAGCCGAGCAGTTCGAGCGCCCACGCCGAGGTGATCTCCTCGATGGCCGCCATGGCGGGGGACAGCGAATGGAAGGCTGCGCACTGGTCCCATGCCGAGACCAGCCAGTCTGCGGCCAGAGCAGCGGGCAATGCTCCACCGATGACGAAGCCGAAGTGCCGCGGCCCAGGGGTGGCGACGAGGCCCGGCTCGGCGCCTGCGGCGAGTGCTGCGATCACCGCGGCAGGGTCGTCGCCGTGTTCGGGCAGGGATGAGCCCAGGACGGCGCGGACGGCTGCGGCGTCGGCACGGGCCGCCACCGGCCGTTCGTCGAGGGTGGCGAGAAACGCCTCCGCGTGCTGGGCGGCAACGCGGAGGCCTGCGGTGCGGTCAAGCATGAGCCGAACGTTACGCGTCAGGCCGGCCCGACTGGGGCCGACAATACATAGCCGGAAGAATGTAGTTGCTAGGCCGGTCACGGTCGGGATGGTCGGACGGTCTGAGAACATCTGTACCGCAACAGCGTTCAATCACCACACCTGCCGCCACGCTCCACCTTGGACCGATCCGCAGGTGTGCGCGCCTTGTGCAAGTGACGCAGGCATCCCTGTGAAGTGCCTGTGAACTGCGCAAACCGGGCCACATATTGCCGCTATATAGGTCGAGTGATATAGATACGATGTGAAAGTTAGGTCAGCTGACGAACCCGCCGGCGACTGTGTTGGCGAGCTTCTCGACCAGGCTGTGGACCTGACAGTACGTTTCCTGTCCGATCGCGCCGATTTGAGTGCGTCTGCGGCATTTGCAATGAACAGGGTGTGCCGGGAAGGTCCCATTCGGCTGACTACGCTGGCCGCCAAGGAGGGCGTCAGCCAGCCGTCGATGACTCAGCTGATTCAGCGGCTGGAACGGCTGGACCTCGTGGCCAGGCTTGCCGACCCTGACGACGGCCGGGCCGCCCTGATCGGAATCACCCAGCACGGTCAGGCGTTGCTCGACGAGCGCAAGCGAATGCGCCGCGAACGACTGACAGCGTTGATGGAAACACTGACGCCTGAGGAGGAATCCGCGTTGTTGCTTTCGGCGCGGGTCGCGCTTCCGATCCTGCGTCGGCTGATCGCGAATGTGGACTGTCCGGCCGAGGTCGGCGCCGCGCAGTCCGCTGAGGCGACACGAAAGGTTTTGGGGTGAAGGCTATTCCGGCGAGCCGCGTGCTGAAGCGCGTATGGATCCCGCTGCTTCTGATCGTCGTGTTGGCGGTCTCGGGACTGGTGGTTTCGCGTCTGCACAAGATGTTCGCCTCGGCGGACCTCAACGCAGGCGCGGGTGCAGGCATCGAGATCGTCCAGTTCAACCCCAAGGTCATGGTGTACGACGTTTACGGCGCACCCGGGACCACCGCCCAGATCAGTTATTTCGACACGGACGCGCATGTGCACTCGATAACCGCGCCGCTGCCGTGGTCGATCACCCTGTCGACGACGTTGCCGACCGTCAGCGCCAATCTCATGGCGCAGACCGATGGCGATCAGATTGGATGCCGCGTCACCGTGAACGGAACCGTCCGGGAAGAGCAATCAGCCAACGGCGTCAACGCTCAGACCTACTGCTTGGTGAAGTCCGCATGACCCACGCCGCCGCCGGGCCCCAAACCGCAGGCATGCCAAAGCCGAAGCGGGCAATCGTGCCCCACCTGATCCGAATCCTTGCTCTGCCGATCGTCCTGTTCTGGATCGTCGTCGCTGTCGGGGTGAATGTGCTGGCCCCGCAGCTCGAAGTCGTGGGTGAGCAGCACTCGGCGCCAATGGCTCCCGAGGACGCGCCGTCCATGGTCGCGATGAAGCGGATGGGCGCCAACTTCAAGGAATTCAATTCCAACAGCACCATCATGATCGTGGTGGAGGGCCAGAAGCCACTTGGCCCCGATGCACACGCCTACTACGACGAGATCATCCGCAAGCTGCAGCAAGATCCCGAGCATATCCAGCACATTCAGGATTTCTGGGGCGATACGCTGACCGCCGCCGGCGCGCAGAGCCCCGACGGCAAGGCGTCCTACGTGATGATCAACCTCGCCGGTGAACAAGGCCAAACGTTGGCCAACGAAGGCGTTCAAGCCGTCCGCAAGGTCATCGAGGAGACGAAGGCGCCGCCTGGTGTTCAGGCGTATGTGGCAGGTCCCGCTGCGCTCACCGACGACCTGCACGTCATCGGCAATGCCAGCCTGGCACAGATCACCCTGATAACGCTCGTCGCAATCGCGGCCATGCTGCTGGTGGTTTACCGCTCGATACGGACCACGCTGATCCAGTTGTTTCTCACGTTTCTCGCATTGCTGACCGCTCGCGGCGTGGTCTCAGTGCTCGCCACCCACGGAGCGTTCGGTCTCACGACATTCGCAGGAAACATCCTGACGATGTTGGCCATCGCCGCGGCCACCGACTACGGCATCTTCATTTTCGGTCGATATCGTGAAGACCGCGGCATAGGCCTGGACAGGGACGAGTCCTATTACGCCACTTTCAAATCCGTCGCGCCCGTCATCGTGGGTTCCGGCCTGACGATCGCGGGAGCGACGTACTGCCTGTCCTTCGCGCGGCTGCCTTACTTTTCCACGATGGGTGCACCCGTCGCGATCGGCATGATCGTGGTCGTGGCGATCGCGGTCACACTCGGTCCGGCCGTACTCTTCCTCGGGAGCCGCGTCGGGCTCTACGAATCCAAGCGGCCTCCACAGAGCAGGTTCTGGCGCCGTGTCGGTACCGCGGTAGTGCGTTGGCCCGCACCGATTTTCGTGGCAAGCCTGTTTGTGGTGCTGATCGGCCTGGTGGCCATCCCAGGGTACAAGCCGGCCTACAACGACCGCTACTATCTGCCGAAGGACGCTCCGGTCAACGTCGGCTTCGCGGCGGCTGACCGGCATTTCAGCCAGGCCCGGATGAACCCCGACATCCTGGAGGTAGAAGCCGACCACGACATGCGCAACCCCGCCGACATGCTTGTGCTGAACAAGATTTCAAGCAACGTCATGCACACCGAGGGCATTGCGATGGTGCAGAGCATCACGCGGCCGCTGGGAATTCCGATCCAGCACAGCTCCATTCCGTTCCAGACGAGCATCCAGGGCCAGACCAACAACATGAACCTGCCGTTCCAGCGGGATCAATTGGCCAATCAGCTCAAAACGATCGATGAGACCAACCGCTCGATCGACATCTTGGAGCAGCAGTACCAACTGTCCCTCGAGCAGACCAAGCTGACGCAGGATTCGGCGGCCAAGTCGCAGGCGCTCCTGGCGACCACCGAAGAACTGCGAGACAACATCGCGAACTTCGATGACCAATTCCGGCCGATCCGGAATTACTTCTACTGGGAACCGCATTGCTTCGATATCCCGCTCTGCAATGCGACCCGGAACCTGTTCGATGCCCTCGACGGGATAGACCGAGTGACCGACCAAACGGGTGCGGTGCAGGTCAACACCGACAAGCTGGCGGACCTCGCGCCAAAGCTGACTGCGCTCCTGCCACAGACGATCGCGTCGATGAAGGCGAGCAGAGACCTATCGCTGGCGTCCTACAACTCACAGAAGGCGCTGCTGGACCAGTTGGAGGCCTCCAACGACACCGCGCTGGCGATGGGTGAGGCCTTCGACGGGGCGAAGAACGACGACCTGTTCTTCCTGCCGCCGGAAGCTTTCGACAACCCCGACTTCAAACGTGGTCTGACGATGTTCCTTTCGCCTGACGGCAAGTCCGCGCGGATGTTCATCACCCACGAGAGCGATCCCGCGACGGTCGACGGCATCAAACGCGTTGACTCCGAACGCAAGGCCGCGCAGGAAGCGCTGAAGATGTCGTCGCTGTCGAACGCAAAGATCTATCTGGGCGGTGTGGCGGCGACCTATCGGGACATGTCCGAAGGCGCCAAATACGACCTGTTGATCGCTGTGGTGTCGTCGCTGACGCTGATCTTCACGATCATGCTGATCCTGACCCGAAGCGCCGTTGCCGCTGCCGTCATCGTCGGCACGGCGGCCAGTTCGATCGCTGCGTCGTTCGGCATCTCGGTGCTGATCTGGCAGGACCTCTTCGGCATTCAGGTCCAATGGCTGGTCATGCTGATGTCCGTCATCATCCTGTTGGCGGTCGGCTCGGACTACAACCTCTTGCTCGTCTCTCGATTCAAGGACGAGATCCACGCGGGCCTGAAGACCGGCCTCATCCGGTCCATGGCGGGCACCGGTGGCGTGGTGACGTCGGCCGGACTGGTGTTCGCGGCCACCATGGCGGGGATGATGGGCAGCAAGCTGATCGTGCTGGCACAGATGGGCTCCACGATCGCGATCGGCCTGCTGGTCGACACGTTCGTTGTCCGCTCATTCCTGATGCCGTCCATCGCAACACTTTTGGGCCGCTGGTTCTGGTGGCCGCAAGTCGTCTATCCGCGCGGCGACTATCACTTCCTGCCGCCGCAACCCCGACGCCGGTCGCAGGACGACCCGGACACCGTGGCGCTTCCTGCGCAATCGTAAGCGGAAGAGCCTAGGCTGCAGCCTGTTTGATCGCAGCCAGGAAGTCGGTGACCAGTCGGTTGGTGGCCGGCCGCCAGACCGCGGCGAGGTCGATCGTCGTCGACCCCGAGATCCGGATGACCCTGACCGAACTTCTGAGCTGATGGGCGCCTACCGAATTCGCGGGAACCAGGGCGACACCCAGACCCGACGCGACCATCGCCAGTTGACTATTGATGGATCCTGCCCAGTGCTGACCGCGCGGCGTGAAACCCGCAGCGCGGCAACAGGCGGCGACTTGATCGTGATAGTCCGGCGAGATGTCGCGAGGCACCCAGATCCATGGCAGCTCCGCCGCCAACGCGAGGTCGCGGCTCAGCCCCCGCGGCAGCTGCCAATCGGCCGGCGTAGCAAGCACAAGTCTTTCGCGTCGCAGGACAGCGTGTTCGCAATCAGGTGGCGGCGCGAATTGCCGAATCAGCGCGATGTCGATCTCGCGGCGCCGGAGCAACTCGATGCCGACGTGGGTGTCGACTTCGCGCACCCGCACATCGACGCGGGGATGACTGTCCGCATAGGTGCTCAGCGCGGTGGGCAACGGGTCGGTGAACGCCGAACTGACGGCACCGATGCGGAGTTCGCCCGCTTGACCGTCAGCCGCGTGCCGTGCGGCGGAATCGGCGGTATCCGCGGCGCCGACGAGGATGCGGCAGTGGTCGAGAAACACACCTCCGGCCGGGGTCAGGCGAACCTCGCGCGTGGTGCGGTGAAGAAGTTCGACGTCAAGCCGCTTCTCGAGTGACTTGATGGCTGCTGACAACGGCGGCTGAGACATGTGCAGCCGTTCGGCCGCCCGTCCGAAGTTGAGTTCCTCGGCGACGGCGATGAAATACCTCGCTTCTCGCACCTCAACCATTGATATCCATCTCCTATCACTGCATGACGGAATCAGTCCTTCACAATATATATCTGTGCGGGTGCAATGGTGGGCATGAACAGCTCACACCGGCGACTGTCGGCTGCATTGTGGTGCGCCGGGTTGGCCGCATTCGCGACGATGTACGCGCCGCAAGGGCTGCTCACTCAGATCTCCCGCGACGCGTCCGTCGACCCTTCGCAAGCGGCGCTGCTGGTCTCGGCGGCGACGTTGGGCCTCGCGCTGTCGGTGTTGCCGTGGGCGTGGTTGTCGAATCGCATGGGGACCAGGTCTGCGATGCGCTTGGCCGCCGCAGGCACAGCCGTCACCGCGGTCGCCGTGCCCTGGTTGCCGACGTTTGACACCTTGCTGGCAGGCCGATTTCTGCACGGGATCGCGCTCGGCGGCATCCCGGCACTCGCCATGGCGCTGCTGCACAACACCGCTACGCCGCAGCGGGTCGCCACGATGGCTGGAAGTTATGTCGCGGCAACGTCATTGGGTGGTCTCAGTGGCCGACTGCTCGTTGTGCCCATCGCGGATCACATCGGTTGGCGCGCTGCTCTTTTCATCCTCGGCTGTCTCGTCGCTGTACTCATGGTGGCGCTGATCGGCGTCATCCCGCGGCCATCCGGCGCATCAGCGGGCGAGCCCGAACACGGTGCCGTGCGTGCGCACCTGCGTAATCCGGCGATGCTGAGCTTGTTCGGCATCGGCGCACTGCTGATCGGCGGGATGGTGATCGTCTTCAATTATTTGCCGTTCCGGCTGGAAGCGGACCCGTACCGGCTTGCGCCGGCTATGGTTTCGCTGATCTTTCTGGCTTACCTCGGTGGCACTGCCGGCTCGCGGGCCGCCGGATGGCTGACTGACCGAGTCGGTGGACCACCGATACTCGCGGCGGCCGGGCTGTTGATGGCAGGCGGTGCCGCGCTGACGCTTGCGCGGCCGGTATCGATGATCCTGCTGGGACTGGTCGTCTTGACGACCGGACTGTTCGTCGGGCACGCGGTGGCGTCCAGCATGGTCGCGGCGCGGGCGAATCACGGTCGCGCGCAGGCGACTGCGATGTACAACATCAGTTACTACGCCGGGTCCAGTGCGTTCGGCTGGCTCGGCGGGCTTGCGTGGCTACACGCGCAGTGGTTCGCGGTGACGGCGCTGGTGATCGTGCTCGGGCTTGGCGCAAGCGTTTTGGGCGTTCGTCCCGCCCGGCGAGTTGAGTGCGCGTTAGCGTGACGAAGCGCGTGGGCGCACCGCCTTCGAGAAGTAGACGCGCCGGAATCCGTCTTCGACGGCACGGGCCGTTTCCCGGTAGCCATGGCGCGGGTAGAAGGTGAGGTTTTCCGTCATCGCCTCGTTCGTGTAGAGCCGGACCTCGGGAAGCCCGAGTTCTTCGGCATCACGTTCGGCGCGGTCCAGTAGCCGCGCACCGTAGCCGCGTCCCTGGGCGCTGGGGGCGACGGCCACGGTCTCCAGCAGCAGGTGGTCTGTGCGGTCCTCCGTCACCAGTGCGCCGATGACAGCCTGGTTGCTCACCAGCACCCAGACCCGGGAATGCGCGAGCGCGGCGGCGTAGTCGGCGGTCATCGGCGCAGGCGGCCGGCCGATGCGGTGAACGTACTTCGTGTACGCGTCGGTGATCAGTTGGTGAATCGCCCCCAGGTCAGCCGTTGCTGCTCGCCGGATAGACGTCTGATCCACGGATATCAGCCTAGGGTGGACCGGTGCGCTCAACACCGAAGTGCTGGCTCACCGATATGGACGGTGTCCTCGTCCGCGAAGAACACGCGCTGCCCGGCGCCGCAGAATTCCTGCAACGCCTGGTAGAGCGGGAGCGGCCGTTTCTCGTGCTGACGAACAACTCGATCTTCACGCCGCGGGATCTGTCGGCCCGGCTGAAACGGTCCGGGCTGACTGTGCCGGAGGAGTCGATTTGGACGTCGGGCCTGGCCACCGCCGCGTTTCTGGACGCTCAGCAGCCCGGCGGGTCGGCCTATGTGATCGGCGAGGCCGGCCTGACCACGCCGTTGCATCAGCTCGGCTACACGCTGACCGACACCGAACCCGACTTCGTCGTGCTCGGCGAGACCCGCACGTATTCGTTCACGGCGATCACCAAGGCGATCCGGCTGATCCTCGGGGGTGCGCGGTTCATCGCGACCAACCCGGATGTCTCCGGTCCGTCGGCTGAGGGTCCGCTGCCCGCAACGGGCTCGGTCGCGGCCATGATCACCAAGGCCACCGGCCGCGAGCCGTACTTCGTCGGCAAGCCGAATCCGATGATGTTCCGCAGCGCGATGAACCGGATCGAGGCGCATTCGGAGAGCACGATGATGGTCGGCGACCGGATGGACACCGACGTTGTTGCGGGTATCGAGGCGGGCCTGGACACCGTCCTGGTGCTCACCGGGTCGACCACCGTCGCCGACATCGCGCGGTATCCGTTCCGGCCCGGCCGCGTGCTCGACTCGATCGCCGACTGCATCGAACTGGTTTGATTCCCGTCGAACTCGCGCCGCAAGTGCGTCCGTCGCTGCGTGCCATGACGGACCGTGGCACGCCGCCACCGCGATGCGACGAGGGCCTCGGTCAGGGCGAGACGCGAACGTCGGACCGCTATCAGTGGACCGAAGACGGCAGGTCGATTTTGGCCGAGGAGGTCAAGAACGAGATTTACGACGGCGCCACCCCCTATACAACCTATGTTCGGGGGGTGATCGTCGAAGGTGATCGCGGCGTGTTGTTGACGGGCAGGGCCGATAGCGCCCTGGTCATCGAGGGCTGAGTCGCATGGCCGATATCGAATTGATCGGGGTGCCCTTCGACGGCTACGGGCGCGTCGGGCATCAGGCGCGCGCGGCTGCTGCGCTGCGCGACGCCGGCCTTCTCGACGCGTTCGATCATCACCACGTCATCGACGACGACGACTTGGCGTTGCCCGATCCCGATCCTGGCCGCGGCGAGTCAACCAGCCTGATCAATGAGCGTGCGCTGCTGGCAATGACCGACGCGCTCAACCGCAAGGTCGGCGAAGTCATACGAGCGGGCCGGTTCCCGTTCGTCTACGGCGGAGACTGTTCGACGCTGCTCGGCATCGTGACCGGCCTGCGCGATCACGTCGGCGGTGTCGGGCTGGTCTTCATCGACGGCCACGAGGACACCATGCCGCTGGACGTGTCCGAAGACGGCGAGGCGGCCAACACCGAGATCGGTCTGTTGCTCGGATTGACCGGTCGGCTGCTGACCGGCGAGCTCGGCGATCGGCTGCCCGCGCTGCGGCCCGAACAACTGGTGATCCTCGGTCCGCGCGACGACGACTGGCGGCGGCAGTTCAACGTAGGAACGCTTGCCGGCTCAAGCGTGTGGCTCGCACCGCTGGCCGAGGTCGCCGACGACCCTTCGGGCACTGGACGTCAGGCGATCGAACAGCTATCGGGCCGGGTTGACCGGTGGTGGTTGCATATCGACCTCGATGTGCTTGATCCCATCGAGTTTCCGGCGCAGGGTCTACCCGATGTCGACGATGAACCCGGCGGCCTGACGTGGGATCAGCTCACCGATCTCGTCTCAGCGCTGTTCACCGGACCGGCGTCATGTGTCGGCGGCAGCCTGGCGATCTACGATCCGGATCAGGATCCCGACGACGCTGGTGCCGCGCAGATCGTCGCGTTCATCCGAAACGTGTTGGTACGTCCGACAATCAGTCCTTAGGAGCCCGGTTGGCCGAACCGATCGATGAGCATTTCACCGCGACCATCTTCGCGCTGAGTGCCGGTGCGCGCTCCGCGCAGGATGATTCGTTGCTGGGTGTGTTCGACGCTCAACTCGGCAGCAGGCACCTCGATCTGGCCGCGCGCTGGCTGCGGTCGAAGGACAAGGGCTACTACACCATCGGTTCATCCGGACATGAGGGCAACGCCGCCGTAGCAGCCGCGCTGCGCCCCACCGATCCCGCGTTGCTGCACTATCGTTCGGGCGGTTTCTTCCTGGCGCGCGCCGCGCAAGTGGGTGGCCGAGACCCGTTGCGCGACGTGCTTCTTGGGCTGGTAGCGGCGACCGAGGAACCGATCGCCGGTGGGCGGCACAAGGTGTTCGGGCGCTACGACCTGAACATCATCCCGCAGACGTCGACGATCGCGTCTCACCTGCCGCGCGCGGTCGGCGTCGCGTTCTCGATCGCCCGCGCCCGCAAGCTGGGCGTGGCGTGCCCGTGGCCCGACGACGCCGTGACGGTGTGCAGCTTCGGCGACGCGTCGGTGAATCATTCGACCGCCGTCGGCGCGATCAACGCTGCGCTGCATGCGGCGTATCAGGGTGTGCCGATGCCGTTGCTGTTCGTCTGCGAGGACAACGGGATCGGCATCAGCGTCGCAACGCCACGGGGCTGGATCAGCCACACCTACGGAAATCGGGACGGGCTGCGGTATTTCGATGCCGACGGCTGGGATGCGGCGGCGACGTTGGACGCGGCGGCCGCGGCAGCGGAATGGGTGCGCACCCACCGGCGCCCCGCATTCCTGCATCTTCGGATGGTCCGGTTGATGGGACATGCCGGTTCGGACTACGAGCCCGCGTACCGGAGTGCTGCCGAGATAGCAGCCGACTACGACCGAGATCCGGTGCTGTGCACGGCTTTGGCTTTGATCGACGCTGGCGTGTTGACGCCTGAGCAGGTGCTCGACCGTTATGAAGCCAAGCGTGCCAACGTGGTTCAGCTCGCCGAGGAGGTTAGCGCGGTGCCGCAGCTCGACAACGCGGCGACGATAATGAGGCCGCTGCACGACAGCCTCTCGGATGCCGCTGCCGCATCGCCGGAGTCGTTGGCCGCGACGGTGAGATCCGGCGAGCCAGACGCGCCGCTGACGGTCGCCCTGGCGATCAACCGCGCCCTGCACGACATCCTGGACCGCTACCCCGAGGCGATGATCTTCGGCGAGGATGTCGCCCGCAAGGGAGGCGTATACGGCGTCACCCGTGGGCTTCTCGGCAAGAACAGTTCGGCGCGGGTGTTCGACACGCTGCTCGACGAGCAGTCGATCCTCGGCCTTGCGCTCGGTGCCGGGGTGTCGGGACTGCTGCCGATCCCAGAGATCCAGTACCTGGCGTACTTTCACAACGCCTCGGATCAGATTCGCGGCGAGGGCGCGACGCTGCAGTTCTTCTCCAACCGCCAGTACCGCAATCCGATGGTGGTCCGGGTGGCGGGCTATGGGTACCAGAAGGGCTTCGGCGGGCACTTTCACAACGACGACTCGATTGCCGCCCTCCGCGACATCCCGGGAGTCGTCATCGCGTCACCGGCGCGACCCGATGACGCCGCCGCGATGTTGCACACCTGCGCGGCCGCGGCGAAGGCGGCCGGCGTCGTGTGCGTGTTCCTCGAACCGATCGCGCTCTATCACACCCGCGATCTGCACGCCGAGGGCGACGACGGCTGGCTCGCGCCGTATCCGGAGGAAGGAGTGCCACTCGGACGCGCCCGGACATACGGCGACGGGACGGACCTGACGATGCTCACGTTCGGCAACGGGCTGCGGATGAGCCTGCGGGTGGCCCGCAAGCTCGAGTCGGTCGGCATCCGTGTGCGCGTCGTCGACCTGAGGTGGCTGGCGCCGCTGCCCGTGGACGACATGGTTCGCGAGGCCAACGCGACTGGTCGGGTGCTGATCGTCGACGAGACCCGCGCGACTGGTGGCGTGGGCGAGGGTGTGCTCGCCGCGCTGCTCGACCACGGCTACACCGGCGCGGTGGAGCGGGTGGCCAGCAGGGACAGCTTCATCCCGCTGGGCGAGGCCGCTTTGCAGGTATTGCTGTCGGAGGAGACCATCGAAGCCGCAGCGACCAAACTGGCCGGCGCGGGCGCTTGACCATCCGCCGACACTGCGGGGAGATCGCAATTCGTCGGCATTTCACGATCTCCCCGCAGTCTCGCGGGGGTTAGTGGGGCGCTTGATAGCTTGACCGGGTGACTGCAGATGCGACCCGCCCGCTGGCCGGGGTGCGGATCGTCGAGATCTCCAGCTTCGTCGCGGTGCCATTGGCGGGGATGACGCTGGGCCAGCTCGGCGCCGAGGTGATCCGCGTCGACCCGATCGGTGGTGCCGCCGACTACCATCGCTGGCCGGTCACGGCTGACGGGGAGAGCATCTACTGGGCCGGGCTGAACAAGGGCAAGCGTTCGGTTGCCGCCGACTTCCGCTCGGCCCAAGGCCAGGACCTGGTGCAGCGGCTCATCGCGGACAGCGGCATCCTGATCACGAATGTCGCGGGGCGGGAATGGCATTCGTACGACACACTGACGCGGTTGCGTCCTGACCTGATTCAGGTCGAGGTGTCTGGAAGGGCCGACGGCGGCACCGGGGTCGACTACACCGTCAACGCGGGCATTGGTTTCCCGTTGGTCACCGGTCCCGCCGAACTCGCGACACCGGTGAATCATGTTCTGCCCGCGTGGGATGTCTCATGCGGCATCTACGCGGCGTTGGCGGTCGTCACCGCGTTGCGGCATCGCGATGCGACAGGGCAGGGTCAGCGGATCGGCATTCCGCTGGAGAACGTTGCGCTGGCGACCGCGGGCAATCTCAGCCTGTTCACCGAGGTGATGGTGAACGGCACCGCCCGCGAACGGATCGGCAACTCGGTATACGGCCAGTACGGCCAGGACTTCACCAGCAGCGACGGGGCGTCGTTCATGATCGTCGCGCTGACCGGTCGGCACTTTCGCGACCTGACCGAGCTCACCGGTACGACGAAAGCCGTTGCCGCACTGGCGGAGACACTCGGCGCGGACTTCTCCGATGAGGGGGAGCGATATCGCCACCGCGACGCACTGTCCGGGTTGTTCACCGAATGGTTCTCCCAACACACCGCCGAAGAGGTCCGCGCGGGGTTGGCGGGTACCTCCGTGTTGTGGGAGCGATACCGCACATTCTCTGAAACGGCCGTCGACGACAAGGTCACCGCCAACCCGATGTTCACCTCGCTCGACCAGCCGCGGATCGGGCAGTACCTGGCGCCGGGGCTGCCGCTGGAGATCAATGGCGACTACCCACCCGCGGTCGCTGCGCCGGCGCTCGGCGACGACACGGCCGCGGTACTCGGCGAGTGGCTCGGGATGACGGCCGATGAGATCGGAAGCCTCACCGAATCGGGCACCGTGGCATGAGCGCCCTCTTGAAGCTGCTCGACGTTGCGCCGGGCTCCGCCGTGGACACCTGGACCGGTCCTGCCAGCGGCCCTGCCGGAAAGCGCTCCTACGGTGGGCAATTCGTTGCCCAGAGCCTGGCCGCCGCGTACCGTACCGTCGACGCCGACCGCTCGCCGACCAACATGCACCTGCAGTTCCTGCGCGGCGGTGAGGCAGGCGATCCCCTCGAATACACCGTGGCGCGGGTGTTCGACGGCAGGACCGCGGCCGCGCGTCGAGTCGACTCTCACCAGGACGGGCGACTCATGACGACCGCGACGGTGTCGTTCGCGACGGAGTTGCCCGGTCCTGAGCACGGGCACGTTGCGGACCTGCCCGGTGATCCCGAGGCGCTGCCGCGGACCGGGCCTGCTGGTCCCGCGCCGTCGATGCCGCTGGAGGAACTCGACATCAGGATCGCCGACGACAGGTCGAGCGGGGAGTTCGTCCGCCGGCTGTGGTGGCGGGTGACGATTCCGTTACCCGACGATCCGGTGTTGCACACGCTGGTCGCGGTGTACGTCACCGACGTCTACATGATTGATCCCGCGCTGCAGGTGCACGGGCATTCGATGAAGGCCCGTACCCATCGCAGTGGCACCACCGACTCCTCGATCTGGTTCCATCGGGCCGTTCGGGCCGATGAATGGAATCTGCTGGAATGCCGCTCACCGGCCGCGGCCCGTGGGCGTGGCGTCGTGACCGCCAGCCTGGTGCGCGCCGACGGTTTCATCGCGGCGACGTTGGCGCAAGAAGGCCTTATCGCCGAGCGTTAGGCGCCTTCGCAGTACCGAGACAAGCTGCGTGAGAACGACACCCACTACGACTGATGCGACGACGCCGAACAGCGGGTGACCACTGAACAGCGGATAAACCTGGTAGTGCGTCAGGTAGATGTACAGCGACGCCTCCGCGATGACGCCTGCGACGACTGACAATGCGGGCGGGCAGCGCAACGCAGGCAACCAGATCAGCAGGGCAAACCCCGTCAGCACCAATAATTCTCGTTCGGTGCGACCGAAGTAGTCGTGCAGACTGACGATCAGCACGACCGTCACCGCCGCCCGCTGCAATGTTGTCGAGGATTTGGCCGCGGCCCAGCCGACCGCGAAGAACCAGAACGCCAGCATCGTGAACCATGCGTCGTGGCCAAGATGTAGGCCGAGGATGTCGCAGCGCAGTGCCAGCCCGACGGCCAGGAATGTGACGGCGACGGTGAAGGGCCACCGCCGTTCCCATCGGTCGACCGCCGGTAGCCAGCACAGCACGGCCAGCGCCACCAGGATCCACACCAGAACTTCGACGAACCACAATCGGCCTGCGGTCATGCTGTCGTGCGGGCCGAGAAATTTGTTGGCCAGCAGCAGATTTGTGGGCGCATAGTCGTCGGTGAACAGCAGCGCGATCGCGGCCCACGCCACCGAAGGTCCCGCGATCCATGCGACGGTGTTGCGCAGGTGCCTGACCCGGTCGGTGCGGGACACCGGTGTGAGGCAGAACCGGCCGAAGTTGTATCCCGCAACGCCGAGCAGCACGTGCGCACCGCCCCACAGTTCAAACAACCCGGCGTGCGAACCGGCGATGAGCAGGATCGCCGCGGCGCGCAGCGCGACAGTGGTTTCCAGCGTCGCACCCCACCGCCGCCGTGCCGGCTTCGGCATGGCTTCCAATTCCCGCAGCGGCAGTCGCTGCCAGTCAGCGGGTAGCCGCCCCAGTGCCTGCTCCAGCCGCACCGACATCGTCACGTACGTCAGGGAGTTGCCGCCGAGGTCGACGAAGCTTGCGTCGGGGTCGATGCTCTCGGCGTCAAGCCCCAGCACGTCGGCGAACAGGTTGCTCAGCCCGATCACACCGGGCGCGTTGGAGTTCGATCTGCCTGCGAGGACGCGAACCCTCTGGTAGTCCGGTTTGCCCGACGGCAATATCGGCAGCTCGGCGACGCTAACGGCCTGCACGCTACTGGCTGGGATGCCCGCAGCGCCTGCGGCGATGCGTTGCACCTCATTGCGATCGTGGCCGGCCGTCAGCACCGCGAGGCGGTCGTCTACGTCGGTGCAGAACGCCATCACGCCATGGTCGGACAGTGTCGCTTCGACGCGCTGCAGATCGATGCGCAGCCCGTACATCTTGACGAAACGACTGCTGCGCCCGATCACTTCGTACAAGCCATCAGGCCCGCGGCGTGCGATGTCTCCGGTGTGCAGCGCGTCGACGGTCTTGCCCAGAGCAAGGTCGTCGGGCCGGTGCGCGTACCCCATCATGACGTTGGGGCCGCGGTATACCAGCTCGCCGCTCGGTTCGATGCTGAACGCTCCGCCCGGTATCGGATTGCCGATCGCGGTAGGACGTGACGAGGCGAGTTGCGGTGGCAGGTAAGCCATTCGGGCGGTGGCCTCCGTCGCGCCATACATGACGAACAAGTTCCAGCCTTGCTGTCGGCCGAGCTCTGCGAATTGGCAGACCCGCTCCGGTGGCATCCGGCCGCCAGCCTGGGTGAGGTATCGCAGGTGCGGCAGATCCAGCGCCTGCGCGCCGACTCGCTCCAACAGCTCGAAGGTGTAGGGCACGCCTGCGAAGGCGGTGCCTCGGTGTGCGCGGAACAGCTCCCAGAACTCGTCGTCGACGACCGATCGATCGGTGAGGATCAGACCTGCGCCGCGCAGCAAGTGGCTGTGGATCACCGAAAGCCCGTAGCAGTAGGACATCGGCAACGTCGTTGCGACCCTGTCGGTTTCGCGGATGTCGAGGTAGTCGGCGATCGCCGCGGCGTTGCTGCACAGATTGCGGTGAGACAGCCGCACGAGTTTAGGCGAGCCGGTACTGCCCGAGGTGGACAACAACAACGCGAGATCGTCGTGCAGCCGGTGGTTTTGGTGGCGGTGGTGGATGCCGTCGGCGTCAATGACGACGCCTGGTTCATACGTCTGCAGTATCGCCGTGTGGTCGGGGTCGGCAGAGGTAGGCAGGACCACGTGGCCGGTGGTCATCGCCGCCAGGTAGTGCACCAAAGTGCTTACATCGTTGTGCGTTTCGAGCATTACCAGGCGACGGGGCCCGTCGAGTTCGCGGGCGGTGTCGGCGACCGCATCGGCGAGTTGGTGATACGTGAGCTGCTGAGTGTCCGTCAGGATCGCCACCTTCTCGCCATGGGCGCGAAGGTGGTCGAGAAGTCGCCTCACGTGAGCACAATCCCGGCGCCCACCACCTCGATCCGCACTTTGGCGTCGATGGGCGGCGGGTTGAAGCTGTGCTGACGCACGATGAGCGGCGCGGCCTCACCCGCCGGATCGATGGTCAACAGCACATCGTGGCCGAGGAACTCGGTGGCGATCACCGTACCCACGCCGTCGAGGTGCTCACTGTCCGAAACCACCGTCGCGACAAGCTGTTCGGGCCGCAGCACCAGAGTGGCCGGCCCGTCGGCGGCCTGGACTGGCACCCGGCCCAGCGCACATTCGGCGATGCCCGACGCGACCGTGCAGGGAAGTGAGATGCAGTCGCCGAGGAATTCGGCGGTGAATCGGTCGGTCGGCTGTCGATAGACCTGCTGCGGGGTACCCACTTGGGTGAACCGGCCGTCGCGCATGACGGCCACCTGATCCGCGATCGACAGTGCCTCTTCCTGGTCGTGCGTCACCAAAAGTGTTGTCACGCCTGCGGTGGCGAGCAGACCGGCGACCGCCTTGCGGGTCGATGCGCGAAGGCCCGTATCCAGGGCGCTGAACGGTTCGTCGAGCAGCATCAACACCGGGTGCCTTGCGAGTGCGCGCGCGAGTGCCACGCGCTGCTGTTGTCCTCCGGACAGTTCATGGGGTCGACGCGCCGCGTACGACGGATCGAGGGCCACGGTCTCGAGGAGCTCGGCAACGCGGGCGCGCACTTCGTCGCGCGCCGTGCCGCGCAATCCGTAGGCGATGTTCTGCCCGACGGTGAGATGCGGAAACAACGCGCCGTCCTGCGCGACGTAGCCGACGCCGCGCCGGTGCGGGGCCACAGCGCGCTGCGGACTGGCGACCTGCCGTCCGTCGATGGAGATCGTGCCCGCATCGGGGGATTCGAATCCCGCGATCAGGCGCAGGAGCGTGGTCTTGCCGCAGCCGGACGCGCCGACGACGGCGGTGGTGGTACCCGGCTGCAGGCTCAGATCGATGTCATGCAGCACCGTATGGCCGTTGAACGACTTGGCGATTCCGTTGACCTCGAGCGTCGCGACGGTCATAGCGCGGCCACCTTCGTCGACTGCCGGAACAACACCAGCGTGACCGGGACGGCGAGCACCACCAACACAAGGGCGTAAGGCGCGGCGGCCGCATAGTCCAGTTCGCTGGACAACGACCAGAACCTCATCGACAGTGTGCTGGTTCCCGTCGGCGCCAACAACAGCGTCGCGGTCAATTCCGTTGCCACAGCGACGAATACCAGCGATGCGCCCGCCGCGGTCGCGGGTGCGGTCAGTCGCAGGGTGACCCGAAGGAAGGTGGCCGCCGGTGAACTCCCCAATGACCGCGACGCCTCCTCGAGGCTCGGCGGCACCTGAGCAAGCCCGGCGCGGACATTGACCAGCGCGCGTGGCATGAACAGCAGCACGTAGGCGAACACGATCAGCGTGATGCTCTGATAGAGCGGCGGTGCGAGATGGATGGTCACTGTGACAAGCGCGAGCGCGGTGACGATGCCCGGAAGTGAACTGGTGACGTAGTTGGCACCTTCGACGGCACGGGCGAGCAGGCCGCTGGACCGCACGGCGACCCAGGCGACGGGGAAGGCGAGCACCGTCGTCAGCACCGCGGCAACCGTTGCGAGCCCGATGGTTTGGCCCAGCGCGGTGACGATGTCGTCGAACACCCAGACGTCGGCCCCGCCGATCCACAGCCAGCGCAGGAGCGTCCACACCGGCACGCCGAGCGCGAGTACTGCCAGAGCGGCAAGAGCGACTTGCCCGGTTATCACCTTGCGGCCCAACCGGATCGGAGTGGCGGCGCGCGGCGCACCGGACCCTACGCGGGAGAACCGGGCCCTGCCACGCGCCAACGCCTCAGCTACCAGCAGCGCCAAGCACAGCAGCACCAGCACCCCGGCGAGCATGCTGCCCGCCGCACCGTCGAAGGTGACCTGGAACTGCTGGAAGATCGCGACCGTGAATGTGTCGAACCGCACCATCGCGAAGGCGCCGTACTCGGCAAGCAGGTGAACACCGATCAGCAGGCCGCCGCCGAGGATGGCCAGCCGCAGCTGTGGCAGCACCACGCGGAAGAACACCCCGGCAGAGTTCGAGCCCAGCGCCCTGGCGGACTCCTCGATAGCCGGGTCGAGCCTGCGCAGCGTCGCGGCCACCGGCAGATACATGAACGGGAAGTACGACAGCGTCGACACCACCACCCCGGCCCACAGCCCGTGCAGCGACGGGATCACGCCGACCCACGCATAGCTGTTGACGAACGCCGGGACCGCCAGGGGTGCGACGAACAACGGACGCCAGAAGGCCCGGCCGGCAAGATCGGTCCGCTCCACCAGCCACGCGACCCCGACACCGATGACCACGCACAGCGGCACCGTGATCACGACGAGCGCCACGGTGTTGAACAACAGTTCGCCGACCCGGGGCCGCACGACAAGGTGATAGGCCTTCGTCCACCCGATCGACACCGCCGCCCACGCGACGTAGCCGAGTGGAATCAGGGTGGCCGCGACCACGATCGCGACGGCCGCGCTGACCAGCGGGCCGGGTCGAGCGGCCCTGTCAGGCCTCGAGACCGGCGCCGTCGGGTGCGACTGGGTCTGATCGTCGGCTCGGCCGACCGGGGGAGCGACCACCTATAACAACCCAGCCTTCGTCATCAGGTCCGTCACCTTCTGCGCGTCGAGCGTCGACGGGTCCAGTGCGGGCGCCTGCAGGTCGGCCAACGGGGCGAGGGCGGGGTTCGCGGGCACGCCGCTGGCGACCGGGTACTCGAACGAGTCGCCCTTTTCGAGCACCTCCTGACCGGCCTTGCCGGTAATGAACTTGAGGAACTGTTGCGCCTTGTCGGCCTTCTTGCTGGATTTCAGCACGCCGCCGCCGGAGAGGCTGACGAACGCGCCCGGATCCTGGTTGCGGAAGTAGTACAGCGCCGTATTGCCGCTCATCTCTTTGGTTTTCGCTTGATCGCGGAACCAGTAGTAGTGGTAGATCACGCCGCCGTCGACCTCGCCAGCGTTGACCGCCTTCAGCGTGGCGATGTTGTCGTTGTAGATCGCCGCGTTGGCCTTCATGCCGGCCAGCCACTGTGCGGTTGCGGCGTCTCCCTTGAGTTGCAGCAGGGCAGCGACGATGGCCTGGAAGTCCGCCTTGGCCGGCGGGGCGCCCCAGCGGCCCTTCCATTTCGGCTGCTCGAGGTCCAGCAGTGACTTCGGCAGCTGGTCGGGTTGCAGCTTGGCCTTGTTGTAGACGAAGACGGTGGTGCGGGCGGCGACGCCCGTCCACTTGCCACTGGCCGGACGGTATTGCGCGGGAACCTGACCGATGGTGTCGGCGTTCAGGTCCGCGAACAGCCCGGCGCGCTCAACGGCGGCCATCGCGGGGGAGTTCTCGGTCAGGAAGACATCGGCGGGCGAGGCCTCGCCCGCCGATGTCTTCCTGACCGAGAACTCCCCCGCGATGGCCGCCGTTGA
>Ga0070665_100002571_pt1 | contig 19891 bp, 12 predicted proteins | sample KBSS13metaG_FD_65862 | JGI IMG/M metagenome (GOLD analysis project Ga0070665, IMG submission 65862) | Switchgrass rhizosphere microbial communities from Kellogg Biological Station, Michigan, USA - KBS S1-3 metaG | ecosystem: Host-associated > Plants > Roots > Rhizosphere > Soil ...
GAAAGTTAGAAGAGAGAAAGTTAGAAGAGAGAAGTGAGAAGTTAGAAGGCAAACTTCAAAGTTCAGATTTCCAACTTCAAACTTCTGACTTCATACTTCAAACTTCCAAACGTTGGGGATTGAAGACGCTTGGTGAACTGGCAGCGCTGCCCGCGGCGGATCTCGTGTCGCGGCTCGGGCGATCGGCGCGGACGTGGCAGGCCATCGCGCGCGGTGAGGATCGGCAGCCGCTCGTGCCGATGGTCGAGGAAGAGCGGTTCGAGGCGTCGCTCGATCTGGAATGGCCGATCGCGGAGCTCGAACCGCTGTCCTTTGTGCTCACCCGGCTGCTCGAGCCGCTGTCCACCCGTCTCGAACGGCGCGACCGCGGCGCGGCGGTGCTGCACGTCCTGCTGCGTCTCGTCACGCGCGAGACGTGCGCGCGGCGGCTCGAATTGCCGACGCCGATGCGCGACGTGCGCGCGCTGCGCACGCTCGCGCTCCTCGACCTCGAGGCGCACCCGGCCGAAGCGGCCATCGATCGCGTCACCATCGTCATCGATCCGACGCCGGGCCGGGTTGTGCAGCACACGCTCTACACACGTACGCAGCCGACGCCTGAACAACTCTCGACGCTCCTCGCGCGTCTCGGCGCGCTGATGGGAGCCGATCGGTACGGCGTGCCGGTCAGCGTCGACACCGACAGGCCGGGTGCCTTTGCGATGGCGGCGTTCGCCACTGACCACGAGGGAAGGAACCAGCCCTCCCGCCTACGCTCGTCTGAAACACCACCGAGCTTCGGCGAGGCTCGCCAAAGCGCCGAAGGCGCGGCGGCGGCAGCCCTTAGCCCTCAGCCTTTAACTATCAGCCCTCAGCCCTTCGAGAACGCACCGCCATTGGTGAGCGCGTTACGGAGATGTCGTCAACCCGTACCCGCCCGCGTGATGGTGGCCGACGGCCGCCCTGTGCGAGTGACCACCGATCGTCGCGGGTTCACCGGCGGCGCGGTCACGCGCTGCGCGGGACCGTGGCGGACGTCGGGCAATTGGTGGGCAGGAGAGGCAGGACAGGCAGGAAGGGAGAGCCCCGTCCAGCCCCCCATCCCGCCTCTCCAGCCTATCCCGCCCGTCCTGCCCTCATGGGATAGAGATGAGTGGGATGTCTCGCTGGGCGACGGCGCGGGGTATCGCGTGTTTCGCGACCGCGCAACCGATCGCTGGTTCATTGACGCTATCGTGGATTGAGAGGAGTGACGACATGACGATTGCTGAATTGCTGGTGCCGGAGCTCGATCAGGAAACTGCCGCCACGCGACGGGTGCTCGAGCGCGTGCCCGACGACAAGCTGGGATGGAAACCGCACGACAAATCGTGGTCGATGGGCGATCTCGCCAGCCACGTCGTCAACTCGATCAAGTGGGCCGGCGCGACGATGGAGATGACGGAGATGGATTTGGCGAAGGTCTCGCCCGAGGAGATGAACCGGCCGGCGGCGTCGCGCGCGCAGCTCCTCGAATGGTTCGACGCCAACGCGGCCGCCGCGCGCCAGGCGCTGGCACGCAACGACGCCGACTACATGGTGCCGTGGACGTTGAAAAACGGCGAGCAAGTGTTCTTCACGATGCCGCGCTATTCCTGCATCCGCAGCTTCGTGCTCAACCACATGGTCCACCATCGCGCGCAGCTCGGCATGTATCTCCGCCTCAACAACGTGGCGGTGCCGGGCGTCTACGGGCCATCAGCGGATGAAAGTTAGAAGTGAGAAGTGAGAAGTGAGAAGTCAGAACTAAAAATCTGAAATCTGAACTCTGAAATCTGAATTTGGCTGAGGCCGCGTCTGTCGATGTACGTCGAACTTCACATGGCCTCGGCCTTCAGCTTCCTCCAGGGGGCCTCGCTTCCCGAGGTCCTCGTCGAGCGCGCCGCGTCGCTTGGCTACAGGACGGTGGCGCTGCTCGATCGCGACGGCGTGTACGGAGCCCCCCGGTTTCATAAAGCCGCGCGGGCCGTCGGGATTCGTCCGGTCATCGGGGCAGAGCTCACCATCACGCAAGTTAGAAGTGAGAAGGGAGAAGTTAGAAGTTCAAGTTCTAAAGTAGCCACTTCCACTTCCACTTCCACTTCCACTTCCACTTCCACTTTCACTTCTAACTTCTCCCTTCAAACTTCTAACTTTCTCCTGCCCGTCCTCTGTGAAAACGCGGACGGGTACAAGAACCTCTGCCAGCTGATCACGCGCATGAAGATGCGCGCGCCGAAAGGCGAAGGCGCGCTGACGCTCGAGGATCTGGACGGGTGCACGGCGGGGCTCGTCGCGCTCGCCGGACGTGCGGCGCTCGACGGGCGCCGGTACGGCGTGGGCGGATTGCTCGATCGTCTCGTCGGCATTTTCGGCCGCGACCGCGTGTACGTCGAGCTCCAGCGGCATTTCCGCCGCGACGAGGAGCGCGACAATGCGGCGCTCATCAGCCTGGCGGACGCGTTCCACGTGCCGACGCTGGCGACCAACGGCGTCCGGTTCGACACGCCGGCGGCGCGCCCGCTGTTCGACGTGCTCACCTGCATTCACCATCACACCGATCTGGCGACCGCGGGCCGGCGCCTCGCGGCCAATGCGGAGCGTTATCTGAAGCCGCCCGCCGACATGGCGGCGCTGTTCAGCGATCTGCCGGACGCCGTCGCGCGCACGGGCGAGCTCGCCGATCGCCTGCAGTACACGATGGCCGATCTCGGCTACCGCTTCCCGGATTATCCGGTGCCGCCCGGCGAGACACAGTCGTCGTTCCTGCGCCGCATCGCCGATGCGGGTGCACGCGAACGCTACCGGCCGTATCACGACAAGGCGCGCGCCCAGGTCGCCCGCGAGCTCGATCTCATCGAGAAGCTTCAGCTCGCCGGCTACTTCCTCATCGTCTGGGACATCGTCAATTTCTGCCGGCAGCACGACATCCTCGTCCAGGGCCGCGGGTCGGCAGCCAACAGTGCCGTCTGCTACAGCCTCGGGATCACCGCGGTCGATCCGGTCGGCATGGAACTGCTGTTCGAGCGGTTCCTGTCGGAAGAGCGCGGCGAGTGGCCCGACATCGATCTCGATCTGCCGAGCGGCGACCGCCGCGAGCAGGTGATTCAGCACGTCTACGAGAAATACGGCCGCCTCGGCGCGGCGATGACAGCCAACGTGATCACCTATCGCGGCCGCAGCGCAGCGCGCGAGGTGGGAAAGGCGCTCGGATTCGATCCGGCGCAGGTCGATCGGCTCGCGAAGGTGATGAACAACTTCGAGTTCGTCGATCCGGGCGACGCGCTGCCGCAGCAGATGGCGGCGGTCGGCCTCGACCTGAACGCCTCGCGCGTCGGCCTGTTCGCGCGGCTGTGGCGCGAGATGCAGGATTTGCCGAGGCACCTCGGCCAGCACTCCGGCGGGATGGTGATCTGCCAGGGACAGCTCGACGCGTGCGTGCCGCTCGAAAACGCGAGTATGCCCGGCCGTGTGGTCGTGCAGTGGGACAAGGACGACTGCGCGGACATGGGGATCGTGAAGGTGGATCTGCTCGGCCTCGGCATGATGGCCGTGCTCCAGGACTCGCTCGCGCTCATCAACGTGCCGTCGGCGCATGGCGGCCGGCTGGCAGAGAAGCCCTCCGCCCAGCCATCGGCCCAGCCCTCAGCCCTCCCGCCTCCGCTCGATCGGGAAGCCATCGAGCTGCGGCGCGGCACGCCGGAGCGCGAAACGCGCGAAGGCGGCAGCCCTCAGCCCTACGTTGATCTTGCGCACCTGCCGCAGGACCCCGCGGTCTACACCATGCTCTGCGAGGCCGACACCATCGGCGTGTTCCAGGTCGAATCGCGCGCGCAGATGGCGACGCTGCCGCGGTTGAAGCCGAAGGAGTTCTACGATCTCGTCGTGCAGGTCGCGATCATCCGGCCGGGTCCGATCGTCGGCCAGATGGTGCACCCGTACTTGAACCGCCGCGCCGGGCGGGAAGACGTGGTGTACGCGCATCCCTCGCTCGAGCCGATCCTCAAGCGGACGCTCGGCGTGCCGCTGTTCCAGGAACAGCTCCTGCGCATGGCGATGGTGGCCGCCGGATTCACCGGCGGCCAGGCGGAGGATCTGCGCCGCGCGATGGGCTTCAAGCGGTCCGAGAAGCGGATGAAGCTGATCGAAGTGCAGCTGCGCGAGGGGATGGCGCGCCAGGGCATCACCGGCGACGTGGCGCAGCAGATCATCACGTCGATCGCCTCGTTCGCGCTGTACGGATTTCCCGAGTCGCATGCCGCCAGCTTCGCGCTGCTGGCGTACGCGAGTGCGTATCTCAAGATGCACTATCCGGCGGCGTTCTATACGGCGCTGCTGAACAACCAGCCGATGGGGTTTTATCACCCGTCGACCCTCGTGAAGGACGCGCAGCGCCGCGGTGTCCGGTTTCATCCGGTAGACGTGCAGATCTCCAGCTGGGACTGCACGGTCGAGCCCGACGGCGCGATCCGCCTCGGCCTGCGCTACGTCCGCGGCCTGCGCGAACAGGCCGGCCGCGCCATCGCGAGCATGTCCCATCCCGCCTATCCTGCCAATCCCGCCCGTCCTGCCCCTGAGCGTGAACGTAGCGCGAAGGCTTTAGCCGAGCGTTGCCCCAAGTGCGGCTGCGACGACGAATCGATGCTCGAACCGGTGAACAGCACCACCTGGTTCTGCAACAACTGCTCGCACGACTGGACGCCGCGCCAGCGCGCGCCGCGATTCCGATCGGTCGACGACCTCGTGAACCGCGCCGGCCTCCGCCGCGACGAGCTGGTGACGCTCGCCGACGTCGGCGCGCTCAACGCGTTCGGGTACGATCGCCGCTCCGCGTTGTGGCAGGCCGAACGTGCGATTCGACCATCAGGAGAATTGTTCCGATCAGAAGAAACCGCCGAGACCGCAGAGACCGCTGAGATGTTTTTTGAAAAAGAACTCTCTGCGAGCTTTGCGGTCTCTGCGGTTCCTTCCGATCGTGAGGCCGAGTGTCCGTTGAAACCCATGACCGAGTCCGAACGGCTGGTGGCCGACTACGCAGGCATGGGACTGACCGCCGGCCGCCATCCGATGGCGCTGCGCCGCGATGAGCTGGCGATGCGCGGCATCCTGCGCGCCACCGATCTGCCGTCGGCGCGGCAGGGCCGGCGCGTGCGTGTGGCCGGCATGGTCATCACGCGCCAGCGTCCCGGCACCGCCAAGGGCTTCGTGTTCCTCACGCTCGAGGACGAAACCGGCATCGCCAACATCATCGTCCGCCCCGACCTGTTCGCGCGCGATCGCCTCGTCATCGTCGAGGAGCCGTTTCTGATCGTCGACGGCGTGCTGCAGAACCAGGACGGCGTCACGTCGGTGCGCGCGGAGCAGGTGCAAGGGATGAAAGGGGTCTCGATCGACTTCGACGCGCACGACTTCTACTGAAAGATCCGACATGGCTGATGGCTGATGGCTGATGGCGTATGGTTGATGGTTGATGACTACGGGTCGATGGACCGACCCTCCGCCATACCATGAGCCCTCAGCCCTCAGCCCTCAGCCCTCAGCCCTCAGCCCTTAGCCATCAGCCATCAGCCATCTAAAGGAGGACACATGCAAGCTGAAACAGTCGCCCGAGTCTTTGCCCTCGCGCTGGTCGTCGCGGGCACCTCGATTCTCGCCGCCCCGTCGCAGACGGCCACGCCCGGTCAGATGACGCAGGCGCGTGTCTGGGTGCAGAACCGCGGGCGGAGCGAGGCGCTTCCCGTTGACATTCGCGAGGTGAACCTCGACGCCCCGCTGCGCGTCCACGTCACGAACGGCGATCCGCAGTACGCCTCGACCAGCCCGGTTCAGGTGCACGAGGTTCGCCGCGTGTGGGACTACGAGACGATTGTGATCCCGGCCGACGCACAGGCGAACCTCGCGTCGCTCCTCAACAGCCGCGGCGCCAGCGGTTGGGAGACGACCGGCATCTCGTCGGTGAACACCGAAGGCGCGACGATCATGCTGCTGAAGCGTTCTCGATAGACGCTCGCACCCCTGAAGGGTGCGCCACTATAGATAGAGTTAGCAGAACGCACCGCTAAAGCGGTGCGCCACTAACGAAAGAATTTGCAGAAGTGGCGCAGCGCTTCAGCGCTGCGAAGGTGCGCTACTCGACAGTCACATTCGTCACGGCGCCGCCGACCGCGATGTCTTTCTGCAGCCGCTTGCCGTCGGCATAGACGGTGAGGCTCCAGTCGCCGGCGGGGACGTCGGAGAACGTGAAGGATCCATCGGCGCCGGCGACCGTCGTAAACGGCGACGAGGCGGCAAACACCGACGCGGCCATCGCCGGATGAATGTCGCAGCCGACGCGATAGAACCCGTCCCGCTCGAACGTGTAGGTGTAGGACTCGCCCGTCGGAATCGCGACGTTGAAGGCCGATGCGCGCGTCTCTTCGTGGCTGACGCGCACGTTGTGGAGCGTGTCGTCGCTGTTCCGGAATTCCACGGGAAAACCGGTCCGCACCAGCAGGAGCTCGGGTCCGAAGGTCAGGCCCGCCTGGTCCATCACCGGCTTTTCGTCAGGCGGCCCGAACGTGCGCGGCGTCTTCGGATCCAGCACGACGACCGCTGTGCCGTTGGCGGTCACGCGGCCGGTCACGCTCCCGCTCGCCGTCGACGATCGCGATTCGGCCGCCGGCGGCGCCGCCGCTGCGACGGCCTGAGGCGCGGGCTCGCTCTTCGAGCAGGCGCATGCCGCTCCGCAGAGCGCAATCAACAGGACGCGCTTCACGCGCCCGCTTTGGCCCTGGCGCTGTCGTAGCTCTCGCCGTAGATCGCCGGCACCTTCGCGCCCATCGGCCGCAGGTACATCGACAGCTGCCCGCGGTGATGGATAACGTGATGCAGCGAGGTGTCGAGGAAGGTCACGGCCGGACGCTGGAACAGGCCGCGGAAGTCGATGATCTTAAGAAGCGCGTCGACCGGCAGCGCCGCGATCCTGATGATGTCGCGTTGGGTCGTGTCCGCGTACCATCGCGCGATGTCCGAGGAATTGGTCAGCTCCGCGGGCCTGCCGGGGTTCGTGAAGTCGAACACGCCGTTGATCACCGCCTCGCTGAACCGGTGCTCGGCGCCCACGATGTGCCACGCGAGCTCCAGGGCGCTCTTGCCGACATCGTCCGGCCTGAAGTCGCCCTTGTCGAGCGGGATCGCCTCGATGACGCGCTGCGTGATCGGCTGCTCGACCTTGAGCGAGCGGATCGCGTTGTCGCGCAGGTAAAGCGCCTGTTCGGGTTGGAGAGGCATGAGCGAATTGTACACACGTATGATGCGCTATGGCGGAATGGACGGTTGGGGTCGATGAAGCCGGCCTGCGCCTCGACAAGTATCTGGCGGGCACCGACCGTGCGGGTTCGCGGCCGAAAGCGGCCGCTGCGCTCGAGCGCGGGAAAGTGTTCGTCAACAATCGCGAGATGACGCTGTCGGACGCCGCAACGCACGTGGCCGCGGGCGACGTCGTCCGCATCTGGATGGACCGGCCGGGCTCGGCGAAACGGGCACCGTCGCTCGGCGAGAATCGGGACCTTGCGATCGTCTATGAAGATGACGCCGTGATCGTGTTGAACAAACCGGCGGGCCTGTTAGCGGTCCCGCTACCGCTGCAACGCCGGCACGATGCGCGGTCGGTATTCGAGGATTTGAAATTCTATTTGAGCCGGCGTGGCCGGCGCCGCCCGTACGTGGTCCATCGCATCGACCGGGACACCTCCGGCCTCGTGCTGTTCGCGAAGAGCGAACCCGCGCAGCTTGCCCTGAAGGAGCAGTTCAAGCGCCATCAGCCGGAGCGCGTCTATCACGCCGTGGTCTACGGTCTGCCGTCACCACCGTCGGGTACATGGCACGACCATCTGGTGTGGGATACCAAGGCGCTGATTCAGAAGGAGACGTCACCGCGTGATCCGCGCGGCAAGGAGGCGATCGGCCACTATCGCGTGATTGAACCTCTGGCCGGCGCGTCGCTGATCGAGGTACGGCTTGTGACCGGCAAGAGGAACCAGATCCGCATTCAGGCGCGGCTGCGCAGCCACACGCTCGTCGGGGAAAAGCGCTATGTCTACGGGCCCGATGCCTTGCGGCCGATCGCGTTTCCTCGCCAGGCGCTGCACGCGCACCGCCTGACGTTCCGCCATCCTGCCGACGATCGGGAAATGGCGTTCGAGGCGCCGATGCCCGACGACATGGCGGCGCTGATCGCCCGCCTGCGGCGCTGACTGGTGGAGAGCATGGTGCCATCCGAACCGATCGCGGCCACGCAGCATCCGTCGGGGTTCCGGCGAATGCCGCTGCCGTTGATGCTGGTTCTCACCGTCCTGACCGCGGGGTTCTACTATCCGTTCTGGTTCCTGCAGCAGCGTCGGCGCATCAATCGCCTCGGCGCGTCACCGGAGATTCCGTGGTGGCCCTTTGCGCTGCTGGCGCTCTGTCTGCTCGCCCGCGAGCTCCTCTTCTTCTGGCCCGCTGGATGGGCCCTTCGGGTGAGCGCTGGACCGTTTTCCGCGGCCGGCATAACGACCCTGACGTTGGCGGCTGCGTGGCTGCTCACCGCGTGGCAGTCGCTCGGGATCAAACGCACGCTCGAGCGCTATCTGATGGGCGCGTCCGCCGGCGAGCAGACACCCAGCGTGCTGTCGGTTCCGCAGACCGTCCTGTTCGGTGCGTTCTACCTGCAGTACGCGATCAACACCGCGATCCTCGTCGAGCACTCGTCCGAGATTCTCGAACGGATCGAAGCCGCCGAGCGGCTGCACTTCACGGCGCTGCTGGTCGCGACCACACCCCGGGTGGTCGTGACTCCGACGCTCGTGTTCCTCAACGTCGCGATGTTCGTGGTCGTCGCGATCAGCGCGAAGTCGCTCAACCCGACGGCGTCCTCCATGATGCGATGGGGCGCCGATTACGGTCCGCTGACGACGCACGGTCAGTGGTGGCGGCCGCTCGCCGCGGCGTTCCTCCATTTCAGCGTCCTGCATTTGCTGACCAACGTCATCGTCCTCTGGCAGGTCGGCGGACTGACCGAGCGCCTGTACGGTCATCTCGAATTCGCGCTGGTCTACCTGTTGGCCGCGCTCGGGGGAAGCCTCGTGAGCCTCTGGACGCATCCGCTGAGCGTGTCCGCCGGAGCGTCGGGCGCCGTGTTCGGCCTGTACGGTGCACTGGGTGCGTTTCTGCTGACTCAACGTGAATCGATGCCTGTGCGGCTGGTGACGACGCTCGCCAACAGCGCCGCGCTGTTCGTCGGCATGAACCTGGCGACCGGGCTGCTCTGGAACGCGCGTCTCGACCTGACGTCGCCGGCGATCCATCAGAGCACGATCGACATGGCGGCTCACCTGGGCGGCCTGGTGACCGGCTTCGTGGCTGGCTGCGCACTCGCGCGAAAACTCACGCCATCGCGGTCCACTCACGTTGGACGAAGCGCGGTCGTCAGCGTCGCGGGGATCGTGCTCGCCGTGGCGGCGGCCCGATCCGTGCCCGTGCTGGATGATCTGCCCGCGGCTCTGGATCGCATCAGCGAGCTCGACTCGCGCAGCCGCGCGGTTTACAACAAGTCGGTCGCGCAGCTGCAAAAGCACGAGATCTCGACGCCGCAGTTCGCCGACGTGTTGGAGAAGCAGCTGTTGCCGCCGTGGAACGAGGCTCGGCGATCGCTGCTGACCCTGCGCCTGCCCGATGCGCAACGGGGATTCGCGCTCACCGCTTCGGCGGCGATGGGATGGACGGCTGAGGAATGGCGCCAGGCGGCCGAGGGGATGCGCAGCGGCAACGTCGCGCTGGTGGAACGCGCCGGCCGGAAGCGGGAGGCGGCCGACCAGGTCTGGAAGACGCTTCGGGCGCGAATCGCGCATGCGGAGCGGCCGCGGTCGCCGACGGCGCCGATCCTCGTGGGTACGATCAGCAGCCGGCGCCGCGAGCCGCTGGCGGACGCCGCGGTGCGGTTGACGTGCGCGCCGCAGGCGTCTCCCGGCGCAGTGTCCGACGCGTACTGGCAAATCTGCAAGGCGCCGCCGGTCGCGCGCAGCGATCCTCGCGGCCGATTCGAGTTCGATCGGCTGCCGGCCGGTCCGTACATCGCGACGGTCAGCGCGCCTGGCTACAAGGAGGACGAGCGTGATTTCGAGATGGACGAGCCGGCCGTGCTCACCTTCAGCCTCGATCCACTCGTCGACGAGACGGCTGCCGCGGTCGCCCGGGTTGCGGCGGCGGAGAAGGGGGCTGACGCGATCTTCAACGCCGGGGTCGCCAAACTCCGGTCGCATGCGATTTCGAGCGCTCAGTTCGCCGACATCGTGGAGAAGCAGGTCCTGCCGCCGTGGGAAGCCGCGCGAGCCACACTGCCTGCCGTCGATCCGTCCGATCGCCGCGCGGCGATCGTCAGCATGCTTCCGGAATACATGACGCTGACCGGCGACGCATGGCGCCTTATCGCGCAATCGGTTCGAACCAACGATCCCGGCCTCATGAAGCAGGCGGGCGAGAAGCGCGCCGCGGCCCGCGCCCTGTTCAAGAATCGCGTGCCGGCGCAGCCAGCGTCACCGCACCCATAGCGCACGGGCGTCCGGCGCAGGAGCAGCGCGAAGGCTTCAGCCGGGCACCCCATCGAGACGTACCAATTCCGGATTGGAGCGCATTGTCCCGCGGCGCCCGCGCCAGGATGATGCATGCCCACATTCGGCCGCCAGATGCTCGAGCACTTCCTGCTCGATCCAGAGATCACCTACCTGAATCACGGCACCGTCGGCGTCCCGCCGAAGCGGGTGCTCGACAAGCAGCAAGCGCTGCGCGACGAGATGGAGCGACAGCCCTCGCGGTTCATGCTTCGCGAACTGAACTTCGAACAGCCGGCGCCCTGGCGTCGTGCGCCGCGGTTACGGGAAGCGATCGGTCTCATCGCGCCGTTCTTCGGATCGCGCGCCGAGGATCTCGTGTTCGTGCAGAACGTGACGACGGGACTCAATGCAGTGCTGCGGTCAGTTCCGCTTCAGCCTGGCGACGAGATCGTGATCACGGACCTGGCATATGGCGGCGTCGCCCGGGCCGCGCAGGTCTGGGCGCGGGAGCGAGGAGCGACGTTGCGCACCATCGAGATGCCCGCACCCGTGCGCGAGGGTGGCCAGATCGTCGATGCGATCGCGAAGTCGCTCACGGCGCGGACCAGGCTCGTGATGGTGGATCACATCACCGCGCAGAGCGCGCTCGTGCTGCCGGTGGCGGCGATCGCGGATGTCTGTCACGCGAGGGGCGTACCGGTTGTCGTCGACGGCGCCCATGCGCCCGGCTCCATCGCGCTCGACATCCCGGCCACCGGCGCGGATTGGTATTCGGGAAATCTGCACAAGTGGGCGCACGCGCCTCGCTCGTGCGGCATTCTGTGGGCGAAGCCTGAGTACCAGGCGCAACTCCATCATCCGATCGCGTCGTGGGGCTCCGGCGAAGGATTTCACGCGGAGTTCGAGCACAACGCCACCATCGATCCGACTGCGTTTCTCGCGGCGCCGGAAGGCATTGCGCTCTTGAACGAGTGGCGGTTCGACGAGGTGCTCGCCTACATGCACGCGCTCGCCGTCGACGCAGGCGCAGCACTGGCAGGGCAGTGGGGCACGACGATCGACGCGCCGGCCAACATGATCGGATCGATGGTCACCGTGCCGCTGCCCGAGGACGCGGGAAGCACGACCGACGAAGCCGTGCGCCTGCGACTCGCGCTCCTCGTCGACGATCGGATTGAAGTCCCCGTTCATGCCTGGCGCGGACGCTTGTGGACGCGCGTGTCCGCTCAGGTCTACAACGACCGCGCGGACATCGTCCGCCTCGCCGATGCAGTGCAACGACAAGTGAGTCGACGATGTAGCGCAGCGCTTTAGCGCTGCGAATACATCGCAGGGCTGAAGCCCTGCGCCACAAGACTCTCCACGCGTAGCGCGAAGCCTTTAGCCGAGCGTGTGTAGCGCAAGACCTGCTACTTGTAGCGCGAAGCCTTTAGCCGAGCGTGTGTAGCGCAAGACCTGCTACTTGTAGCGCGAAGCCTTTAGCCGAGCGTGTGTAGCGCAGGACCTGCTACTTGTAGCGCGAAGCCTTTAGCCGAGCGTGTGTAGCGCAGGACCTGCTGCTTGTAGCGCGAAGGCTTTAGCCGAGCGTGGGGCGCAGCGCTTCAGTGCTGCGAGTACGTCGGCAGCCTGATGTCGAATTGCGACCCTCCGCCGGTTCGATTGGCCGCAGTGATCGTGCCGCCGAAACCGGTGACGATGGTTCGCGCGATCGACAGGCCGAGGCCGGTGTGACGGCGTGCGCCGGCTGGCTCGCCGGGCCGGTAGCTGAAGAACCGATCGAACACGCGTTCGAGATGGGCCGGCGGGATTCCTGGACCTCGATCCGCGATTCCAACCGCGCATATCGAATCTTCGACCGTGACCGACACGTCGACGCACGTGTCCGGCGGCGCGAAGCCGCGCGCGTTCGCGAGCACATTCTCGAAGACCTGCGCCATGCGATCGGGCGACGCCCTGATGAACGCCTCGTCGGGGATCGAGACGACGACGCCCGCACCCTCGGGATCGGCCAGACGAAGACCGTCGACCACCTGCTGGAGGAGCCGGCCGACATCGACGCGTTCGAGCGGTTCCTGTTCGAGCTCGGTGTCGATTCGCGCCAGTTCCCGCACGCCTGAGACCAGGCGCTCGAGGCGGTCCGCGTCGCGCGTCAGCATCTCGAGAAAGCGGACGCGTTCTTCGGCCGTCTCCGCCCGCCCCGCCATTTCGGCGGCGCTCCTGATGGCCGCCAGCGGATTGCGGAACTCGTGCGAGACGTCGCTGGCGAACTGCTCGACCGTCCGAATGTGCTCGTCCAGCCGCCGCGTGAGCTCTGCGAGCGAGCGCGCCAGGTCGCCGATTTCGTCGTGGCGATGCGTGTCGTCGAATTGTCCCGGCAGGCGAGTGCGCCGCTCGGCGAGATCCAGGGCCTCTCGCCTGAGCCGGATCAGCGGCCTCACGACTGTTCCCGCCGCGACCGCGGTCAGGATCGCCGCCGCCAGAATCGAGGCGACGACGATCTCGAAAATGCGCAAACGGACGTCGTAGAGCGCGTGCAGGACTCTGAACGTGGTCTGCGAGATCAGGACTGCGCCGACGATGGCGTCGCCGCGCCGAATCGGGATCGCGCTGTTGAGGGTGAGTGATCGCTGGCCTGGCGTCGGACGCGTGGCCGCGCCGTACCGGCCGCGAAGCGCGACGAGCACCTCAGGTGGATTTCCGTCCACCGTTCGTGGCGACACCTCGGTGCGGCGCTTCCTGGCCGACCGATCGTCCAGATCGAACAGCCAGTGCCGCGCCACGGCCAACGAGGCGCCGATTCGATAGAGCGTTCGCGTCCGCACGTCGACTGGAAGCTGCGAGCTGCTTGCACCGGACGCCGGCGCAGGTTCGGGCTCGCCGGCAAATCGAATCCTGTTCGAGTCGGCCAGCAGCGTCGCGCCGCTGCCGTACACCCGCACCCGCGCGTCGGGTCGTTCCATCCGGCCGAATAACTGGTTGATGGTTGCCGGCTCCATCGCGCCGGGTTCGGCCAGCAGCGCGGCGAGCAGGCGGCCTTGCTGCACCATGGCGCGCTCCTCAGCCTCGAGGAACCGTGCTTCGTACACATCCAGGTAGAGGATGCCGGCCACCGGCAGGAACACCAGCAGAAGATTGAACGCCAGGAGTCGAACGCCGATCCGCGAGCGCCAGGTGACCGGTGCGGCTTTACCGAGGGACATCACTCGTGCGCGATGAAGCGATAGCCGGCGCCGTAGACACCTTCGATGCCGGCGAACGAGCGGTCGATCGATTCGAGCTTGCGCCGGATCCGTTTGACGTGGCTGTCGATGGTGCGGTCGCTGACTGATACACGATCGGGGTAGGCCTCTTCCATCAACTGGTCGCGTGTCTTGACGACGCCGGGCCGCCGGGCGAGCGCCGACAACAACAGAAACTCCGTCACCGTCAACGGCAGCGGTGTGCCTTTCCAGGCCGCGGACAGGCGCAAGGGGTCGAGCGCGAGGTGACCGGCCGCGGTCGCGCGATCCTCTGGCTGCCGCCCGGCCCCTTCCACCAGGCTGGCGCGCCGGAGCAGCACCTTCACGCGAGCCATCAACTCGCGCATCGAGAACGGTTTGCACAGATAGTCGTCGGCGCCGATCTCGAGGCCGAGCACGCGGTCGAACTCCTCCTCGCGCGACGTGACGAAGATGATCGGCAAGGCTTCGGATCGTGTGCGCAGGCGGCGGCAGAGATCGAGGCCGTCGACGCGCGGGATGCCGATGTCGAGGACGACGAGGTCGGGAAGCGCACGCTCGAATGCGTCCCATGCCGTGAGACCGTCGTCGAACGTCTCGGTGCGATAGCCCTCGCGATCCAGGGCACAGCGGATCGCCTCACGGATCGTGTCTTCGTCCTCGACCACCGTTACGAGACGTCCGGCGTGCGCGGCCACGTCCCTGACTGTAGCGCAAAGCCGGCGGTCGCCGCGGCGATCGCCGCCGCCTTTGTTTCGCCACAATCGGCCTCGATCAATCTTCTCGCTGCCATCGTCTCGTCGCAGCCGTGCGGTGTACTCGCGGCAGAGGAGAGTGCGATGCGAACGTCAGTGCTTGCGCGACTGATTGTCATGGGATTCCTGCTCGTGGGACTGCTGCTGCCGCTGAGCATGATTGGATCGGTGGTGAGCGAACGCGCGTCGAGGCGCGGTTCCGTCGTGGACGAAATCAGCTCGACCTGGGGCGGCGTCCAGACACTCGGAGGGCCGGTGCTGATGGTGCCGTACTGCTACTCCTGGACCGCTTCGGACGGAACGACCAAGCAGGGTGTGGCGCAGGCGTTCTTTCTGCCCGAGTCGCTCGACATCAAGGGGGCACTCGAACCGCAGCGCCTTCAACGAGGCCTGTTCGAGGTTGTCGTTTACAAGGCCCACCTCTCTGTGACGGGACGATTCGCGCGGCCGGATTTCAGCGCGATACGACCAGGGCCGGCGCAGCCCGTGTGGGAGGACGCAACGATCAGCATGGGCGTGACCGATCCGAGGGGCATCGCGAGGCGGATGGTGATCAAGTGGAATGGCGCGGACGTCGCGTTGACGCCTGGACTGGAGACGGCCGGCTTGTTCGCGTCCGGGCTCCACGCCGCCGCCGGCGGACTCTCGACCATGGCCGCCACGGCCTCGATCCCGTTCGCGCTCGAGCTCGACGTGAACGGGACACGCGACATGAAAGTCTTACCGGCCGGCGGCGAGACGACGGTGCAGCTGACGTCGACCTGGCCGCATCCGAGCTTCATCGGCGCGCCGCTTCCGGCGTTTCGCGAAGCGGGCGCCGCCGGATTCATCGGACGGTGGAACGTGCCTTACGTCGGCCGCGGTCTGCCGCTCAGTTGGACGAGCGTCGGCCTGGACACCGCGGGCCTGCGAACACGAGCCGAGTCGTTCGCCATCGGAGTCAGCCTGCTGCAGCCGGTCGACATCTACCAGCAGGCGGAGCGGGCCGTGAAGTATGCCTCGCTCTTCATCGTGATGACCTTCGTCATCTTCTTCATGTGGGAAGTCGTGCGCTCGCGGCTGGTACACCCGATCCAGTACCTGTTCGTCGGCTTCGCCATGTGCGTGTTCTACCTCCTGCTGGTGTCGATCTCGGAACACATCGGATTCGATCGCGCCTATGCGATAGCGGCATCGGCAACAACGGCGCTGATCGCGGGCTACTCGATCTGCGTCCTCGGCGGGTTGATGGAGGGTGGGTTGATGGGGCTGGCGCTGGCGGTGATGTACGGATTCCTGTATCTGCTGCTTCGCCTGGAGGACTATGCGCTGCTCGGGGGATCGATCGCGCTGTTCGTGATGCTCACCCTGCTGATGTATGCAACGCGCCGCATCAACTGGTACGAACCACAGTCGGCGCCGACCAAGGTCTAGCGTAGGTCGACGCAGGGCTAAAGCCCTGCGCCACAAGGCTTGGTACGTGTAGCGCGAAGGCTTTAGCCGAGCGGATCGCGCAGGGCTTCAGCGCTGCGTCATTTCGCGTGCGCGCTGCCAGAGGTAAGTTTGAAGACCTTGCCGCCCTTCATGACGAACGCAACGCGGGTGACGGCGGTGATGTCGGTCAGCGGATCACCATCGAGCCCGACGATGTCGGCCTCGTAGCCGGCGGCGAGCGTGCCGATGACTTTTTCCAGGCGCATCGACTTCGCGGCCAGCGACGTCGCGGAGATGAGCGCATCCATCGGCTTCTGGCCGCCCTGCCGCACGCGCTCGACGATCTCGTCGGCGTTGTGACCGTGCGCCCCGGCGACCGCGTCGGTGCCGAGCACCATCATCAGCTTCGGCGTGTTCACCGCCTTCTGGATCATGGTCTTGTTCAGGCCGAGCCCCTTCTCCATGTAGGCGAAGCCTTCGTCGTTGTAGTTGCCGATGCCGTTGTACTTGTCGCGGTTCTTCAGATAGTTCTGGAGCACGACACCGACGTTCGGATCGAAGTAGACGCCCTTGTCCGCCATCAGCTTCAGCACTTCATCGGTCGCGAACACGCCATGCTCGATCTGCTGGCATCCGGCGTTCACCGACGCCTTGATCGATTCCGGGCTGTGTGCGTGGACCATCGTCCGCATGCCCTGAGCGTTCGCCTCGCCGCACACGGCGTTGAGCTGCTCGTCGGTCATCGTCTGCTTGCCGCCGTCCCGGATGCTGGCTGACGCGAAGATCTTGATCACATCGGCGCCGTCAGTCTTCAGCTGACGCACTTTCTGACGGATCTCGTCGGGCGTCCCGCTGCGCTCATTGATTTGCCGGATGGAGGTCAGGATTCGAGGCCCGGGGAACACGCCTCGCGCGATCCCCTCCCGCAGCTCGACGTCGTTGGCCTGGCCCGGACTCTGGATGGTCGTGAAGCCGGCCATCAGTGTGGTGTAGGCGTTCTCGGCGCTATAAAGAATTTCTTGCGCCGGTGTGCCCGGGCGGTTCGCGTACCGGCCGTTCGAGTCGAAGTGCCAGCCGACGTGCGCGTGCACGTCGATGAGGCCGGGGACGATCGTCAATTGTCCCAGTTCGTAACTGACGTTGGCCGGACTTCCGTTTTCGATCGACGTGATTTTGGATCCTTGCACGACGACCGTCGCGTTCTTCAGCGTCTTACCAGTGCCGTCGATGACGGTGGCGGCATGAATCCGGATGACCTGAGTCTGTGCGGTGAGCGTCGGCACAGCCAGCAGCGTGACAAACAAAGCAATCTTCAATTTCATGGCGCGCATTATAATCCTCGACACTCGCGTCATGCTGAAACCCGTTGCCGCCGCTGCGCTCGTGGCCTGCGCTGTTTTCGTCGTGGCTCGCATCGAGCCTCCCGCCGCCGCCTCGAAGCTCTTCAACGGAGCGGCGCGCTCGAGTGCCGGCAGCGCGGAGGACGGATCGCAGTCCGAGCAGGCACGGCGCGAACAGGACTGGCCGTTCTATGGCGGCGATCAGGGCGGGATGAAGTACTCGCCGCTCACCGACGTGTCGGCCGCGAGCGTGTCGCGGCTGGGCATCGAGTGGGAGTGGTCGACGCGTGAGAGAGCCCTGAGCGAGTTCGGCACCCGGCCCGGAAACTTTCAGACGACGCCGCTGATGATCGACAACGTGCTGTATTTCAGCACGCCGTATAACCGCGTCGTGGCGTTGAATGCCGACACCGGCGCCGAGCTGTGGGCGTTCGATCCGAAAGCGTACGAGGACGGCCAGCCGCCGAACGGGACCGGTTTCGTCCATCGCGGCGTCGCCGCGTGGCGCGACAGCGCCGACGGCAACAAGCTGCGGATCTTCATCAACAGCCGATACCACCTGATCTGCCTCGACGCCGCAACCGGCCGTCTCGTCGACAGCTTCGGCGATCACGGCATGTTCGACTTGAGCAAAGGGCTCGTCTGGGAGATCAACAAAAAGCACTACACCAACACGTCGCCGCCGGTCGTCTACAAGGATCTGGTGATTCTCGGGAACGGCGTCGGCGACCGCTTGTCGTACCGCAACGATCCTCCGGGGGACGTGCGCGCATTCGATGCGCACACCGGGCGCATGGTGTGGACCTTCCACACCATTCCCCAGCCGGGTGAGTTCGGCAACGATACCTGGCAGAACGATTCGTGGAGCTTCACCGGCCACACCAATGTCTGGGCGCCGATGACGCTCGATCCGGTGCGCGGCCTCATCTACCTGCCGGTCACGACTCCCAGCAACGATTTCTATGGGGGGCGGCGGCCCGGCGCCGGCCTCTTCGGCGAATCGCTGGTGTGCCTCGATGCGGCCACCGGAAAGCGGAAGTGGCATTTCCAGATCATCCACCACGGGCTCTGGGACTACGACAACCCGTCGCCGCCGAACCTCGTGACGATTCGTGTCGACGGCCGCAGCGTCGACGCCGTGGTGCAGCTGACCAAGCAGGGCTTCGCGTTCGTGTTCGATCGCGTGACCGGCAAGCCGATCTGGCCCATCGAGGAGCGCGCCGTGCCGCCGAGCGACGTCCAGGGCGAACATGCGTGGCCGACGCAGCCGTTTCCCACGAAACCGCCTGCCATCAGCGAACAGGGTGTCACGCTCGACGATGCGTTCGATCTCACGCCGGAACTGAAAGCTGCGGCACAGAAAGAACTTGGAAAATACCGAATCGGGCCGTTGTTCACGCCGCCCTCGATGCAGGGCACGGTCCAGCGGCCCGGACTCATCGGCGGCGCGAACTGGGGCGGCGGGGCCTTCGATCCGTCCTCCGGTGTGCTTTTCGTCAAGACCACCAATCAGGCGAACATCGCCCGAATCGGAAAGCCCGATACGTCCGCGGCGAACCCCCGCGCGTCAGAAGTGGACGCGGAGCTCACGCGCGTCGGCGACACGAACGCGGAGTTCATGGAGGGGCTGCCGCTGCTCAAGCCGCCGTACGGCCAGCTCGTCGCGATCGATCTGAATCGCGGCGCCATCAAGTGGCGGGTGCCGTTCGGCGACACGCCGTCGCTGCGGCGCCATCCGGCGCTGAAAGGCGTGACGCTTCCGCCGGCGCTCGGCGTCGCCGGCGCACCCGGCGTGCTGGCGACCGCCGGCGGCGTTGTCATCGGCGGGGGCGGCGATCTGGCGCTGCATGCCATCAATGCCGCAAACGGTGCTGAAGTGTGGCACGCCACACTGCCGCGCCGGGTGAACGGCACGCCCATGACCTATCGATCGAAGGCCGGACGCCAGTTCGTCGTCGTCGCCACCGGCGGTGGCGAGGATGCGTCGCTGGTCGCGTTCGCGCTGGACGGCAAAGTCAATTCTGGAGGACGACATTGATCGCGGCACTCATTCTGGCTCTTGCGACATCGATTTCCGGCGTCGTGCACGATTCGAGCGGCGGCGTGGTCGGCGGCGCCGCAGTGATCGTTCGCAGTGCGTCGGGAGCGGAAACACGCGTCACGACCGGTCCGGACGGACGCTTCGTCGTCGAGACGCCGGAGACCGGTGAAGTAACCATCGTCGTCCTCGCCGGCGGCTTTGCCGAGCACACGCAGAAGGTGCCGGTCTCGAGCAACGTGATCGATATCACCGTGCAGCCGGCGGGGCTGCTTGAAACGGTCACCGTGACGCCGTCGCGCACCGAGCAGCGCCTCGGCGACGTGCCGGCGAGCGTCAGCCTGGTGACGAGCGAGCAGATCGACGCCTCTCCGGCGCTGCTGGCCGACGACGTCCTCAAGCAGATCCCCTCGTTCAGCCTGTTCAGGAGAACGAGCAGCCTCGTGGCACAACCGACGGCCCAGGGCGTGTCGCTGCGCGGCATCGGTCCCAGCGGCCAGAGCCGCACGCTCGTCCTGCTGGACGGCATCCCGTTCAACGATCCCTTCGGCGGCTGGGT
>Ga0070665_100002573_pt1 | contig 19886 bp, 20 predicted proteins | sample KBSS13metaG_FD_65862 | JGI IMG/M metagenome (GOLD analysis project Ga0070665, IMG submission 65862) | Switchgrass rhizosphere microbial communities from Kellogg Biological Station, Michigan, USA - KBS S1-3 metaG | ecosystem: Host-associated > Plants > Roots > Rhizosphere > Soil ...
CCATGCCGAGACTGTTTATCGCCCTCGAAATTCCGCGCAATGCGGCTATGAGCCTGTCATTGTTGCGCGGTGGTCTGCCGGGAGCCCGGTGGATCGATGTGGAGAATTATCACATAACCCTGCGTTTTATCGGCGATATCGACGGGAGAACTGCCGATGAAGTCGTTGACAGGCTGGACCGGATCGACAGGCCGGAATTCCAGCTCAGTCTCAACGGGATGGGTTCCTTCGGCTCCAAGAAACCGCATTCGATCTGGGCGGGGGTTTCCCCCTCGCCGGAAATGAATGCGCTTCAGGCGGAGGTCGAGAGGATCTGTCAGAGGATCGGCCTGCCGCCGGATCCGCGCAAGTTCATGCCGCATGTGACGCTGGCGCGGTTGCGCTCTTCACGGCTGGACGATGTGGTGCAGTATCTTTCCGGGCGCGGCAATTTCCGCACATCCGCCTTCACGGTCGGTCGTTTCGTGCTGATGTCGTCCAAGGAATCGGTGGGTGGCGGACCCTACATCGTGGAAGAGGTGTTCCCGCTTCACGAAGCGCGGTCCAGCGCCATCTTCTCGAGCAACGAGCTGCATCCCGCAAAAAGCATGTTGTAGACGACCAGAAATCCGTCGTCGCCACCGAAGTAGGGATCGGGCACGTTTTCGTGGCGTCCCGAAGCGTAGTCCAGGAACAGGTGGATTTTGTGCTTCCGGTTTTCGGGCGCCTTTCGGAGCAGTTTCGCGAGATTTCCTCCGTCCATGGCAAGGATGAGATCGAAGGTCTCGAAATCGGCCTGGCTGACCTGCCGTGCACGCTGCAGGGAAATATCGATGCCATGCTTGCGGGCGATTGCGATGGATCTGCGATCCGGGGCGGTACCGGTGTGCCAACCGCCGGTGCCGGCGGAATCGACAGTGAGTTGGCGAGATACGCCTTCGGTTTCGGCAAGGTTTGTCAAAATGCCTTCGGCAAGCGGTGAGCGGCAGATATTGCCCATGCAGACAAAAAGAACGGCTGTATGTTTCATTGAATATGCGTCGATCCGGTCGTTGAGGCGTTAATGTTTGTCCGAAACAGCGGATCGCATGTCAAGCGGAGGCAAGATGCATGAAATATCCCAGACTTGAACCGGAAGCCGTCCGGCAGGCGCTTTTAAAACTCGAAGGCTGGTCCTTGCGCGAGGACGGGGCGGCAATCGTCCGGTCGTTCAAATTTGCGAGTTTTGCGGAGGCTTTTGGTTTCATGGCCGAGTCCGCACTCGTGGCAGAAAAGCTCAATCATCATCCAGAATGGTCCAACGTCTATTCGCGCGTCAGGGTCTGCCTCACCACCCACGATTCGCAGGGCGTTACCGAGCGGGATTTTCTGCTCGCGGAGGCCATGCAGAAGGCGGCAATGGGCCGTGGGAATTGAACGGCGGGCTTTAACTCCCATATAATAACCGTGACCGGAGGACCGTCGATCATGGATGATGTGAAAATCGGTGAAATTCTTTTGCCCGGGGAAACGGGCAGCCAGGGCGAACGCGAACGCGTCGTGCGCGCCAAATTCTGGCCGAAGCTGAAGCGTGTGATGACCAAGGTGCCCTTCGCGCGCGATGCGGCAGCAGCCTATTATTGCGCGATCGACCGGGATACTCCGCTGCGTGCCAAGGGCATTATTCTGGCCGCGCTTGCCTATTTCATCATGCCGTTTGATGCCATACCGGACATGCTGGCGGTCGTTGGTTTTACCGACGACATCGCGGTCATTACGGCCGCGCTTGCGATGATCCGCGCCCACATCAAGATGGAGCACTACGATGCAGCGGATGCCATGCTGAAACGGCAGCAGGAGGCCGAATAACACGTCTGTGATGACGAGGCTCCTCGGAGCCGGGCAGGTGACAAATTGTTGCCTGAATTTGTGTGTCATAGACATGACGGGGAGGGCGTGCCACGCCTTTCTTCTCAGGGTGCGGGCGTAGCCGATCTGTAACACTTCAAGACGTTTTCGGCATTTTATACGTGTTGTTGACGGTTTGGTAACCGCTTCCTGACCACAATGAGAAAAGACGATCCGCACCTGAACGTGGCCGATCCATAAACATGGAGCCCGCCGCTGCTTCGGGCCAATGGAAGACAATAACCCGGCAGGAAATTCTATGTTTGTAAGAAGTGTAGCAACCGCAGTGGCCATTTTGCTGACCAGCGTCGGCGTAGCATCTGCACAGTCGCCCACGCGCATCCAGCAGTTCAATGCATGGGGCGCCTATTCGTACAAATCGGGCAACAGCACCGTCTGCTACGTTCTTTCCATCCCCACTTCCAAGGAACCGGCGAGCGTCGATCACGGCGATATCTTCTTCATCGTGTCGCAGCGTCCGGGCCAGAATATTTCCTACGAGCCGCAGGCCATGGTGGGTTACCCGCTGAAGCAGGGCTCCAAGGTCAATGTCACGATCGACAACAAGAACTTCGTGATGTTTACCAAGGACAAGGCTGCCTGGGTTGAAAATGCTGCCGAAGAACCCGCTCTCGTGGCCGCGATGAAGGGTGGCAAGTCGATGACGGTGAAGGCGGTCTCCGGCCGCGGCACCGCGACTTCCTATTCCTATTCGCTTTCGGGCATTTCGGCTGCTTTCAAGCAGATCGAAAGCTGCAAGTAATCCTGACGCTTCGTCAGCTTTGTGATTGGCCGGTCATCGACCGGCCATTTGCGTTTTTGCTTGTTTGATGCTAAAGGCGCGGCAACATTGACAGGCGGATGCGCGAAAAGTGCTCCGCCTTTGATTTTCTCGACATGCAGACGATTTTCCGCCTTTCCTAAAGGCCGGTCGTGCGATGCATTGGATGATGGGATAGCGTGATGTCCGTATTGCATGCCCCTGCCGGTCTGGCAGTCAAAACTCCCCTGATCGCCAATAGCGATCTCATGTCCGGCAAGCCGTCGCTGATCGGCATGACGCGGGAGGAAATGGGCGAGGCGCTGGCCGAGATCGGCGTGCCGCAGAAGCAGGTGAAGATGCGTGTCAGCCAGTTGTGGAACTGGCTGTATGTGCGCGGCGTCTCGGATTTCGACAACATGACCAATGTTGCCAAGGAACTCAGGGAAAAGCTGAAAGCAGCCTTCACCATTGCCCGCCCGGAAATCGTCGAGGAGCAGATTTCCAACGACGGCACCCGCAAATGGCTGATGCGTTTTCCGCCGCGCGGTGCGGGACGTCCTGTCGAGATCGAGACGGTCTATATTCCCGAAGAAGGACGCGGCACGCTTTGCATTTCGAGCCAGGTGGGCTGTTCGCTGACGTGTTCCTTCTGTCACACCGGCACGCAGCGTCTGGTGCGGAACCTGACGGCCGAAGAAATTCTCTCCCAGCTTCTGCTCGCCCGCGACCGGCTCGGCGATTTTCCTGACGGTTCGACGCCGGTCGGCGCCTACGTGCCGAGTGAAGGCCGCAAGGTCTCCAACATCGTGATGATGGGCATGGGCGAACCGCTCTACAATTTCGAACATGTGAAGACCGCACTTCTGATCGCCACCGATGGTGACGGCCTGTCGCTCTCCAAGCGTCGCGTGACCCTGTCCACCTCGGGCGTCGTGCCGGAAATCTTCCGCACGGGCGATGAGATCGGCGTCATGCTGGCGATTTCACTGCATGCGGTGCGCGACGATCTGCGCGACATGCTGGTGCCGATCAACAAGAAATACCCGCTGAAGGAGCTGATCGAGGCTTGCCGCAATTATCCGGGTGTCTCCAACGCCCGCCGCATCACCTTCGAATATGTGATGCTGAAGGATGTGAACGACAGTCTGGAAGACGCCAAGATGCTGGTGCAGCTTCTGAGGGGCGTTCCAGCCAAGATCAATCTCATTCCGTTCAATCCGTGGCCAGGCACGAATTACCAGTGCTCCGAATGGGCGCAGATCGAGAAGTTCGCGGATTTCATCAATCAGGCGGGTTACGCTTCGCCGATCCGTACGCCGCGCGGCCGCGATATTCTCGCTGCCTGCGGCCAGCTGAAATCGGAATCCGAGCGCATGCGCAAAACCGAAAGGCTGGCTTTCGAGGCGATGATGATTGCCAACCACGGTGCAGACGACTGAATCGACGCCAATCGCGGCAGAAAGCTTGGTTCGTTACGGTTCTTTGATTGATTTCGGGCGGTCTTGTTTCTAATAAGACGGCAATAAGAAACCAACTGGAGGATACCTATGCGTGCATTCATTCTGGCGCTCGCGGCCGCGAGCGCCCTCGTTCTGCCAGCCAAGGCTGAAAACGTCACCGTTGCCGTCACCGCCATTGTCGAACATCCGGCGCTTGACGCCGCACGTGACGGCGTCAAGGCAGCGCTTGCCGAAGCCGGTTACAAGGAAGGCGAGAACCTCAAGTTCCTCTACGAGTCCGCGCAGGGTAATCCAGGCACCGCAGCGCAGATTGCGCGTCAGTTCGTGGGCGAAGCCCCCAATGTCATCGTGCCGATCTCCACACCGTCCGCCCAGGCTGTCGTTGCAGCGACGCGCGACATTCCGGTTGTCTTCACGGCTGTTTCCGATCCGGTTGGCGCACAGCTCGTTAAGGACATGCAAAAGCCCGGCCGCAACGTGACCGGACTTTCCGACATGCTGCCGGTTGCTGAGCATCTGGCGCTGATCAAGGAAATTTCGCCCAACGCCAAGTCCATCGGCTTTATCTACAACTCCGCCGAGGCCAACTCCGTCTCGACGCTTGCAGCGCTGAAGGCTGAGGCCGAAAAGGCCGGCCTGAAGGTCGTTGAATCTGTCGCCACAAAATCCGCCGAAGTGCAGGGCGCGACGCGCGCACTGGTCGGCAAGGCCGACGTGATCTACGTGCCGACCGACAATACCATCGTTTCCGCTTTCGAGGCGGCAGCTGGCGTTGCGAGTGAGGCGAAAATTCCGCTTTATGCCGCCGATACGGATTCCGTTGCGCGCGGTGCGGTTGCGGCTCTCGGCTTCAATTATTTCGACGTTGGCAAGCAGACCGGCGCTGTCGTTGTTCGCATTCTTAAGGGTGAGAAGCCCGGCGACATTCCGGCAACCGTTGCCGTCGGCACCGATCTGGTGATCAACAAGAAGGCTGCTGAAAAAGCTGGCGTCACCTTCCCCGAAAGCGTGACGAAGCGCGCCACCAAGGTCATCGACTAAACCGGACTTCGGGCGGCGGTCACTCGCCGCCCGCTTTGCGCGGCACGCAACGGTGCCCGTATCCGCCGACGCGGCGGCAATAACAAGGACATTACCGTGAGCCAAATCGCTTTCTGGGGTGCCGTGGAACTGGGACTGGTCTTCGCCTTCGTGGCGATCGGCGTCTATCTCGCTTTCCGGGTACTTGATTTTCCTGATCTGACCGTTGACGGTTCCTTTCCGCTCGGCGCAGCCGTTGCGGCCGTGATGATCATCGCCGGCCTCAATGCGTGGGTCGCGACGGCGATTGCGATGGTTGCCGGCGCCGGTGCTGGCATCGTTACGGCCACGCTCAACGTTCGGTTCAAGATACTCAACCTGCTTGCGTCAATCCTGACGATGATCGCGCTATTTTCGGTGAACCTTCGGGTGATGGGAAAACCGAATGTGGCGCTGCTCAATCAGGATACGATGATCTCGCCGTTCTACGGTCTCGGTCTTTCCGAATATCTCGTGCGGCCACTCTTTATCGGCGTTCTGGTGTTGCTCGCTGTCATTCTCGTCTGGCGTTTCCTTGAGAGCGACGCGGGCCTTGCCATGCGGGCGACGGGCGCGAATGCGCGGATGGCGCGCGCCCAAGGGGTGAAGACAGGCAACCAGATCTATCTTGGCATGGCGCTTTCGAATGCACTGGTCGCGCTCGGCGGCGCGCTTTTTGCGCAGACCAATGGCTTTGCCGATGTGACTGCCGGTGTCGGCACCATCGTCGTCGGGCTTGCGGCCGTCATCATCGGCGAAACGCTGTTCGGCTCGCGGGGCATTCTGATTGCGCTCATCGGCTGTGTTTTCGGCTCCATCGCCTACCGCCTTGCTATCCAGCTCGCTTTGTCGAGCGATGTGCTGGGTCTCAAGGCCTCCGATCTCAATTTCGTTACGGCGGTATTGGTAGCCATTGCATTGATCCTGCCTCGACTGCGCCGCGGGGGAGCAACATCGTGATTTCCCTTTCCGACATTCAGGTCATCTTCGGGCGTGGCACACCGCTGCAAAAGCAGGCGCTGGCCAAGATTGATCTTACCATCGAGGATGGTTCCTTCGTTACCGTGATCGGCTCCAACGGTGCCGGCAAATCCACGCTTCTCGGCGTTCTCGCGGGCGATGTCCTGCCGACGGCCGGAAAGGTGATGGTTGGTGGCGCCGATGTCACACGCAAAACAACCGCCAGCCGGGCTGGGCGGGTGGCGCGCGTGTTTCAGGACCCACTGGCTGGCAGCTGTGGCGCGCTCACAATTGAGGAGAACCTTGCGCTTGCGGCGTCTCGCGGAGAGCGTCGCGGCTTGTTGCCGGCGCTTGGGCGCGGCAGGCGGGATTTCTTCAAAGAGCGTATCGCTTCGCTCAATCTCGGTCTGGAAAATCGTTTGAAGGACCGCATGGACCTGTTGTCCGGCGGGCAACGGCAGGCGGTCTCGCTTGTCATGGCAACGCTTTCCGGTTCGGACGTGTTGCTGCTTGACGAACATACGGCAGCACTCGATCCCGGCATGGCGGAGTTCGTGATGGAGCTGACCCGCAAGGTGGTTTCCGAGCGCAAGCTGACGACACTGATGGTTACCCATTCCATGCGTCAGGCGCTGGACTATGGCGACCGCACGATCATGCTGCACGCCGGTGAGATCGTGCTCGATGTGTCCGGCGAAAGCCGCAAGGGTCTTCAGGTCGAAGATCTTATCGACATGTTCCGCAAGATACGCGGCCAGACGCTTGATGACGATGAGCTATTGATCGGCTGATGAGTTATCCGAAAGGCGCCTGCGGGCGCCTTTTTTATTTGTGCGTCATCGCGTCTGGGTGAGGAAAATCTTGACGGCGAAAAGCGAAAATACACCGGCGATCGTATAATCCAGCCCGCGCAGAACCTTCTTGTTGCGCTGGAGCCAGGCCGACAGCACATCGGCGGCAACGACGATGCCGATGCCGATCGGCAGCGCCACGATGATTGACCAGAGCCCAAGGAAAATAAGCTTGCCGGTGACATGCGGATCGGATGCGCTGACGAATTGCGGCAGGAAGGTCATGAAAAAGATGATGACCTTTGGATTGAGCAGATTGACCCAAATACCGTTCAGCAAGGCGGATTTCAGTGAAGATTGCTGTTTTTCGCCCGTGGTCTTGACCATCACGAAATCCGAGCCCTTGCGGATCGCCTGAATGGCGAGCCAGACAAGATAGGCGGCCCCGCCGGTCTTCAGGATGAGGAAGGCTGTCGGCGATGCGACGATGAGCGCCGCGACGCCGAAGGCAACCAGCATCGTATGCACGGTAATACCGAGATTGGTGCCCACAAGGGTCATGAAACCCGCTGCCCGGCCCTCGCGTATTGACCGGCTGATCCATAGCGTCATGTCAGGACCGGGCGTTACCGCCAGAAGCAGGATGGCGACGGTGAAGGCGGCAAGTGTTGGCAGGCTCGGAACGAAATCCATCGCGGCACCCGTAAAGCTGGAGACTGCCGTTGCTTAACGCGAATTCGCGTTTCTGCCAATGTTTTTGCGCGCCGGGACATTGGTACGAAAACCGGGGATGATCAAAAGTGGATAGCCGCCGCAACTTTCAAAGTGCGGCGGCGTCGGGCGATCAGTTTTTGAGGAAGCTGGTGAAGGCGGCGGAATATTCGGTGTGCCAGCGCGACAGTGGCGGACGATTTTGGACGATGTCTTGAGCTGCCCACAGAATGCGTTTCTCGTCCGTCGGGCGATCCACTTCGCCATCCGGGCAAAGAATATAGAAATCGCCCCTGGCGATGCTCTCGATCATGAAATCAACGGTCTGCTCGCCGGTCCAGGCTCCTGCTGGTTTTTCCGTCCTGCCATTTGCCGTGAGGCCGGTAAAGACGAAACCGGGGATCAGGAGATGGGCGGAAACCGCGCTGTTCGGAATATTGCGCAGCTCGTGCTGTAGCGCTTCCGTGAAGGCTTTGACGCCGGCCTTCGAGACATTATAGGCCGGATCGCCCGGCGGGGTGGTGATGCCCTGTTTCGAACCGGTATTGATGATGAGCGCGGCCTCGCCATGGGCGACCATGCCCTGCCCAAACACCCGGCTGCCGTTCACGACACCCATCAGGTTGACGTTGATGACTTTTTCCCAGTTGGCCTGAGCGCCGAAGATGGCGCTGCCCGGCTGGATGCCGGCATTGTTCATCAACACATGAACCCGCCCGAAACGCTGGATGACAGCGCGTTCCAGCGCCTCAAGCTCATCGAGTTTCGACACGTCGGTCGGTATTGCGACGATCTGTGCTTCGCCGTCCTTTGCGATGGTCAGAATATCAGCATGCGCTGCGGCAAGCCTGTCACCGTCGAGATCGACGAGGACGACGCTCATGCCGAAACCGGCGAATTTCCGGGCCGCGGCAAGTCCGATACCGGAGGCCGCGCCGGTGATGACGGCGACATTATCTTCCTTGAATGCGGGGTGGATGGTCGTCATAGGTTTTCCTTTCGCGTCGTTTTGTGCTGTTTCCAGCCGTTTGCAACGTTGCCTGAACCCTGAGTGGCTTCATTCACGGTCTTCAAGTTGATCGCGCCGCTTCATGTTAAAGCGCGAAATCGCATAATGCATGTGACAATTCGTTCGTTCCAGTCATGACGCGCTGTTGCGGGGATCTGATCTTTCGCAAATGCCTATTGCCCTTTCGTCCTATTCGTTGTTTTGTCGGGCATCTTTTCCGAAAATCGCTTCACAGTTTTCGGGTTGCACTGTAAAAGTGCCGAAATCCCAAGGAAATGGCGGTACCCCGATGCCGTCATCATGCAGATGGACATCATAATGGCACTCCCGAAAGACGTTAAGAAAGTCGTTCTCGCCTATTCCGGCGGCCTCGACACCTCGATCATCTTGAAGTGGCTTCAGACGGAACTCGGCGCTGAGGTCGTGACCTTTACCGCCGATCTCGGGCAGGGCGAAGAGCTTGAGCCGGCGCGCAAGAAGGCCGAGTTGCTGGGCATCAAGGAAATCTTCGTCGAGGACGTCCGCGAAGAGTTCGTGCGTGATTTCGTTTTTCCGATGTTCCGTGCCAACGCCGTTTATGAAGGTGTCTATCTGCTCGGTACCTCCATCGCCCGCCCGCTGATTTCCAAGCACCTGATCGAGATCGCCAAGAAGACCGGCGCCGATGCCATTGCGCATGGCGCCACCGGCAAGGGCAACGACCAGGTCCGTTTCGAGCTTTCGGCCTATGCGCTGAACCCGGATATCAAGATCATCGCCCCATGGCGCGACTGGACTTTCAAGAGCCGGACCGACCTTCTGGAATTTGCCGAAAAGAACCAGATTCCCGTGGCCAAGGACAAGAAGGGCGAAGCGCCGTTCTCCGTCGACGCCAACCTGCTGCACTCCTCGTCCGAGGGCAAGGTTCTGGAAGACCCGGCTAAGGAAGCTCCGGAATATGTGCACATGCGCACCATTTCCCCGGAAGCGGCGCCTGACAAGGCAACCGTTATCAAGGTCGGTTTCCGCAAGGGTGATGCCTGCTCCATCAACGGTGTGGAAATGTCGCCTGCCACGCTTCTGGCGACGCTCAACAATTATGGTCGCGAAAACGGCATCGGCCGTCTCGATCTGGTCGAGAACCGCTTCGTCGGCATGAAGTCGCGTGGCGTCTACGAAACGCCCGGCGGCACCATCCTGCTGGCTGCGCATCGCGCGATCGAATCCATCACGCTCGACCGGGGTGCCGCGCATCTGAAGGACGATCTGATGCCGCGTTACGCCGAACTCATCTATTACGGCTTCTGGTTCTCGCCCGAGCGCGAGATGCTGCAGGCCCTGATCGACAAGAGCCAGGAGCATGTGGAAGGTGAAGTGACGCTGAAGCTCTACAAGGGCAATGTCATGGTGACCGGCCGCGAGAGCGCGAAGTCGCTCTATTCCGACGCGCTGGTGACGTTCGAGGACGACCACGGTGCTTATGACCAGAAGGACGCAGCTGGCTTCATCAAGCTCAATGCCCTGCGCCTGCGCACCCTGGCGAAGCGTAATCTCGGCAAGTAATTCTGCTGAAGTATGAGTTGGAAAAACCCGCAGGTGGCAACGCCTGCGGGTTTTTTCATGTCTCTCTTCTGGAAACGGCGCGAAAGCCGATGTAGCTGGCAACGGCCACGAATTCCATAACCGGAATGATGATGCCGAAGCTGGTCAGCGGAGAACCAATGAGCGAGGCCATTGCCCCACCCGCAAAACCAGATCCCATCTGGATGAAACCCATCATGGCCGATGCCGAGCCGGCGATATGCGGGAAGGGGGCGAGGGCCGCCGTGACCATCGAAGGCGTCAACAGCGCGATCCCGACCGTCGCCACCGCGACGGGTCCCATGATGGAGAGGAAGGATGGCGGCACGAGGAAAACCGACAGCATGATGAGAAGACCGCCCGTGCCGGAAAAACAAAGGCCAAGCACGACGGAACGCCGGTCGCCCAGTCTTGGCGCGATGTAACGCAACGCAATCGAACCGAAGAAATAGGCGCCTGTTTGCATCAGCATGCCGACACCGAAGGCCGTGGGGGACATGCCGACTTCGTTGATGAGGATGAAGGTCAGCATGGTGGCTTGCGCATAAAGTGCGCCGATGGAGCCGCCGAGCACCAGGGCGGCCAGAAGAAAACGCGGCTGCTTCAGCAATGTGCCATAGGCAGACAGAAGGTGTCGGGGTCGGATCCTGGTTTTGTCAGGCACCGTCGTTTCACGCAGAAAAAGCACCACCGAAAGGATGGCGATAGCTCCGAGACCGGCCATGAGGAAAAACACCGATTGCCAGCCAAAAGCCGCAAGCGACAGACCACCGATCGTCGGCCCCATCGCAGGGCCGATCGCCAGCATGATGCCGATGAGGTTCATGATGCTGGAGGCTTCCGGGCCGGTGAACTGATCGCGCACCACGGCGCGCGCAACAGTCATGCCAACGGAAGCGCCGATGCCCTGAACGAGGCGCGCGAACAGCAGCACTTCGATGGTTGGGGCCAAGAGGGCGAGCACACCACCGCCCAGAAAGATCGACAGGAAGACGAGGCTCGCCTTGCGCCGCCCGAAGGCATCGGATGCCGGCCCGGCAAGCAATTGGGCTAAGGCAAAACCGGCAAAATAGAGCGAGAGGCTGAGTTTTATGGCAGATTCGCTGGTTGCGAAAACCCGTGTCAGTTCCGGCATGGCCGGCGTGTAAATCGACATGGAAATGGGCGCCAGCGCTGTCAGCAATGCTCCGAGCAAAGCCGTGCGTTTTCTGGACATGATCGTTTTCGACATTGCGATCAGCCGTTCTGGCCCTGCTGTTCCGGTTGCAGATTGTTGCGAAGCGTCTGCAGGAAGCTACGGAAAAGCGCGACTTCCTCTTCGTTCAGTCCCTGTGTGGCCTGAAGAACGAGCTGGTCGATTTCATGACCGACAGCTTCCAGCATGTCGGCGGAGGTTTTCGTCAGGACGATACGTTTGGAACGCCTGTCCTGCGGGTCCTGCTGGCGTTCTATCAGATTGAGTGACTGCAACTTGTCGAGATAGGCGCAGATCGTCATGGGTTCGATGCCGAGACGGGCGGCGATGTCAGCCTGCTTGCTGCCATCGATAACCGCAACTGTCAGCAATGCTCTTGCCTCGCCGGGGGTAAGGCCCAGTCCGGCTTCCGAGATACGGCGCTCAAATGCACTGTTCAGCAGGCGTGCGCCGCTGTTCAGCAAAAATGCCAATGAATCTTTTTCGCGTGTGCCCATGCTTCGCCTTTTGGTAAGTCAGCCTTACTAAGTTTCGGACGATAAGCAATGGCGCATAAATCATATTATCGAAAATTGCGTAAAGTATTCGTCAGTTTGATTGCGGGACGTCCAACAACATTGCCTGTCATCGTCACGTCGAAGCAAAAAAAGACAATACACCCTGCATTTTTTCCACTTCATCCGTCGTGCCAATGGAACGGGCAATCTCGATCCGGTCAGAAAAATACGTCACGAAGTCGAAATCCGTGTCGTCGGTCACGTCGGCAATGTCAATCACCTCGCCATTGGCATTCAGCGTCTGTGCCGGAAGTTCGGACGAAAGCTCAAGCCAGGTATCGTGGCTGATTTTTCCGGTATCGTAATATTCCTGCGCGATTTCCCGCAATTGCCGGGGGCTGACGCGGGTGAAATCGATTCGGTCTATCGTTTCTTCAAAGCCGGTGGCCGCGTCGGATGGGGCTGCCTTGCCGAAATCGGGGCTTCCCACGGGTCTGCTGTTTTTGGAATTGTCCCTGAAAAGGAAACTATTGGCAGACCTTAAAGAATAAATCTCCATAATACATATCTCCATCATGGGATATTATTACGATAAATCAAAACATGCCGTCGACATGCCAGTCAATACTTGGCGGTGTTGACGATCATGTCTTCCACACCAAATTCCGGCATATTGAATTGGCGGTGGAGGCATGCCCATATGGGCGTAAACCGGAATTGTACAAGGAAGATGAAATGCCATCCACGACCGCGCCCTATCCCGCACTCGTTACCTGGAACGGTCAGAACGGTCTGCCGAAATTCGATGCGGTCAAGGATGAGGATTTTGCTCCGGCCTTTGAGGCCGCCCTTTTGTCCCATGAACAGGAAATCGATGCGATTGCCGGCAATCCGCAGGCGCCGACCTTCGAAAACACCGTGACCGCGCTTGAAATCGCAGGCGACGAACTCTCGCGCATTTCGGCGCTGTTCTGGAACAAGGCGGGTGCCCACACCAACGGCGTCATTCAGGCACTGGAGCGGGAAATCGCGCCGAAAATGTCACGGCACTATTCCAAGATCGGCATGAACGAGTCGCTGTTCAGACGCATCGACACGCTATGGGAAACGCGCGATGCGCTTTCCCTGACCGGCGAGGAAAAACGCGTTCTCGAACGGCACTGGAAGGGTTTCGTGCGCTCCGGCGCAAAGTTGCAGAAGGACCGTCAGGAGCGTCTGGCTGCCATCAATGAAGAGCTTGCCGGTCTCGGCGCCAAATTCGGGCAGAATGTTCTGGCGGATGAAAAGAGCTGGAAACTTTTGCTCTCCACCGATGACGAGCTTTCCGGCATTCCCGGTTTTCTGCGTGATGCCATGGCAGGCGCCGCGCGCGAACATGGCGAAGACGGCAAATTTGCCGTTACCCTTTCCCGCTCCATCATCGAGCCATTCCTGACCTTCTCCGAACGCCGCGACTTGCGCGAGCAAGCCTTCAAGGCCTGGGTGGCTCGCGGCGAAAATGGTGGCGATACAGACAACCGCGCAACCGTCCGCCGTACGCTGGAACTGCGTGAGGAAAAGGCACAGCTTCTCGGCTACAAGAATTTTGCTGCCTACAAGCTGGACGACACGATGGCAAAAACGCCGGATGCCGTGAACGGTCTTCTGGGCCAGGTCTGGGAAAAGGCCGTGCTGCGCGCAGGTGAGGAGGAGGCTGAACTTGCCGCCATCATCGCCGCGGAGGGCAAGAACCACGAGGTGATGCCTTGGGACTGGCGCCATTACGCCGAAAAGCTGCGGGCACAGAAATTCAGCTTCTCCGAGACCGAATTGAAGCCGTATCTGCAATTGGAAAAGATCATCGATGCGTGCTTCGATGTGGCCAACCGGCTTTTTGCAATTCGTGCCGTCGAGATCAAGGGTGTCTCCGCCTATCATCCCGATGTGCGGGTTTTTGAAATCCGCGACGACAAGGGCGACCTGAAGGCCATGTTCCTCGGCGATTATTTCGCCCGCCCGTCCAAGCGTTCCGGCGCGTGGATGAGTTCGTTCCAGTCGCAGCACAAGCTGCCTTTGAAGAACGGCACCGTCGGTGAAATGCCGATCATCTACAATGTCTGCAATTTTGCAAAACCGGCAGAGGGGAAGCCTGCGCTGCTTTCGCTCGATGATGCGCGCACGCTGTTTCACGAATTCGGCCACGCCCTGCACGGCATGTTATCTGATGTCACCTATCCTTCCGTTTCCGGAACGGGTGTGTCGCGCGATTTCGTCGAGTTGCCGTCGCAGCTTTACGAACACTGGCTGACCGTGCCGGAAATTCTGGAGAAATATGCCCTGCATTATGAAACCGGGGCACCGATGCCAAAGGCGCTGCTGGACAAGGTTCTGGCAGCACAGACCTTCAATGCCGGTTTCAGCACGGTGGAATTCACTTCTTCGGCTATCGTCGATATGGCGTTCCATACCCGTGACAGCGTCGGCGATCCCATGGTCGTACAAGGTGAGGTGCTTTCCGCCCTGAACATGCCGAAGTCCATCGTCATGCGGCATGCGACGCCACATTTCCAGCATGTGTTTTCCGGTGATGGTTATTCGGCCGGTTATTATTCCTACATGTGGTCGGAGGTGCTGGACGCCGACGCGTTTTCTGCCTTCGAGGAAACCGGCAACGCCTTCGATGGTGAAATGGCGCGCAAGCTGAAAGAGAATATCTATTCAGTCGGTGGCTCGATCGATCCGGAGGAGGCCTATCTCGCTTTTCGAGGCAAGATGCCAAGTCCCGATGCCATGCTTTTGAAGCGCGGCCTCGTATAAAAGACTGTCATATTCTTGAGCTAGAACCTGAGCGCAGGGGGCATATGACAATGCCCCCCTTTCGCATTTGCAAAAAAAAGGTTATGAGCGCGCCAAACTAAATTGGCGCATCTCACGAAGGTAGCGCCCAACCTCAGAGATTTTGAACAATGGCAATTCGCAACATCGCGATTATCGCGCACGTTGACCATGGAAAAACGACGCTCGTTGACGAGCTTCTGAAGCAGTCCGGCTCGTTCCGCGACAACCAGCGCGTTGCGGAACGCGTGATGGATAGCAACGATCTCGAAAAGGAACGCGGCATCACCATTCTTGCCAAGGCGACTTCGGTGGAGTGGAAGGGTGTTCGCATCAACATCGTCGACACCCCCGGCCACGCCGATTTCGGCGGCGAAGTTGAGCGTATCCTGTCGATGGTGGATGGCGCGATCGTTCTGGTCGATAGTTCCGAAGGCCCGATGCCGCAGACGAAGTTCGTCGTCAGCAAGGCGCTGAAGGTTGGTCTTCGCCCGATCGTCGCGATCAACAAGATCGACCGTCCGGATGGCCGCCATGAAGAGGTCATCAACGAAGTTTTCGACCTTTTCGCAAATCTCGATGCTACCGACGAGCAGCTCGACTTCCCGATCCTTTACGGTTCCGGCCGTGACGGCTGGATGAACGTCAACCCAGAAGGTCCGAAGGATCAGGGTCTTGCACCGTTGCTCGATCTGGTTCTCGAGCATGTTCCGGAGCCTACGGTTGAAGAAGGTCCGTTCCGTCTGATCGGTACGATCCTCGAAGCCAACCCCTTCCTCGGCCGTATCATCACCGGCCGTATCGCTTCCGGTTCGATCAAGCCGAACCAGGCCGTGAAGGTACTTGGCCAGGACGGCAAGACGATCGAAACCGGTCGTATTTCCAAGATCCTCGCATTCCGCGGCATTGAGCGCACGTCCATCGATGAAGCCCATGCGGGTGACATCGTCGCCATCGCTGGTCTTTCCAAGGGCACTGTTGCCGATACCTTCTGTGACCCTTCCGTCACCGAGGCGATGACCGCACAGCCGATCGATCCGCCGACCGTTACCATGTCCTTCATCGTCAACGACAGCCCGCTTGCCGGCACCGAAGGCGACAAGGTCACGAGCCGCGTCATCCGCGACCGTCTGTTCAAGGAAGCCGAAGGCAACGTCGCGCTGAAGATTGAAGAGGCTGAAGGCAAGGATTCGTTCTTCGTTTCCGGGCGTGGCGAATTGCAGCTGGCAGTTCTCATCGAAACCATGCGTCGTGAAGGCTTCGAGCTTGCAGTTTCGCGTCCGCGCGTTGTCATGCACAAGGATGAGAACGGCGCCATGATGGAGCCGATCGAAGAAGTCGTGATCGACGTCGATGAAGAGCACTCCGGCGTCGTCGTTCAGAAGATGTCCGAGCGCAAGGCTGAAATGGCTGAGCTCCGTCCCTCCGGCGGTAATCGCGTTCGTCTGAAGTTCTACGCTCCGACCCGCGGCCTGATCGGCTACCAGTCGGAACTTTTGACCGACACGCGCGGCACGGCGATCATGAACCGTCTGTTCCACGACTATCAGCCGTACAAGGGTGCGATTGCTGGTCGCGTTAACGGCGTTCTTTTGTCGAACGGTTCGGGCGAAGCTGTCGCCTACGCCATGTTCAACCTGGAAGATCGTGGCCCGATGATCATCGAGCCGGGTGAGAAGGTTTATGCCGGCATGATTATCGGCATTCACTCTCGCGATAACGATCTCGAAGTGAACGTGCTGAAGGGCAAGCAGCTGACCAACATCCGCGCCGCCGGCAAGGATGAAGCCGTAAAGCTGACGCCGCCGATCCGCATGACGCTCGACCGCGCGCTTTCCTGGATCCAGGACGACGAGCTGATGGAAGTGACGCCGAAGTCCATCCGTCTGCGCAAGATGTTCCTCGACGCCAACGATCGCAAGCGTTTCGAAAAGGCGAAGCTCGCAGTTTGATTGCGGCTTCCCGTCAAGAATTTGAAAAAACCCGGCCGCGAGCCGGGTTTTTTTATGCGCATGTTTTATTTGTGCATGAGTCGAAAGACCCTTGTGTCAAAGGTTAAGGATGCGTTAATTTTTCTCGGTCGTCCACATGAATAGGCTGTGGGTAAGCTTGCTGTCGTTAACCTTTATGGCTGGCAAGTTTTCATGGTCGGGGCCAGAATCGCGTTATGAAAACGTTATCCATAGATGTTCGCCGAGCCGAACCGCAAGATGCGCGCGCAATAGCCGAAGCGCACCGTCTGTCATGGCAACAGGCCTATGCCGGGCTGATCCCGCACCGACCGCTGACGCAGATGCTGGAGCGCCGCGGCGAAATCTGGTGGAAGAAGGCGACCCGGGGTTCCGCAACCATGCTGGTGGTGGAAGTGAAGGGCGTGGTTGCCGGATATGCCACGCTGGGCTTAAGCCGTGCGCGTGGGCTGCCGCATGACGGAGAAATCTACGAGCTTTATCTGCGGCCGGAATATCAGGGCATCGGGCTTGGCTCGCTGCTGTTCACGGAAGCTCGCCGGCTGCTGACCTCGCTCGGCTGCAACGGTGTTGTGGTCTGGTGCCTCGAAGATAGCGAGGTTGCCAATCGGTTTTTCCGTTCGCATGGCGGCCGGGACATCGCCGAGGGCATGGAAGATTTCGGCGGCAGGTCGCTGCGCAAGATCGGTTTCGTCTGGAACTAAGTACGCAGCCGGGTGATTTCACGCCGGTTTCATTTTTTCCGGTCGGCCATTCACAATCCCGATGCCCTCAAATTCGGCATTCTGCCTTATCCGCCTAAAGCCATGTTGCAATACGGCGACTTTCCCAGTATCGAAAACCAAATCCAACCCCGTCGAATGAGGGAAGCGAATGCGTATCGATGCAATTTCCATTGGCAAGAATCCGCCGGAAGACGTGAATGTTATTGTCGAGGTGCCGGTTGGCGGCCAGCCGATCAAGTACGAGATGGACAAGGACGCCGGTGCGCTGATCGTCGATCGTTTCCTCTACACGCCTATGACCTATCCGGGTAACTATGGCTTCGTGCCGCACACGCTTTCCGACGATGGCGACCCGATCGACGTTCTTATCTGCAATACCCGCCCGCTGGTTCCTGGCTGCGTGATCAATGTGCGCCCCATCGGCGTCATGATCATGGAAGACGACGGCGGCAAGGACGAGAAGATCCTCGCCGTTCCGGTTCCGAAGCTGACGCGCCGTTACGACAAGGTCCACAACTACACCGACCTGCCGGAAATCACGCTGAAGCAGATCGAGCACTTCTTCGAGCACTACAAGGATCTGGAGCCCGGCAAGTGGGTGAAGATGGGCGGTTGGCAGGATGTCGACGTTGCCAAGAAGCTGATCGTCGAAGCCATCGAGCGCTACAAGACGCAGGGCTGATTTCAGCCCGTTGCCTTAGACTTCCAGCTTTCTAAAAAGCGTTTCGAAATCCTCCGGGTCGGTATCGATCCGGAGGATTTTTTTACGCGCTGTTTCACCTGAAATGAAGGTGATGGACGATTTGGGCAGGCCGAATTTTTTCGCCAGCAAAATAACCAGGGCCTTGTTCGCCTTGCCGCCCTCAGGCACTGCACTGACGCGGGCCTTCAGATGGGCATTTCCGTCAGCATCCTGCTCCACGCCGTCAATGGCATCGCGTCCCCCGTTCGGGGTGAGGCGAACGGACAGGCGTATGTGATCGCCGTGTTTTTGCCAGAGGTCGCTCAAGCGACCATGGGATAGAGCGTATTCCACATGAAGGAGCGGATGAAGAAGATGATCAGCAGCAGGATGATCGGCGAAATATCGATGCCGCCGAGATTAGGCAGAATGCTACGGATTGGGCGCAGGACCGGCTCGGTGACGTTGACCAGAAAGCTGCCGATGGCATTCACGAACTGGTTGCGGGAGTTGATGACGTTGAAGGCGTAAAGCCAGGAAAAAATGGCGCTGGCGATCAGCACCCACGTATAGAGGTTCAAAGCCAGATCGATGGTCTGAAACAGGGCAAGCATCAATATCTCCGTATCTTGATTGCAAGACATTTAGACATTCGCTCGTGAACCGGCAAGTGTTGCGCCTATAGGGCTGGCGATTCTTGTCGTATCGCTCTATTGCAGACTTCTCATATTGTCTCGAGAGCACCCAGCCGATGTCCCTGCCTTCTGCCGAAAACCGCTTCGGTGCATTCCGGCATAGTTCCTATCGCCGTTTTTTCAGCGCCCGGTTTTTTTCGGCCTTCGCAATCCAGATCGTCAGCGTTTCCGTGGGCTGGCAGATGTATGAGGTCACCGGCAATGCCTTTTATCTCGGCTTGATCGGTCTTTTCCAGTTTCTGCCATCGCTGCTTTTAATCCTTGTCACTGGAACGGTGGCGGACAGGCACAATCGCCGGCGCATTATGGCCGTATGCCTTCTGATCGCGGCCGGTTGCGCGGCGGCTCTGCTTGGCCTGACGCTGGCACACAGCTTTTCTCCCTGGCCGGTCTTTGCCATTCTCGTCGTGTTCGGCATAGAGCGGGCTTTCATGGGGCCGGCGGTGCAATCGCTGGCTCCCAATCTTGTGCCTGTCGAGGATTTGCCGAACGCCATCGCCTGGAACTCCTCTTCATGGCAGATGGCGTCCATTCTTGGCCCTGTCGCCGGTGGCCTGCTTTATGGTCTCGGCGCTTCCGTGGCCTATAGCGTGGCGCTCGTGCTGTTCATCGTGTCCGCTATGCTGGCGGTGACGATCCGCAAACCGGAGCAACGGGGTCCGGCAAAAGCGATCAGCCTCGAGACCATGCTGGCCGGGTTCAAATTCATCTCGCAGGAAAAAGTGGTTCTCGGCGCCATCTCGCTCGATCTTTTTGCCGTGTTGCTCGGCGGCGCTGTCGCCCTGATGCCGATTTTCGCCAAGGAAGTGCTGACACTCGGGCCTTGGGGGCTTGGGCTTCTGCGCGCGGCACCCGGTATCGGCGCCATAACCGTCGCGGTCATTCTGGCGTTCAGGCCCATCCGCCACCATGCCGGCCTGCTGATGTTCGTCGGTGTCGGGTTTTTCGGCATTTCCACCGTGGTATTCGGACTTTCTCAAACCGCATGGGTGTCCATTGCCGCATTGGTGGTCATGGGCGCATCGGACATGGTGTCGGTTTATGTGCGGGAAACGTTGATTGCGCTCTGGACGCCGGATGAGGTGCGCGGGCGCGTGAATGCGGTGAACATGGTGTTTGTCGGGGCGTC
>Ga0070665_100002574_pt1 | contig 19885 bp, 24 predicted proteins | sample KBSS13metaG_FD_65862 | JGI IMG/M metagenome (GOLD analysis project Ga0070665, IMG submission 65862) | Switchgrass rhizosphere microbial communities from Kellogg Biological Station, Michigan, USA - KBS S1-3 metaG | ecosystem: Host-associated > Plants > Roots > Rhizosphere > Soil ...
TCCTTCGCGAGTATCCGCTCGCCGGGCTGCATGCCCGCCTCGCGGATCATCGCCGTGTAGGAGACGGTCGAGTCCAGCGCGTGGCGGCCCCGCGGCGGATCGGCGACGAACGTGCCGGCGCCGTGGCGCCGCATCACGTACCCCGCCTCCATGAGCCCCAGGACGGCCTCGCGCACCGTCGCCCGGCTCACCGCGAAGCGCTCCGCGAGCGCCTGTTCGTTGGGCAGCTTCGCCCCGCGCTCGAGCGTCCCCAGCTCGGCCAGCAGCCCCTCGCGGACCTCGTCGACGCGCGACGTGCGCCGGCGCATCGTCGTCATCCCGCCGCGGCCAGGACGGCGCGCACCTGGCCCGCCACCGACGGCCCGCCGGGCAGACGCTCCTCGAAGATCGCGCTGCCGATGGTGAACCCCCACGCGCCTGCCGCCTCGAGGGCGCCGATCTGCTGGACCGTCGCGACGGATCCGGCGGCGATCACCGGGCCGTCGACGGCGTCCGCCACCGCTCGCGTGAGCGCGCCGACGTCGGCGGTCGCGTGCCGGTACGCGAGCAGGTCCACTCCGTGGACGCCGTCGATCGCGGTGAGGCGGGCCGCGTCCGCCGCGATCTCGCCGATCGCGCCCGACAGGACGCTGGGATGCCCCGTGACCGTGCCCGGGAACGGGCAGTAGCGCACCGCGGAACCCGTGAGGACCGCCGCGCCGTCCTCGGCGTTCGTGCCGCCCAGGACCCAGTCGACGCCGATGTCCAGGGCCGAGCGGACCGAGCGCAGCTCGTCCTCGCGGCTCGTGGAGACGACCTCGAGCATGACCTCCATGCCCGCCTCGTGCGCGACGGCCGTGACGTCGCGCAGCACCTCGGGCGGCGGGCCGATGTCCTTGAACCCCACGTAGCGCAGTCCCGTGTCGCGCAGCCCGGCGAGGACCTCCGGCGCGTCGGCGACGGTGACGTCGTCGCGGGTCAGCATGAAGACGAACTCGATCATGGGAGAGGTCCTCCGGGGACCAGCTCGTGGATCCCGGAGACCACGTGGTCCGGTCGGATGTCGGCGCCGTCGACCTCCTCGGCGCGGGTCGCGCCGCTGAGGACCAGGATCCCGGCGGCGCCGATGTGACGGCCCATCGCGACGTCGGTGGCGAGCCGATCGCCGACCACCGCCGCGCGCGAAGGGTCGACGCCGAGCCGGTCCAGGAACGCCGCGGCCATGTGCTCGCTGGGCTTGCCGACGATCGCCTCGGCGCGCGCGCCCGTGCACGCCTCGATCGCCGCGAGCATCGCCGCGCAGTCCGGCAGCCCGCCGTCGGGCGTCGGGCAGTAGGGATCGGGGTTCGTCGCGACGATCGCGGCGCCGCGCTCGCGGACCGCCCGGTAGGCGGCGTGCAGCTTCGCGTAGTCGAACGTCCGGTCGAAGGAGACGACGACGACGTCGGCCTCCTCCGGGCCCGCGATCGGAAACCGCTCCTCGCGCAGCCGCGCGATCACCGCCTCCTCGGCGACGGGCAGGACCGAGCGCCCCGGGTGGCGGTCGTGGAGGTAGCGCACGAGCGCGTCGACCGCCGTGACGACGTCCCCCGGTTCGGCCGGCACGCCGAGCCGGGTGAGCTTGGCCGCGTAGTCGGCGGCGGTCTCCAGCGGCTTGTTCGTCACGAAGACGATCCGGGCGCCTGCGGCGCGCAGGGCGGCGATCGCCTCGCCCGCGCCCGGCAGCAGGTCGTCGCCGAGGTAGACGGTGCCGTCGAGGTCCAGGGCGTAGCCGTCGAACGCGGGCACGCCGGTCACAGGCCGACTCCGATCCGCGCGGCGTCGTCCAGCAGCGACTCGACGTCGTCGGCCTCCCAGACGCCGAGCAGGAACGCGAGGTCGGCGACGGTGAAGCGGTCGCGCATGAGGTGGCAGTGCAGCAGCGCCCAGTGCGCGGTGGGGGCGTCGATGCCGAGCTCCGACAGGCGCAGCGGGGCGCCCGCCGCGGCCAGCGCACCGGCCAGGCGCTCGGCCGGCGCGAGCAGCGGCCCGACCTCCGCATCGAACGCGGCCCAGCCCGACGGGACATCGGGCATCGCAGCCCAGCGCGCCGGCTTGCGCGCGTAGTCGCGCCAGCACTCCTGCCCCATCGCCCCGCCCGGGTCGACCGTCGCGAACGCATCGCGGACGCGTCGCTCCATCGAAGCGGCGTCCGGCAGCCGCAGCGTCGCGCCCGGGGCCGCCTCACGCACGCGCTCCCACAGCAGCGCGGCCAGGACGGAGAGGATCCCCACCTTCGCGCCGTGCAGTGCCGTGGACGCGGGATCGGCCATCTCCAGCAGGTGGCTGACCGTGTGCTCCATGCCCGAGCCCGGCGCCGTCCGTCCCGCGACGCCCATCGACACGCCGCTCAACGTCAGCGCCGCAGCGAGGTCCTCGAGCGCCGCGGGCTCCCCTGCGCGGATGCCGGGCGCGGCGGCGACGGCGGCATCGACGTGCTCGCGGGCGAGGTCGACGACCGCCTGCGCGTAGGAGCCGTCCTGTGCGACGAACCGCGCCAGCAGCCAGTCCGCGGGCGCCGTGTACGTCGCCAGCAGGTCGCCGAGTCCGGCCTGGTTGAGCGCGAGCGGGGCGTCCGCGAGGACGCCGGTGTCGATGACGAGCCGATCGGGCCAGCGGGTGGCGGTCGTGCGCTTCACGCCGTCCACGAGCAGCACCGACTCGCCGTCGGCGAAGCCGTTGACGCTCGCCGCGCTCTGGACGACGACGTGCGGGACGTCCAGCCGCGCGCACACCGCCTTGCCGATGTCGGTCACCGTGCCCGACCCGACGCTCACGACGACGCCGGCACGGTCGGCCGTGGCGACCGCCGCGTCGATCGTCGCGGCGTCGGCGTGCGGGTGGAAACCGTCGTCGCCGATGTCGACGCGGCGCCCGTCGAGGAGCCCGAGCACGTCGGCCTTCACCGTCATCGGCCGCCGGTCCGCGAGGACCACGACGTCCCCGTCCGCGCCGCGGACCTCCTCCACCACCGCGGGCAGCTCCTCGAGCACGCCCGCGCCGAGCAGGACGCCGCCGAGCCCGATCGGGCGCAGGGCCTCGTCCGCGGCGAACCGGTCGCGCAGCGCGCCGATGTCGCGCGCGACCGCAGGTGCGGACGCGGTCACGTCAGCGCCTGCTCGGTCGCGTCGAACAGCCGCCGGTAGCGCTCGTAGGCGTCCGCGTAGACGTCGGCGGTCGCGGGGTCCGGCAGCACCGCCTCGTCGGCCAGGCGCACCGTGGCCTCCGCCGCGGCCTCGAGGTCGGCGAAGTTGCCCGCCGCAAGGCCGGCGAGCATCGCGGCGCCCGCGCTCGTCGCCGCGTCGCCCTGCACCGATCGGACGGGGAAGCCCGTGACGTCGGCCTTGATCTGCATCCAGAGCGGCGAGCGGGCGCCCCCGCCGACGACGCGGATCTCGTCGCCCCCGATCCCGAGCGCGCCGAAGCGGTCGACGATGTCGCGCAGCGCGTACGTGCAGCCCTCGAGCACCGCCCGCGCGAGGTGCCCGCCGCCGTGGTTCATCGCCAGCCCGGCGAACGCGCCGCGCATGCGGTCGTTCCACCGCGGCGCCATCGAGCCCGACAGGGCAGGGACGAAGAGCACGCCCGCGGCGCCGGGCGGCGCCTCGGCGGCGAGCGCGAAGACCTCCGCCTGGGAGATCCGCTGGGTCTCGGCGAGCCAGCGCGTGCTCCCGCCCGAGACGAAGCCGGGGTTCTCGACGAGCAGGACGCCGTCGGCAGCGTGCGCGTGCGTCTCAACGAGACCTTCGTCGTCGATGACCGCGGTGTCGGCCGGAACCGCGACCGGCTCGGCGGTGCCGGTGACGTCCACGACGATCCCCGGCCCGAGGGCGCCGGCGCCGAGCGCCGCCGCGTGCTCGTCGCCGGTCCCGACGACGACCTCGCACGCCGTCGACAGCCCGATCGCCTCCGCCGCCTCGGGCCGCAGGCCGCCCGCGATCTCGTGCGAGGCGCGGATCGGCGGCAGCTTGTCCGCGTCGAGCCCCGCGTGGCCGACGAGCTCGTCGTTCCAGCCGCGGGCGTGCACGTCGTAGACGAGCGTCGAGGAGGCGTTCGCGTGGTCCTGGACGACCTCGCCGGTGAGCCAGCCGGTGAGGTGCCCGCCGACGGGCGCGAGCCAGCGCGCGGCGCGGTAGTGCTCGGGCTCCTCGTCGCGCAGCCACATCGCCTTGGGTGCGGTGTGCGAGGAGTCCGGCTGCAGCCCGGTCCGCGCCGTCAGCTCCTGCGCCCCGGCGGCGGCGGCGAGCGCGTCGGTCTGGCGTCCGGCGCGCCGGTCGAGCCAGATGATCGCGGGCCGCAGCGGGCGCAGGTCGTCGCCGAGCGCGACGAGCCCGTCGACCTGACAGGCGAGCCCGAGCATCCGGATGTCGGCGCCGGACACCCCGGCCTGCTCGCAGGCCTCGCGCACCGACGCCGCGATCGCGACCTCCCACGACGCCGGGTCCTGCTCGGCCCAGCCGTCGTGCGGGTGCGCCATCGTCAGCGGTGCGCTCGCCGTCGCGAGCACGGCGCCGCTCTCGTCGGTGAGCAGCGCCTTGACGCTCTGCGACCCGACGTCGATCCCGATGACGTGCATCCATCGCCTCCAGGCCGGTTGACCCGGAGATGTCTAACGTCTGACGACTTGTCGGGCAAGCCCGCGCTACGTTCCATGCATGCGCATAGGAACGATCGGGGCAGGATCCATCGGACAGGCCGTCGCAGGGCAGGCGCTCAAGGCGGGCCACGAGGTGGTGCTCAGCAACAGCCGGGGGCCGGAGAGCCTCGCGGGCGTCGTCGAGGAGCTCGGCCCGGGCGCATCGGCGGGGACCGTGGAGGAGGCCGCGGATGCGGATCTCGTCCTGCTCGCCGTGCCGTGGAGCGCGGTCGAGGAGTCGGTCGCGGGCCTGCCGCGCAAGGACGGCCGCATCGTCATCGATGCGACGAACCAGTTCGGTCCCGGGATGGTCGTGGAGAACTCCGGCGTGCGGACGGGCAGCGAGTGGGTGCAGTCGCTCATCCCCGGCTCCCGCGTCATCAAGGCGTTCAACGCCATGTACGCGAGCTTCATCGCCGCCGACCCCGCCCACGACGAGGGGCGCCAGGTCGTCTTCTACGCGGGCGACGACCTCGAGGCCAAGCGTGTCTTCGACGAGACGGTCAGCGGCTTCGGGTTCGCACCGGTCGACCTGGGGCCGCTGCGCGAGGGCGGGCGGCTGACCCAGGTCGACGGCGGGCCGCTGTCAGGGCTGCACCTGCTCAGGCAGAGCTGAGCGCGACGTCGATCGCGACGGCGGCCTCGGGGCTGACCACACGGAACGTCAGCGACTCCTCCAGGTACAGGTCGACCTGCTCGATGTCGTGCGTCAGGTAGCCGACGGCGAGGTCCTGGCCGACGTCGAGCAGGAAGTCGCCGCCCCGCATGCTCAGCAGGACCGCGCCGCTCACCCCGGGGGCCCAGACGATCGGGCCCTCGATGATCTGCGCGATGTGCGGGCGCAGCGGGAAGCCGTGCTCGGAGGCACCGGAGACCAGGATCCACGCGTCGGCGCTCAGCACGAGCGCGAACGGTCCCTGGACCCCGGCCCGCATGAGGTCGTCGACCGCGGAGGCGACGAGCGACGGCAGCGTCTCGGGCCGCCCGTCGTGCGACAGCGGATCGTGCGGCGTGGCCTCGGTGATCCCGGTGATGCCGGCCGCGGCGTTGCCGTGGAAGACCGTCGTGTTCTCGGCGATGACGATCGACCGCGCGGCGCGGTCGAGGTCGTCGTAGTCGACGTCCTCGGCCCCGCGGTCGAACGCGCGCAGCTCGGCGACGTCCACGCTGAACGGCGCGCGGAGCTCCGCCATCGGCTGCACGAGGCGGGTCGCGATCTCCACGCCGTTCTCGGAGTCGCGGTCGCCCACGCGGCCGAGGCTGACCGCCGACTTCTCCCAGCCGTGCGGGCCGCGGAAGTCGACGGTGCGGCGCGCCGCGAGGCCGGGCGTCACGCGGGCGCGGGCCTCGTCGTCGATGTCCTGCCAGCCGGCCTCGGTGATCGGCGCATGCGCGCGCAGCAGATGACTCATGACGCACTCCTCAGGTCGCCGATGCCCAGCGAGCCGTCCGATGACCCGCCCTCGTCCCCGCCCACCTCGGCGCCCTCCTCGGCCGCGTCGGCGTTCTCCGTGATGTCGCCGGACCGGAAGATGACCCCCTGGGCGATCGCACGCCACTCCGGGCGCTTGCGCAGCAGGAACTCGAAGTCCATCGCGAAGTGCTTGTACTCCTCGTGACGGGCGTCCTCGATGATCTTCCGCGCATCCGGATCCTGCTCGATGGCGAGGCGCTGCTCGTACCAGTTGATCGCCTCCGCCTCCTCGGTCATCGAGGCGAACATCCGCGCCATGGTCCGGGTCTCCTGCGAGAGCTCTTCAGGTGGCTCGTGGTACTGGTCGAATCCCATTGATGCTCGCTCTCAGGCGGGGGACGGGTGCGGGGCGGATGTTGTCACGCGCGTCACACGCGGCCCAGGCGAGGCACGAGGCGGCGCGCCGGCGGGCGTCGGAACGCACGCTGATCGAGCGCCGCGTTGACCGCGACGAGGCCCGCCTCGGCGAGCAGCGACGCAGCGCCCAGGACGTTGAGACGCCGCTTCGCGCGACGGGCGGCGTCGCTCGCGCCGTCCGCGGTGTGGTCGCCGTCGCGGAGCGGCACCGCGCCGCCGGGCGCCTTGCGCGCGAAGCGCATGCCCTGCACGGCGGACGCGACGCCCGCCAGCGCGACGACGCCCACCAGCGCGTCCTTGGCCCGCGCGAGCGTGCGCTCCTCGGGCGACAGGCGCCGGTCCGCGGCCTCGTCGCTGCGCGCGCCGACCCAGCCGAGGACGACCGCCGCCAGGCCGAGCGAGTTGATCGTCCCGTACCTGCGCCACGCTGCGTTGACGACCTTGCCGCGCTCGGCCTCGTCGGAGATCTCCGTGACGCTCGGGTGCAGGGCCAGGCGACCGAACAGGTTGCCGCCGAGCAGGCCGGCGACACCGAGGTCGTGCGCGGCCCGCCCGACCTGGCTGAGGGGGACGGATGGTGCGTCGATGGGTGGCATCCCTTGGAGCTAACCGGCGACCGGCCCGGCGAAACTCCGGGACCGCCCTCAGGTCAGCGTGCTGAGCAGGAGGCCCAACGCCGCGACCGCGAACAGCTCCATGTTCGCGGGCCGGTCGTCCGAGCCGGTGAGGATGTGCTCGGTGCGCAGGAGCCCGTCCGGGCCGGCGACGGCGACCCACGCGTGGCCGGCCGGATCCCCGTAGCGGTTGCCCGTCGGGCCCGAGGCCCCGGTCTCGCTCACCGACCAGTCGGCGGACAGCTTGCCCCTGGCCGCCGAGGCGAGGAAGCGGGCGAACTGCTCGCACGCGCCGCGGTCGCCGGGCTCGAGGTCGGTCGCGTCCGCGAGCGCGGCGCGGGTGCCGTCGTGCGTGTACGTGACGAAGCCGCCGCGGTAGTAGCGCGACGCGCCGGGGACCGAGAGCAGCGTGGCGGAGATGAGCCCGCCCGCGGAGGACTCCGCGACGGCGAGGGTCTGGCCCGCGGCGCCGAGCTTCTCGGCGATCTCGGCGGCGGGCGTGGTCAGGGCGTCGGGGAGCATCGGCGGACCGTATCGCCCGTCGGCCGGGCTCATCCGAACGCCACCTCGCCCGCGTAACGCGTGTCCATGTACTCGCGCACGGACTGGATCCGGCCGTCGCGGATCGTGAAGACGCCGATGCAGTCGTTCTCGTAGGGGCGGCCGTCGCGCGTGCGCGCCCGGCTCGTCCACTGCAGCACGACCCGGTCGGCCTCGGCGATCAGCCCGGTCACCTCCAGCGACACCGACCCCGGCTCGTAGTGCGCCATCGCCGTGGCGAGGAAGTCGTCGAGGATGCGGTCGCGGCCCGCCCAGACGCCCGAGATCGGAAGGTCGCCTGCCGCCAACGTCCAGGACGCGTCCTCGGCGAACATGCCGCGGAGGGCCGCCTCGTCACCTGCCTGCACCGCGGCGACGTAGCGCCGGGCCACCATCTTGCTGTCGTCCATGGGCCGAACGTAGACCCGGGTCGCCGCGGCGCAAAGACCGCTTCGGCATGACGTCAGACCCAGCCGAGCTCGCCCGAGATGCGGCTCGCGGCGTCGAGCAGCCGGTCCACCGCCGGCGAGCGATCGTGACGGCGTGCGACGAGGTCGATGCCCAGGCTCCGGGCCGGTGTGAGCGGCCGCCACGCGAGCGCGGCGGGCAGACCGGCGCATGACGACTCGCCGACGATGGCGACCGCGTCGCCGTGCACGACCGGCGCCTGGCTGAGGTCGAAGACGAGGCTCCGGAGGACGACGTGCGGCTCGACGTCCTGCTCGCGGCACAGCGCGATCACGGCGTCGTAGTGCCCGGGGTTGGCCTCCCTCGGGTGCAGCAGGAGGGGTTCCTCGGACAGATCGGTGAGCCGCACCGCAGGTGCGTCGGCGAGCCGGTGATCATGGCGCATGAGCAGGCCCTGACGGTCGGCGCGCACGATGCGGCGCTCCAGGCCCGGAACGTCCGGCGGGCAGCGCACGAGCCCGAGATCCACCGAGCCGTCCTGCACGGCGGCGACGATCTCCGCCGCCGCGCGCACCTCCGTCTCGATCGCGATGCCGGGCTGGTCGCGTGCCAGCGCCTCCAGCAGCCGCGGCGCGGTGTCGTAGCTCGCGCTCGCGCCGTAGGCCACCACGACGTCGCCGTGCTCGCCGCTGCCGTGGGCGCGGACGCTGCGCCACAGCGCGTCGGCGGAGGCGAGCAGCTCCGGGCCGCGGGCGAGCAGCAGCGCCCCGGCGTCGGTCAGCTCGAAGTCGTGCGTCGTCCGGTGGATCAGCTCGGTCCCGAGCTCGCGCTCGAGCTCGCGGACCTGGCGGCTCAGCGCGGGCTGCGCGACGTGCAGCCGCTCGGCAGCGCGGGTGAAGTTGCGCTCGCGCGCCACGGCGAGGAAGTACTCGAGGCGGCGCAGGTTCGTCACGGCGTCAGCCCCGCGGCTGCTCCTCGACCAGGTGCAGGTAGTCCTCGCGCGCCGGCGAGAACACGTCGACGTTGAGCACCGGCTCGGATCCGACGGCCTCCAGGCCGTGCGTCGCGCCCGCGGGGATGTACACGAACCCTCCTGGCCCGAGGGCATGTTCCTCCTCGCCCACCCGCATGACGCACCGGCCCGCGAGGATCAGGGCCAGCTGGTCGAACGGATGGTCGTGGAGCGGCAGGGTCGCCGGCGGGTCGACCCAGTTGAAGACGACGAGAGCGCCGTCCGTGCGCACGGCCGACCGGCCGAGGGACAGCTCGGGCATGAGCTCCCTCGGCAGGTCGGCGAACGCGCCGCTGAACGCGGCGAGATCGGTCATGCGCGGATGATTATCAGCCGAAGCCGATGGCGTCGGGGCGATGTGAGACGTTCCCGTGCGGTGCGGGGTCGCCCGCGACGAAGCGCCCGGTCGACGCGAGCGGCGTGCCGCGGAGCACCTCGGGGAGGTACTCCTCGAGGAACACCCGGGCGACCAGCTCCTGGCGCGACGCCACGCCGAGCTTCTCGAAGAGGCTCTTCACGTGATCCTGCACGGTGTGCGGGGAGACCACGAGCGCCTCCGCGATCTCCGTCGTGCCCAGGCCGCGTGCGAGCAGCGTGGCGACCTCGCGCTCGCGGGCGCTCGCGCCGTGCACCTCGAGTCGCAGGAGCGCGGACTGGCGGCTCACGGAGCGCTCGATGACGATCGCCACGCGACCCGACGCCGGCCCGTCGGGCAGCGATGCGTGCAGCGTGATCCAGCCGCCGTCCGCGGGCACCGTGACGACGTTGCCCTCCGGCGTGCCCCGCCGTGCGAACGCCGCGAGGCCGACGACCGCCGACGGCACGTGGCCGGGGGAGCCGACCCGGGCCCGCATGGCGTCCAGCAGCTCGCGCGCGGGCGGCGTGACGAGCTCCACCTCGCCGCCCGGCCCGAGCACGACGAGGCCCGGCGGCTCGGCGCCGTCTGCGCGGCGCGCGGCGTCGAAGCGCAGCGACGCCCGGATGCCGGTCGCGATCGTGCCGCTGACCCGCGCGAGCACCGCCGCGTCCTGCTTGGTGAACGGTCCGCTCGACGTGCGGCGAGCGATGTGCACGGCGCCCCACGCGCGGCCGCGCGCGACGAACGCTGCGCGCAGCTCGTGCGGGATGCCGGCCGGCGCGAGGACGTCCCGGTATCGCGCGCTGCGCCGCGGGTCGCCCGCGGTGTCGTGGTCGAGGATCCCGACCGGCGTCCTGCGCCGCGCGAGGTCGGCGAACGCGTTCACGTCGTCGACCATGTACTCGCTGCGCACGACCAGCTCGCCCGCGGTCGCGACGGTCTCATCGGTGAAGATGCCGGCTGCGACGAGCTCGTCCGGCGCGTCACTCGTCAGGAGCCGGGTGTGCGGATCCAGCGTGTGCCAGCACGTCGCGTCGCTGTCGATGCCCCGGCGCAGGCGCGGCGCGAGCTCGGCGAAGTACTCGCGGCGCGAGAGCCCGCGGGAGCCGAGCACCGCGATCTCCTGGATCAGCCGGTCCGTGCTCCAGTGCACCGCCACCCGGGCAATCTACGCGCGTGGCGCACGCGCAGGCAACGGAAGATCCCCCGCGGCGGGGATGTGCAGAGGCGGGCCGCGCCGCGAGAGTCCCGCCCATGACCGATGCAGCAACGCAGGTCGCGCCCATCGCGCACGGGCCCGGCGAGGGCGAGGCCCTCTGGTTCCTCGGCGCGCTCGCCACGATCAAGTCCTCGGCCGAGACGACCGGCGGCAGGGTCGCCGTCGTCGAGCACCTGGCGCCCCACGGCTCCGGCTCGCCGCTCCACGTCCACCATCGCGAGGACGAGTGGTTCTACGTCCTCGAGGGCGAGCTGACGTTCTGGGTCGGCGGTGCCGTCACCGTCGCGCCGGCCGGCTCGTTCGTCTTCGGGCCGCGGGACATCCCGCACACGTTCATCGTCAGCTCCGACCAGGCGCGCTTCCTGCTCGTGACCGAGCCGGCCGGCTTCGAGGGCTTCATGCGCGCGGGTGGTGTCCCGGCCGAGCGGCTCGAGATCCCCCCGGCCCCGACCGAGCCGCCCGACGTCGAGGGCCTGACGCGGCTGGCCGCGAGCTTCGGGATCGAGATCGTGGGACCGCCCGGCATCCCGGGCTGACCCTCAGAACAGGCGGGCGGCCTCGGCCATGACCGGCAGGCCCTCCAGCTCGAGCAGGAACCGCTTGCGCTCCAGCCCGCCCGCGTAGCCGGTGAGCTTGCCGTCCTTGCCGAGCACCCGGTGGCAGGGGACGACGACCGACAGCGGGTTGCTGCCCACCGCGCGGCCGACCATCCGCGCTAGCGCAGGGTCGCCCAGCTCACGGGCGAGCTCGCCGTAGGTCGTCGTCTCGCCGTAGGGGATGCGGTTCAGCAGCGCCCAGACGCGCTGCTGGAACGTGTCGCCCGTGGCGGACGTCCGCAACTCGAAGGCCGTGCGCTCACCGGCGAGGTACTCGCCGAACTGTCGCTCGGCCTCGTCGAAGCCTTCGTCGGAGAGCGGGCCGAACGCCGTGCGGTCAGGGTTCGTCCAGTGGCCCGGGTAGTACACACCGGTGAGCACGCCGCCCGCGGCGACGAGCGTGAGCTCGCCGATCTGCGTGTCGATGATCGTGTGGGTTGCGGTCATGTCAGGAGAACGGTGAGCGACGGATCTTCGTGAGGTGCAGCGCCCTGCGATCCGCGCGGAACGGCTCGAGCACCGCAGGACGCGAGCCGGTGTCGATGAGCTCGGCGAGCGCATCGCCCGCCGGCAGGCCGACCGTCATGCCCAGCATCGAGTAGGCGGTCGCCACGAAGACGCGCGGGCCGAGCGTGTCGACGACCGGGAGCCCGTCGGGGACGAGCGGGCGCAGTCCCGCCCACGGCAGCGACTCGCCCGACCAGCCGGTCGTCGCGCGCCGCGCCACCTCGACCATCGCGCGGGCCCGGCCCTCGTCCACGACGGTCGACGTCGCGGGAAGCTCCATCGTCCCCGCGATGCGCACCCGGTCGGCGATCGGCGAGAGCGCGACGTGGGCGTCGGCCACCATGACCGCACGCGTCATGGGAGCCGTCCCGGTGACGTCCACCGAGCACCCGCGCCCGCCGACGAGCGGCAGGCGGACGCCGAGCTGTGCCGCGAGCTCCCCGGCGTGGGCGCCGGTGGCGATGACGGCGGCATCGGCGCCGAGGACCTCGTCCCCCGCCCGCAGGCGCACGACGGGCCCGTCGGCGTCCACCGCCGTCACGGCGACGCCCTCGACGAAGCGCACACCTCGGCCGGCCAGATGCGCCACGAGCGCACGGCTCAGCGGCCACGGATCGACCTGGCGGTGGCGCTCGACGAGGAACCCGCCCGCCACCGCGGCCGAGAGCACGGGCTCCAGCGCCCGCACCGCGTCGGCGCCGAGGATCTCCCCCGGCGGCGGCTCGCCCGTCACGACCAGCGGCTCCATCTCCTCGCGGGCGCGTTCGACGGCCGCGGAGTCCATGGCGACGACGAGCATCCCGGTGTCGCGTCCCGTGTCGGGGACGCCGTCGGCGGCCAGCTCGTCGAGCATCGCGACCGACCGGCCGCCGAGCGCGCTCAGCGCCCGGGCGCCGCGCTCGTAGGGGCCGCGCCGTGCGTGCAGCGCGAAGCTCGCCAGCCACGGCGCGATCGTCGGGATGCCGCGCGGCACGATGCGCAGCGCGGAGCCGGCATCGACGAGCGACCGGACGCCGTAGCCGATCACGCCCGGCGCGGGCAGCGGCCCGGCCTGCGCGGTCGACACCCAGCCGGCGTTCCCGTACGTCGCCCCGCCGCCGCTCGTGCCGCTGTCGACGACCGTGACCTCGACGCCCCGCCGTACCAGCCCGAGCGCGACGCCCAGGCCCGCGATCCCACCGCCGACCACCACCACGGTCCGTGTCATCCGGGTCGCACCGTACCGCCGCGGCAGGACGCGGGATCTGTAAGGTCAGACCATCTGGCCTTCTGGCGACAGCCCGCACGTGTCCGTCGACCCCGTGCTCTGCATCGGCTCGGGCACCTGCGTGCATCTCGCCCCGGCCACCTTCTTCCTCGACGACGACGGCGTCGCGGACGTGTCCCAGCCCATCGAGGACGACCTGGATCGGCTCGAGCGCGCGGCACGGTCGTGCCCGGCGTCGGCGATCTCCGTCGAGACCGCCGGCTGAGCCGGCAGGAGGAGTCCGCCGTGGCGACCATCTCCGAGCAACCGGCGGCGCAGCCGCGCGAGCCGCTGTCCGACCTGCTCATCGTGGACGCCGACGTCCATGTCCACGAGTCGCCCGCGGCGCTGGTGCCGTACTGCGACATGCCGTGGCGAGTCGCGCTGGAGAACATCTCGGGTGTGCGCGAGACGTACCTCGACATCCCGTCGTTCTCGCCCGGTGTGTCCGACGGCAGCTACCAGGCCAAGTTCCCCACGGCGCACGAGGGCGCGCGCATGGTGCACTCGCCCGAGCAGATGCGCGAGGAGCTCGACGAGATCCACGTGGACCTCGGGATCCTCTTCCCCGACCACCTGCTCAAGCTGCCGGTGCTGACGCAGACCGAGTACGCGGCCGCGCTCGCGCGGGCCTACAACGCGTGGCTCGTCGACCGATGGGCGTCCGTCGAGCACGGCCTGCTCGGGTGCATCATCGCCTGCAACCACGACCCCGACGAGGCCGCCCGCGAGATCGAGCGCTACGCCCGGCACCCGGCGATCGTCGGCGTGTACCTCCCCTGCGCGGGCATCGACCCCCTGTGGGGCCACCGCCGCTACGACCCGATCTACGCCGCCGCCGAGGCCGCGGACCTCCCGGTCCTGCTGCACAGCGTGACCGTCACGCACCCGGTCTTCCCCTTCAACAACCACGGCTTCGACACCGAGATGGGGCGCCACACGTGCAGCCATACGTTCTCGATCATGGCCAACGTGGTGCACATGGTCACGACCGGCGTGCCCGTGCGCTTCCCGACGCTGCGGATCGCGCTCGCCGAGGCCGGCGTCTCCTGGATGCCGTTCATCATGCAGCGCCTCGACAAGGAGTACCTCGAGCGCCGTCGTGACGTCCCGTTCCTGACGGAGCGCCCGAGCCACTACCTCAAGCAGTGGTACGTGGCCAGCCAGCCCATCGAGGAGCCGGAGGACATGGCGGACGTCGCGAGGTTCATCGACCTGTTCGACGGCTGGGACACGACGATGTTCGCGTCGGACTGGCCGCACCACGACTTCGACCACCCGAGCAAGCTCGATCAGGTCCCGATGACCCCTGAGCAGCGGCGCATGATCTTCGGCGAGAACGCGCTGCGCTTCTTCAACATCGACGCCCGCGGACGCCGGCTCGCGCTGTGAGCACGGCTCGGTACGAGCGCCACGTCGTCGGCGCCCGGGCGGACTTCCCCGACGGGAGTCATCGGGTGGTCGAGGTCGCCGGCCGGGAGATCGGCGTGTTCAACATCCGCGGCGAGCTCTACGGCCTGCCGAACATCTGCCCGCACCAGACCGGCCCGGTGTGCTCCGGCCGGGTCGTGACCGGCTCGCTGCGCTCCACGGAGTCCACGGGCTGGAAGACCGAGTGGGTCCACGCCGGCGAGGTGATCGTGTGCCCCTGGCACGGCCTGGAGTACCACGTGCCGACCGGCCAGTGCCTCGCCTATCCGCACATCCGGCTGCGGCGCTACGCGGTCGATGTGGACGACGGCGGCAACGTCGCCGTGCGCCTTCCCACCCGGCGGGTCCGATCGGCGTGAAGGCCGCCACCGCGATCCACCGCCCGCTCAGCGTGGTCGAGGACGAGCAGCGGTGCCTCGTCGTCGTCGACGGCGACGCGGAGGACTGGCTCGTCTCGTTCACGAAGGCAGACGACTTCGACGCGGCGGCCTGGGCGCACGGGATGGCGGGCGTCCACAACCAGCGGCTGGGTCGCCCCGCCGACCCCCGTCGCTAGGGTCGACGCGTGGCGACCCAGGCGCGCGGCGAGCCGTTCAGACCCGTGCGGCGGGAGCGGTCCTTCGACGTCGTCGTCGGCCAGCTCGAGGCGGCGATCGCCGACGGCCACTTCGAGCCTGGCCAGCGTCTCCCGACCGAGCGCGAGCTGGCCGAGCTCCTCGGCGTCAGCCGACCGACGCTGCGGGAGGCGCTGCGCGCGATGGAGGTCCTCGGCGCGCTGGAGATCCGCGTGGGCAGGGGCGGTGGCACGTTCGTCGCGCAGCCGCGGGGCGACACCGTCGGCGCGGCGCTCGCGGCGCTCATCAACATCGGCGGGGCGTCCGCGAGCGAGCTGCGCGAGTTCCGCGCGAGCTTCGAGGGCGAGACGGCGGCATGGGCCGCGCGCCGCGCGACCGGCGAGACGGCCGCGCAGCTTGGCGCCATCGCCGAGCGCTACCGCGTCGCCGCCGAGGACGCCACGACGACGTGGCCGGAGCTCATCCCGATCGACGTCGAGTTCCACGAGGCCGTCGCGGCCGCCTCCCGCAACCGCGTCCGGGTCGCCGTGATGCACGGGCTGCTGCGCGCGGTCGAGCGCGTGGAGATGCTCATCGCGGCGACCGCCGACCAGGCGCTGCACGTCCGGGCGGCCCACGATCTCGACGCGATCGCGACGGCCATCGCCGACGGGGACCCGGACGCCGCGCGGGCCGCGATGACCCGCCACGTCGAGGAGTTCGGGCAGCTCTACGAGCGCGCGGAGGCTCCGCACCGGCACTGATGCCCGCGCCTCGGATCTCCGTCGGGCTGCCGCAGTACGTGCCGGACGAGTCGGCACCCATCGTCACCCGCTACGCCGCCCTGGCGGAGGAGCTCGGCTTCGCCGGCCTGTGGACCGTCGACACCGTGCCTGGGGCCGGGACGTCGCGCGCCCCGGCCCTCGATGGCGTGCACCTGCTGACCGCGGCCGCCGCCGTGACGGGCGAGATCGGCCTGGGCGTGTCGGTGATCGTGCTGCCCGCCCGCAACCCGGCGCGGCTCGCCGGGGAGCTCGCGACGATCGACCGGCTGAGCGACGGCCGCCTCACGGTCGGCGTCGGCATCGGGCGCGACGATCCGGTCGCGGAGTCGCTCGGGCTGTCGGCGGATCGCCGCGTCCGTCGCTTCCGTGAGGGCCTGGCGATCATGCGCGCGGTCTGGGCGCAGGACGACGTGTCGTTCGGCGGTGAGCTGTACCGCTTCTCGGACGTGAGCATCGAGCCCAAGCCGACCCAGCGGCCGGGGCCGCCCGTCTGGTTCGGCGCCGGGACGGAACCCGCGCTGCGCCGCGCCGCGCGGCTGGGCGACGGCTGGATGGGCTCCGGCCCGTCGAGCTCGGCGGCGTTCGCGGAGCAGGTCCGGCTCCTCGAGGACGCGCTACGCCAGGAGGACCGCGACCGCGACGGATTCCCGATCGCCAAGCGCGTCTTCATGGCGGTCGAGGACACAGAGGCGCGCGCCCGCGACCGGCTGGCTGCGCGACTGGACGGGTTCTACGGCGCGCCGGGGCTCACGGAGCGCGTCGCGATCTGCGGTCCGCCCGCGGCGTGTGCCGAGGGCCTGGCGGAGCTGGTCGGGGCGGGAGCGCACGAGCTGGTGCTCAACCCGCTCTACGACCACCTCCGGCAGCTCGAGGCGCTCACCGAGGTGGCGGCGCTCGTCCGTGCCGCCTGAGCGCCGGGCTACGCTGGATCGATCCGATGAACGCGATCCAGGCCGAGGCGGCGCGACGCCGCACATTCGCGATCATCTCGCACCCGGACGCGGGCAAGACCACCCTGACCGAGAAGCTCCTGCTGTACGGCGGCCAGCTCACCGAGGCCGGGGCCGTGGGCGCCAAGCGCACCCGCCGCTCCGCCACGTCGGACTTCATGGAGATCGAGCGCCGGCGCGGGATCTCGGTGTCCTCCACGGTGCTGCGCTTCGAGCACGACGGGGTCGTGCTGAACCTGCTCGACACCCCCGGCCACCGCGACTTCTCCGAGGACACGCTGCGGGTGCTCAGCGCGGCCGACGCCGCGGTCATGCTGCTCGACGCGGCGCGCGGCGTGGAGCCGCAGACGCTGCGGCTCTTCGAGGTCGCGCGCGCCCGCGGCATCCCGCTGCTGACGTTCATCAACAAGTACGACCGGCCGGGCATGGAGCCGCTGGAGATGCTCGACCACGTGGAGTCCGTGCTGGGCATCGCCCCGGTCGCGGCGACCTGGCCGGTCGGGATCCCCGGCGACTTCCGCGGCGTCGTCGATCGCTCCACGGGCGCGTTCCACCGGTTCACGCGCACTCCGGGCGGAGCCACCGCCGCACCCGAGGAGATCCTGACGCCGGAGCAGGCGCTCGCCCGCGAGGGCGACGCATGGAGCACCGCGCAGGAGGAGCTCGAGCTCCTGGACGCCGCGGGCGCGCAGTTCGACGCCGACGGGTTCTCGCGCGGCGCCTGCACGCCCGTCTTCTTCGGCTCGGCGGTCTCGAACTTCGGTGTGCGCCTGCTGCTGGAGGCCGTCGAGCGCCACGCCCCGGCGCCGCGTCCGCGCGCGACGCTCGACGGCGAGCCGCGGCCGATCGACGCGCCGTTCTCGGCGCTCGTCTTCAAGGTCCAGGCCAACATGGACCCGCGCCACCGCGACCGCGTCGCCTTCCTCCGCGTGTGCTCGGGGCGCTTCGAGCGCGGGATGAAGGTGACCAACGCCCGCACCGGGCGGCCGTTCGCGCTCCCTCACGTCCACCACGTCTTCGGCGACGAGCGCGTGGTCCTCGACGATGCCTACCCGGGCGACGTGGTCGGCGCGGTGAACGCGGGTGAGCTGCGCGTCGGCGACACCCTGTACGACGGCCCGCCCGTGCGGTTCGAGCCGATCCCCACGCTCGCGCCCGAGCACTTCGCCACGGCGCGCAACCGCGACACCTCCCGCCACAAGCAGTTCCATCGCGGCCTGCAGCAGCTCGGGGAGGAAGGCGTCGTGCACGTGCTGCGCCGCGGGCAGGGCCGCGATCCGGCTCCTGTGCTCGCGGGCGTCGGGCCGCTGCAGTTCGAGGTCGCCGTGGAGCGCCTGGAGCACGAGTTCGGCGCGCTCGTGACGCTCGATCCAGCGCCGTGGACCGTCGCCCGGCGCACCGACGAGGAAGGCGCGCAGCAGGTGCGCCGCAGCAGCCTGGCCGACGTGTTGATCGCGCCGGACGGCGCGCTGCTCGCGGTCTTCCAGACCGCGCACGGCCTCGCCTACTTCGAGCGCGACAACCCGACCGTGACGCTGGACCGGATCCTGACGCGCTGAGGCGCCGGTGACGCCCGCCCGCAACCGCGTCACGCCGTACGGAGAGCTCGCGGCGATCCCGCTGCGCGGCGCCTTCACCGGAAACCGCGGCATCCTGCACGAGGGCCACGAGATCGTCCGCTTCCACCAGCACGACTCCTGGGTCACGTGCTCGCTGGAGTACAAGGGACTGCGGCGCGAGCAGTGGGTCCCCCATCACATGACCTGGCTGTTCTTCCACGACGAGGCCGTGTCGCTCGCCGCCGGGCACCGCCCGTGCGCGCTGTGCCGTCGCGGCGACTACGACCGCTACCGCGCGGCGTGGACCGACGCGGCCGGCTGGACGCCGAGCGCGAAGGAGATGAACCGCGTGCTGCACGGCGAGCGCATCGTCCGCGGCACGCACCGCCGGCGGCTGCACGAGGCCAAGGCGGGCGAGCTCCCCGACGGCGTGTTCGTCGAGCTCGGCGGGACGCCGCACGTGCTGACCGGCGACGCCGCCGTCGCGTGGACGCACGAGGGCTACGCCGCCCGGCGCGCACGCCCGACATCCGGGTCGGTCACCGTGATCACGCCGCCGTCGAGCGTGGCCGCGCTGCGCGCGGGCTACGTGGCGCAGATCGACCCCGGTTCCGCGCGGCGGAACGCAGAGGTGGCCGCCGACCGCACGCCGTGAGGAGAATCGCGGCGTGTTCAACGACGACCGCATCCGGGTGACGCACGTGGGCAGCCTCGCCCGCCCGCCCGAGCTCCAGGAGTACCTCCGCGCGTACGAGAACGGCGACGCGCTCGACGAGGCGGCGTTCGAGGAGTGCCTGCGCCGCTCCGTCGCCGACGTCGTGCGCAAGCAGCACGAGATCGGCATCGACGTCGTGAGCGACGGCGAGTTCGGCAAGACGCAGACGTGGGCGTGGTACATCCGCGACCGGCTCGCCGGGTTCGAGGAACGTCCCCTCCCGCCCAGCGACCTCGTGGGGCCGCGCGACCCGTCCCGCCTCGGCGAGGACCGGCGCGCCTACGCGGACTTCTACGCCGACTACTTCCGGCGCAACCCCGTCGCATCCGGCGTCCGCGAGCACGGCCTGTCCGTCTGCGTCGGCCCCATCGCCTACACCGGTGCGACGGCGATCCAGCGCGACATCCACGACCTCAAGGCGGCCATGGCGTCGGCCGGCGTGCAGGACGGCTTCCTCCCTGTCGTCGCGCCGTCCAGCGCCGTCCCGATCCGGATCGACGAGCACTACGAGAGCGACGAGGAGTTCATCTTCGCGCTCGCCGACGCGCTCAACGAGGAGTACCGGGCGATCGTCGACGCGGGCCTGTACGTCCAGGTCGACGACGCCTACATGGCGACGATGTACGACAACATGGTCCCCCCGGCGACCATGAGCGACTACCGCGCGTGGGCCGAGCTGCGCGTCGAGGCGCTCAAGCGCGCGCTCACCGGCATCCCGCCCGAGCGCTCCAGGTACCACGTGTGCTGGGGGAGCTGGAACGGCCCGCACAGCACGGACGTCCCGCTGCGCGAGATCGTCGACCTCGTGCTCGCGGTGCCGGTCGGCGGGTACGCCCTCGAGCAGGCCAACCCGCGCCACGAGCACGAGTGGGAGGTGTGGCGCGACGTCGAGCTGCCCGCCGACCG
>Ga0070665_100002575_pt1 | contig 19868 bp, 16 predicted proteins | sample KBSS13metaG_FD_65862 | JGI IMG/M metagenome (GOLD analysis project Ga0070665, IMG submission 65862) | Switchgrass rhizosphere microbial communities from Kellogg Biological Station, Michigan, USA - KBS S1-3 metaG | ecosystem: Host-associated > Plants > Roots > Rhizosphere > Soil ...
CTCGATGCCCGGCATGATGGACACGATCTTGAATTTAGGAATTAATGATGTGGTCGTGGAAGGTTTGGCCCAACTTACCAACAATGAACGGTTTGCTTGGGATGCCTACCGCCGCTTTATTCAAATGTACGGCAATGTCGTGGGTGGCATCGAAAAGAATGAATTTGAACATATTCTCGAGGGGCAGAAACACCGTAGTCAAGTAAAGATGGATGTGGAATTAAGTATTTCCGATCTTAAAGAAATTGTGGGCAACTATAAAAAACTTTTTGAAAAGCACGTGGGAAAACCATTCCCTCAAAATCCTTTAGAGCAGTTGGAAGGCGCGCGCAATGCCGTGTTCAAATCTTGGAATAATCCCCGCGCTTTTACTTATCGCAAACTGAACCGAATCTCCGATGATTTAGGAACGGCAATTAACGTTCAAACCATGGTTTTTGGAAACATGGGCACAGACTCCGGAACCGGCGTAGGTTTCACACGCAATCCCTCCGACGGTAAAAAAGAATTCTATGGCGAGTATTTGACCAATGCGCAGGGCGAAGATGTGGTCGCCGGCATCCGGACGCCGAAACCGATTACCGAAATGGGTCAGGAAATGCCTGCCGTGTACAAACAGCTGCGGGAGATCACCTCCAAGTTGGAAAAACATTATCGGGATATCCAAGACTTTGAGTTCACCATCGAAAAAGGTGTGCTTTACATGCTGCAGACCCGCACGGGTAAACGCACCGCGGCAGCCGCTGTCAAAATTGCTGTCGATATGGTGAAAGAAAAATTGATTTCGAAAGAAGAAGCCTTAATGCGCGTAGAGCCGGAAGCGTTGGACCAGCTCTTGCATCCCGTTATTGATCCTAAAGCGACACCCAAAGTAATAGCCAAAGGCCTCCCCGCTTCTCCCGGAGCGGCCACAGGTCAGGTGGTCTTTAATTCCGAAGATGCGGTGAAATTGGGCGAGAGTGGCAAGCCGGTCATCCTAGTTCGCCAAGAAACCAATCCGGATGACATCCATGGCATGAACGCCTCGCGCGGCATTTTAACGGCGCGCGGTGGAATGACATCGCATGCGGCCGTCGTGGCGCGCGGCATGGGGAAATCCTGCGTGGCGGGTTGTGAAACCATTCGCGTTAGCGAAGTGAATAAACAATTTAACGTTAACGGGACAACCGTTAAAGAGAACGATTGGATCACGATTGATGGATCCACCGGCCGCGTTATTTTGGGCCAAGTGCCGTTGATTGAGCCGGAGATTTCTGGTGAGTTCGGTATTTTCATGGGCTGGGCTGATGCGATTCGTACTTTAAAAGTCCGCGCCAATGCCGATATTCCGCGCGATGCGCGAGTGGCGCGTCAATTTGGCGCTGAAGGAATCGGTTTATGCCGCACCGAACATATGTTCTTCGCCGAAGACCGCTTGCCCTTCATGCAAGAGATGATTGTGGCAACCGATGTAGACGCTCGCCGCAAAGCGCTACAAAAGCTATTGCCATTCCAGAAAGACGATTTTAAAGGTCTCTTCAAAGAAATGCAGGGATTCCAAGTCACGATTCGAACATTGGATCCGCCGTTGCATGAATTCTTGCCGAAGACACGTGAAGATGCCGAAGCGTTGTCACAAAAAATCGGTGTTAGCGTAGATAAAATTATGCATGCGACTGAAGAGTTGCATGAATTCAACCCGATGTTGGGTCATCGCGGCTGCCGCTTAGGAATCACCTATCCTGAGATTACCGAAATGCAGGTCAAAGCCATTATCAGCGCCGCTTGCGAATTGGCGACGGAAAAAATCAAAGTCGTTCCGGAAATTATGATCCCATTGGTTGGGAATGTAAACGAGCTTAAGAATCAAAAAGCCATTGTTGTCCGCACGGCGGAAGAAACCATGAAGGAATATGGCGTCAAAGTGCAATATAAAGTAGGGACCATGATCGAAGTGCCGCGCGCGGCTATCACGTCTGCAGAAATTGCCGCTGAAGCCGACTTCTTCTCCTTTGGCACCAATGACTTGACACAAATGACCTTGGGGTTCTCGCGCGATGACGCGGGCCGATTTATCAAAGCCTACATCGAAGGGAAAATCTTCCAAGAAGATCCCTTCCAGACTTTGGATCAGACGGGTGTTGGCAAGCTCATGGAATGGGCCGTCACCCAGGGCCGTAAAGTGAAACGAGATTTGAAGTGCGGGATTTGCGGAGAGCATGGCGGCGATCCGGCGAGCGTGAAATTCTGTCATCGGACGGGACTGGATTATGTCTCCTGCTCACCCTTCCGCGTGCCTATCGCGCGCTTAGCCGCTGCGCAGGCCGTGGTCGAAGGAAAATCTAAAAAAGGAAATACCTATACACAGAAGTAAATAAAAATAAAAGGGCTTGAAATTTGGTATTAATTCAGGCATCCTTCTTACTGAAAATGAATACACGTTCCTTATTAAGCGGGTTTCTATTAGTTTCTAATGCCTCTATGGTGGCATGGGGAGCACTTCCGGCGCGGCCTGTGACGCCGGGCCCTATGGGCACGCCCGTAGTTTCTGCAGCCACGCCGACGAGCATCGAACCCGCGTATCAGTCTTATAAATATATGGGCGACCGCTATCGGGATCCGTTTATTCCGTTAACGGGAAATTCTTACGATGCCGGCTCGGAACGTGCGCCTCAAGTGTCTTCGTTATTATTAAAAGGAATTGTGCAGGATGAGAAAGGCCGCGTGGCCATTTTATCAAGCGGTACATCCAGTTTTGTTCTTCGCGCCGGCAGACTCTATGATGGGCGCAACAAACCGGTTAAAGGACTTACTGGCGTGATCAAAGCGCAAAGTGTTGTTGTGGTGGGATCGGACAGAACTGTTAAAGAATTACTCCTCGATAAAACGGCTCTTTAATCCGTCTTCGCTTTACCTTCCTATTCTTCCGTTTCTTCTTCCTTCGCCTGAACGGCGGCATGATCAATGGGACAAAAATCTTTCGGTTCCGTGCCTTTTCGGAATGCGGCTAAGACGACTTTCGGACAAGAAGGCAGCGCCAAATAGCCGGTTTGTTTATCAATTTTCGCAAAGACAATTCCGTTAGGTACGGTAAAGTTATGCGCTGGTATTCCTTCATGCGCTTTCTTCATGAAGGCAGTCCACCAGGGAACCACTTTGCTTGAGGCGGTGAAACTTTTACCTAAGGTTTCAAAATTGTCATACCCCATCCAGGCGCCGGTCACAAGGTCGGGCGTAAAACCGATAAACCATAAATCGCGTGCTGCTTGATTGGTTCCGGTTTTCCCGGCCGCCGGTCGATTTAACTCGGTGGCCCGAATCCCCGTCCCGCTTGTGACTACAGCGCGTAGGACATCGGTCATGAGATAAGCGGTTTGTGCCGACAAGGCGACGCGGGATTGGGGAGCAAACTCTTCTACCACTTTCCCGTTCTTGTCTTCAATCCGCCGGATGGCATAGGGTTCGGGGTGAATTCCGCCATTGGCAAAAGTGGCATAAGCGCCGGTCAGCTCCATTAAATTTACTTGCTCGGTTCCCAAGCCAATGGATAACACGCTGTGCAGCGCGCTTTTAATTCCGCAGAGTTGGGCATAGGACACTACTTTTTCCGGACCTAAATGTTCCGTCAAGCGGATCGAAACCAAGTTCCGCGACATCGCCAGTCCCTTGCGTAAAGTCACAGGACCAAAATATTTTAGGTCCCAATTCTGCGGTACCCAGACTTGATCCGGAGGAAAAGGCGCAGTAGCCACGCCAATGGAATAACTGTCGGTGGCGCTTTGCAGAAGTTTCCAATCGCGTCCGTCATTAAAGAAGGCCACGCGGTCATCATCAACAATGCTGGCTTGCGTCATTGAATCATCCAAAGCCGCCGTCCATACAAACGCCTTGAAAGAAGATCCGGGTTGACGCTGCGTTTGCACGGCGCGATTAAGCTGCGATTCACGAAAATCACGGCCGCCGACCATGGCGCGAATACCCCCGGTGCGCGGATCGACCGCCAAGAGGGCACCTTGCACTTTTACCATCGCGGTCGAGGCCACGACTTCAGGGGCATTTTTTTTGCGATGTTTCGCTTCCGCGGCGCGCTTTGCCGCGATTTCTTTTTGTTTTTCTTTATCAAATTCGCCTAAGTATTGGGCCATGACGGCTTCTGCCGCACGCTGCATATCCACATCAAGCGTGGTGTAAATGGAGTAGCCGCCCTGATAGATTCCGCTATCGCCGTATTTAGGTTCCAATAATTGCCGAATGTATTCGACAAAGTAAGCGCCGGTGGGTGGCAGAATAACACCTTTTTGTGAATTAATCGGAACCGCGTTAGCTTGTTTTTCTTCTGCCGCGGTAATGTATCCCGAACGACGCATACGCGACAACACCCAGGCTCGCCGGCCGCGCGCGCGTTCTGGATTTAAAAAGGGCGAGTACGATCGCGGTGAGCGCGGCAATCCGGCCAGCAAGGCGCATTCCGCCAACGTCATCTCATGTGGATTCTTTCCAAAAAAGATGCGCGCCGCCGAATCTACGCCGTAAGCTCCATGACCAAAATAAATTTGATTGAGATAGAGCTGTAGAATTTCATCTTTAGAATAATTATGTTCCAACTGCACGGCCAACAGCAGCTCGCGAATTTTCCGGCTGAACGTGCGTTGCTGACCAAAGAAAATAACTTTGGATAGCTGTTGTGTGATTGTGGATCCGCCTTCGACCACGCGCCCGTGCCGCAAGTTTGTCAGCATGGCACGCACAATCCCTTTAATGTTAATGCCCCAATGTTCATAGAAGTGTTGGTCTTCCGTGGCCAACAGCGCTTTTTGCATGTTCATCGGGATGTCTTGTAGCGCAATGACAGTCCGGCGCTCCGTGAAAAGTTCGGAAATGATGTTGTTATGGATATCGTAAATGCGCGTGACAAGCGGGGGCGTATAGTTTTGCAGCGATTCGATCGGTGGAAGATCGGTTAAAAGACGGCGTAATACGATCATGCCGGCGACCCAGCCTAGGAGTACAAGAAGGAATAAAAGTTTTCGTCTGGACATGTCTTTATAAATAAATCAAAAAAACGCTTTAAGAATGTGAATTATAATCGTAAATATGTCTTCTCGCCTAATAACAGCATGAAAGCCATCGTCATGGCCGGTGGTTTCGGCACGCGTTTGCGTCCGTTGACCTGCAATATTCCCAAGCCCATGGTGTCGATGGGCAACATGCCCATGATGGAGCATATCATCCGGTTGCTTAAAGAAAACGGCTTTGATGATTTGATCATCATGTTGTATTACCAACCCGATGTTATTATCCGGCATTTTGGCGATGGCGCAGGCTTTGGCGTTAAGATTGAGTACTTACGGCCCGACGCTGATTTGGGCACGGCCGGCTGTATTAAATTTGCTGAAAAATCCATTCAGGACACCTTTCTGGTCATCTCCGGCGATTTATTAACGGACTTTGATCTCAAAAAAACATTTGAAGCCCATCGTAAAAAAGAAGCCTTGGCCACCCTCGTTTTAACGCGTGTGACAAATCCATTGGCCTATGGGGTAGTAATCATCAATAAAGAGGGACGCATTCAACGGTTCTTAGAAAAACCCTCATGGGGTGAAGTATTTTCGGATACAGTGAATACGGGAATTTATTTGCTGGAACCGGAAGTGCTGCAGCAAATCCCTACCGACCGCAGTTTTGATTTCTCCAAAGATCTCTTCCCGCTTCTTCTGCAAAATAAAGCGCCGCTTTTTGGCACCGTGGCCGAAGGTTATTGGAAAGATGTGGGAGACTTGGCGGAATACCGGCTGGCGCATTACGATTTGTTAGATGAAACGGTGGCTTGCCGATTGCCCGGCCAAATAAAGAAAATCGGCGAAGGCACTCTAATTGTTGGCGCTAATACCTCTGTCGCACCGGACGCTATCATCCAAGAAAAAGTAGTTATTGGCGAAGGCAGCCGTATCGGCCCGCGCGTGAAGCTCTCCAACTGCGTCTTGGGATCGCGTGTTACCGTGCACGAAGGGGCGGAGTTGATCGGCTGCGTGCTTTGGGATGATGTGGTGATTGGCGCGGATGCGCAAGTCCGCGAAGCCGTCATTGGACATCGCTGCCATATCTTGGAAAAAGCGCAAATTTCCGAAGGGGTGATTCTGGGCGATGACTGCGTCATTGGGCAAGGCGCCGTGGTTCATTCCAATGTAAAAATTTGGCCGAACAAACGCTTGGAAGACGGCGCTGTTCTTTCCAGCAGCCTCATTTGGGGCGAAGTCTGGACGCGACGGCTTTTCTCGGCTTATGGGATTACTGGACTGTGTAATCGCGAAATCACACCCGAGTTGGCGACGCGTATCGGCGCTGCCTATGGCGCCTATTTGGGTGAAGGCTCTTATGTCACGACGTCTCGCGATGCGCATATGGCCAGCCGCATGATTAAACGCGCGTTTATTTCCGGTCTTTTATCGACGGGGGTTAAAGTCGGAGATTTACGTACTGCGCCCATACCGGTCGTGCGTTATGAGATTGGTCAAGAAGGGGAGGGGGGTGGCGTGCATGTCCGTCAATCGCCGTTTGATCCCAATTTGGTTGATATTAAAATTTTGGCAAAAAGCGGTATCGATATTTCCATTCAACAAGAACGGGCGATTGAACAATTGTTTCTGCGTGAAGATTTTAAGCGCTCGACACCGGATCGTGTAGGGGAAATTATTACGCCGCCGCGGGCCCAGGAATATTATCGCGCCGGTTTTTTAAAAGCGGTTCAAGCGCCTGTGCTGCAAGACTCTAAAATTAAAGTCGTTATCGATTACGCGTTCTCCTCAGCGTCTTTAATTTTGCCGGATATCCTCGGGCGTCTGGGGGTCGAAGTGGTCAGCCTCAATGCCTATTTAAGCGCCCAGCGCGTCACTAAAACGGCGGAAGATTTTCAGGGCGCCTTGGAACGCCTTTCGACGATCGTGGTGACGCTGAACGCCGATGCCGGGTTTCTGATTGATACGGGAGCGGAAAAAGTGTTCATCATTGATGAAAAAGGAAACCGCATCCCCAATGAAACCGCGTTGCATGTGGTCGCTAATTTAATGATGCGCGAAATGAAAGATGGCAAAGTCGGCGTGCCGGTGAATGTCTCGAGTGTGGTTGAACGTTTAGCGAAGCCGCATAATGTACAAGTGCGGCGTCTGCGTACGGCTCCGCGCTATTTGGCGGAGGCCAGTCGCGAGCCGGGCGTTAAATTTGTTGGTGATGGCATCGGTGGCTTTATATTCCCGGAATTTCAACCGAACTATGACGCGATGTTTGCGATTGTTAAAATTATGGAGTTGATGGCGCGCTACAACGTGGGCTTGCATGCGCAGGCGGCAGAAATTCCCCCGTTTGAAACGTTCCATCTCAAAGTCCCCTGCCCGTGGGATAAAAAAGGGTTGGTCATGCGCAAAGCGATTGAAGCGGTGCAAGGCATGAACCATGAGCTGATCGATGGTGTTAAAGTATTCTTGGATGGAGGATGGGTGTTGATGTTGCCCGATCCCGATGAAGCCACATTCCATATTTGGGTGGAAGCCGCCACGAAAAATCAGGCGCGCACATGGATGAAAGAATATTCGAAGAAACTTCAAACCTGGCAGTCCGTTTAATCACTAATTTCACTATGGAGAACGCCGCTTGAAATCTCAAAAAATGAATAGTCGTCCTAGACGTTGCATTCTCCTTGTGGATGATGACGCGTCGGCACGCGAATTGTTGCGGAACGTTTTGGAGCCTGAAGGCTACCTGTTGATTGAGGCGGTGGATGGGCAAGAAGCGCTGCAGATGATCGAAAAACATCCGGTCGATCTGCTGATTACCGATCGCTCCATGCCCGGCATGGGCGGCTTGGATCTTTTGCGCGCTTTGAAAGAAGCAAAAAAAAATATCCCTTCGCTCATGATTAGTGCTTATGGTGAAGAAAAAATGTGGGGCGATGCCATTGGTTTAGGTGCGCGCGATTATTTGCTTAAACCGTTCAAAACGGATGATGTTTTAAACCTCGTAAAAAAAATCTTGGCAGGAGAACAAGCATGATTCATTTCGGCACCTCGGGATGGCGGTCTATTATGGCGGAAGACTTTACCTTTGCCAACGTGCGGCGCGTGGTGCAGGCGATTGCCGATCATTTAACAGAGGAATGTAGGGGTCGCCAGCTGGCGACCCCTACATCATCATCACCCGTTATCGTCGGCTACGACTCTCGATTTTTGAGCCCTGAGTTTGCTAAGGCGGCTGCTGATCTTTTAGTCGCCAATGGATTTCGCGTGTTGATGAGCGACGATTTTGTTCCTACGCCGGTGGTTTCCTTTCAGGTCATGCATCAGAAAGCATGGGGAAGCATTAATTTTACGGCTAGCCACAATCCGTCCGAATACAATGGCATTAAATTTAATATGGCCTCCGGCGCTCCGGCTTCTCCCGACACCACGCATGATATCGAACGCCGCGCCAATGATCCGCAATTGCAAATCAAAACGGTTGTTGCATCGTCTCGTCCTCTGACCCCTTCCCCACAACAGACATTAAACTGCCGGCCGGCCTACTTTAAACAGCTGCGGAAAATGATTGATGTCGGTGTGCTCAAAAAAGCAAAGTTACGCATCGGCGCGGATGTGCTCTATGGCACAGGACTGGGCTACCTGGACACATTTTTTGAAGACGTGGGATGTCGTACCACCGTCTTGCACGATTGGCGCGATGTGACGTTTGGCGGGCAAGCTCCCGAACCGGCCGAGTCGCAACTCAAAGAACTGGTCCAGGTTATGCGCAAGGAAAAGCTTGTCGCCGGTTTTGCGACCGATGGCGATGCCGATCGTTTTGGCGTGGTCGATACCGATGGCACGCTGCTCTCGCCGAACGAAATTTTGCCGATTGTGTTAGAGCATTTAGTCACAACACGAAAAGCCAAAGGGCTTGTCGTTCGCAGCGTCATGACTTCGCATTTTATTGACGCGGTGGCTCAATCGCATGGGCTCGAGCTGCGGGAGACGCCGGTGGGTTTTAAATACATTGCTGAAGCCATGGCAGAAGGTGGCTTCTTGATGGGAGGAGAAGAATCCGGCGGCATGACCATCGAAGGGCATGTACCCGAAAAAGACGGTATCTTGGCTTGTCTTTTGATGGCTGAAATCCGTGCCGTCAGTAAAAAACCATTTCGCGCGATACTAAAAGATCTCTACAAACGCGTCGGTCTCTATGTCTCCAGTCGGATCAATGTGCATTTAAGCGAAGAGGCCATGCAAAACGTCCGTCGCCGCTTTGAAACCTTTACGCCCAATACCATCGAAGGGTTGACGGTTAAAAAGATCGTCCGTCTGGACGGCTTCAAATTTATTTTTGAAGACGACAGTTGGATGGGTGTTCGTCTGTCCGGTACCGAACCCGTCGTCCGTCTCTACGTCGAAGCGCATTCCACAAAAAAACTAAAAGAATTAGAACGCATCGGCACGCGCTTGATCCAAAACCCGGCTGTTTAAGAGTATTTTTTTGTAAATTACGCGGCTTTTTTTAGAGGGTAATCGTCCTTAACAAAAGCTAGTCGCCAGCCAAAAGCTTCAGCGATTGTATTGTTACTGAATTTAAAGCCCTGGATTCTTCTGGTTAGAGTGTTTAACGAGGAGTTTTATTCATAAATATTTTTACCGTTTTTGTGGCAATTTTTATCAAGGGCGTGCCTTGGTATAATCCCTCACACCATTTTTTATAAGGAGCTTGACCATGCCACCTAAGATCGCCAACATTGTGGGACGTGAAATTTTAGATTCGCGCGGAAATCCGACCGTGGAAGTCGATGTGATTCTTTCGGATGGAACGCTCGGTCGTGCGGCCGTGCCTTCGGGCGCTTCGACGGGGGCGCACGAAGCCAATGAAATGCGCGATGGTGATTCTAAACGCTATGGCGGTAAAGGCGTGCTTAAAGCGGTCGCCAACGTCAATGGCACGATCGCCAAAAAATTAAAAGGCCAACCCTGCGACACGCCTAAGATTGATGAAATCATGCTGAAGTTAGACGGCACGCCGAATAAGAAAAATCTCGGAGCCAATGCGATTTTAGGTGTCTCGCTGGCCAGCGCGCGCGCGGGAGCCGTTTACGCCAAGAAACCACTTTATGAATATGTGCGCTCGCTCTATAGCTTGAAACAAAAAGGCTATGTGTTGCCGGTACCGATGATGAACATCATCAACGGCGGTGCGCATGCCGATAACAATGTTGATCTGCAAGAATTTATGGTCATGCCTGTGGGGGCTAAGAAGTTTTCCGAAGCGCTGCGTATGGGCGCCGAAGTTTTTCATTCCTTGAAGAAAGTGCTGCACGATAAAAAACAATCGACCAGCGTGGGCGATGAGGGCGGTTTTGCGCCAGACCTGCAATCGAATGAAGAAGCGCTGGAAAGTATCGCCGAAGCCATCGCTAAAGCCGGTTTTACGTTAGGTAAAGATATAGTGTTGGCGCTGGACCCTGCATCGACGGAATTTTTTGAAAGCGGTACCTATGTGCTCGAAGGGGAAAAGGCAGATCAACGAAAGTCTCCGCGTCAGATGGTCGATTTTTATGACGATTGGACCCAGCGTTATCCGATTGTGTCGATCGAAGACGGCTTAGCTGAAGATGATTGGGACGGCTGGAAACAAATCACCGAGCGTTTAGGTAAGCGCGTCCAATTAGTGGGCGATGATTTATTTGTTACCAATGTCGAACGTTTAAAACGCGGTATTGAGGCCAAAGTGGGCAATTCCATCCTGGTCAAAGTGAACCAGATTGGCAGTTTAACGGAAACGATTGAGACGGTTTTAACAGCCTATAAGGCCGGCTATACCGCCGTGATGTCGCACCGGTCCGGTGAAACCGAAGACACTTTCATCGCGGATTTGGCCGTGGCACTTAATACGGGACAAATTAAAACCGGTTCTGCTAGCCGCACCGACCGGATCTGCAAATACAACCAACTCTTGCGCATCGAAGAGCAGTTAGGCAAAAAAGCGCAATTCCCGGGAATGAAAGCCTTCCGGGTTAAGCCCTCATTCGCTTAAGTCGTAGGAATTATTAAGGGAGGCGGCACATCGAACGCGAGCGCATGATTTGGTGGGGCGCCGGCTTTTTGATGGCCGCCTTACTTTTTGGCAATAGCGGGTTTCGCTTATTTTTGACGCGTCGAGCCGAGGTGCATCGCCAGCGAAAAATGCTGGCCGCACTTCAAGCCTCCAACACCCGCTTTACCCAGGAGTGGTCACAAATTCAAAATGATCCGGCCTATACGGAATACCTTATCCGTAGGGATTTGAAGTATGTCAAGAAAGATGAAGTCGAATACCGCATAACCGAGGCAAAAAAATAACCGGATCCCTCTAGATTTGCCCGCGGCTGTTTTGATACCATCTGGTGTCGTATCAATATAAGGAAGCTTTAGCTCCTTTTCCTCGCGCACTGGGCGGTTCGCCTAGATAGACGCGGGGACTTTAAGTCCAGAGAGGAGACCTGCACGTGGCTGTGAACAACTACGAGACGGTATTTATTGCTGAACCCGAGATCGCGACTGAAGCGGTTGATCAATTACTCACCAAAATTAAGAAAGCCATTACCGATAACCAAGGAACGGTAGGAAATGAAGACCGTTGGGGCCGCCGCCGTTTGGCGTATCCCATTCAAGGATTTCGCGAAGGTTTTTATGTCGTATTAACTTTTAACGCCGAAGGCGGCGTTGTGAATGCATTGGAGCATGTGTTTCGGGTCACCGATTCCGTGGTTCGGCATATCACCATTAAAATTATCAAGAAGAATAAGACATTTCCTCCACGCCGCGTCAAACCGGCTGGAGCTTCGTCTGAAGCCGGCCGTCCCGCCGGACGCGGTGGTTATTCTCGCGATGGCGGACGATCATCGTCGGCTCCTAGCGTGACGCCGCCGCCTACCGCGGCAGCACCGGCGACGGAAACGCCCACGCCGTCAGCACCCGCGACAGGAGCAACTCCCGCGTGACGCCTACAACCCTTCGCTTATTGCAGTTGAATGACATTCGCTTGGTCGGACGTTTAACGCGGGATCCGGAAGTGCGTTATACCCCAAAAGGTCAAGCCGTCGCGCGTCTCGATATTGCGGTGAATCGCCGCTACAAAGATGGCACCGGGGAATGGCGGGAAGAAGCTACCTTTGTTCCGGTCACCGTGTGGCGTGAAGCCGCTGAGCGTTGTCGCGAACGTTTGAAAAAAGGCCACCCTGTTTATGTCGAAGGCCGTTTAAAAAGCACGTCTTGGGAAACCAAAGAGGGACAGAAACGCTCAGGACTGGAAGTCGAAGCATTCCGTCTCCAATTTTTGGCCAAGACCGGTATGGAAGAAGGGGGCGAAGCCGATGCTGTCGGCGAACCTGCGACTTCTGCCGCCGGCGTAAGCGCTCCGTCCCCGGCAAGCGCTTCCGATGATGAAATTCCGTTTTAAAGTTCTGAAAGGATTCGTATTATGACCCCCTCTTCACCCAGTTCAGCAGGACCCAAAAGTCGCGGCACCGGACGTCCCGGTGGTCGCGAAGAAGGTGGCCGCGGCCCGCGTCGTTGGGGTCCACCCCGCCGCAAAGTCTGCCGATTTTGCGTCGATCGCGTAATTGATATTGACTATAAAAACACCACGATACTGCGCAATTTTATTACGGAACGCGGCAAGATGATTTCCGCTCGCTCCGCGGGAAATTGCGCCAAGCATCAGCGCATGCTAACCGTCGCCATTAAACGGGCACGCAACATCGCGCTCTTGCCGTATCTTGTGATCTGGTAGGAGGATGGTATGGCACGCCCAGTAAAAGTCGTTTTTCGCGCCGATGTGCGCGGCATTGCTCAAGCCGGTGATGTGAAGACGGTAGCTCCCGGTTATGCTCGAAATTATTTATTTCCGCATCAGTTGGCGTTTCCTGCGACTGCGGCCGCCTTGCGCCAATGGGAAACGGAACGCCAAGGCGTCCTGGCCCATGCGGAGCGTTTGCGTGGAGAATCGCAAGCCGTGGGTCAACGTATCGATAAATTAACGGTATCCATCATCGCCAAAGTCGGACATGAAGGCCAGCTTTTTGGCTCTGTCGGCCGCCAAGATATTTTGGATGCCCTGGCCAAAGAAAGCATCACGATTGAAAAAGCGGCGTTACTTATGGACGGCCCAATTAAAACAACGGGAACGCATTCCATTCCTGTGCGTCTCACAGGAGGGGTCCAAGCGACCCTGAAGATTAACGTAGTGGCTGAAGAGCAAAAAGCAGTGACCGCCGCCGAATAAAATAATTAGTTAAAGGCCCCATGGCCGATTTCATCGACAAAACTCCTCCGCAAGCGCTAGACGCCGAAATGGCCGTCTTGGGCGCTATGCTCATCGAACGCGAAGCGCAGGCTAAAGCCTTGGATCTGTTAGACGAACAGGCTTTTTACAAACCGGCGCATCAACATATTTTTCGCTGCATGGCTGACCTTTTCGGCGAAGGTGCCGCGATTGACGTAGTGACCGTCGGCGAACGCCTGCGCAATCAACAAGTGCTGGCCGAGTTGGGTGGCTCGTCCTATCTGACCGACTTAACCCAAGTGTTGCCTACGGCGGCGAATGTCGAACATTATGCCCGGCTCGTGAAAGAAAAATCCGTCTTGCGCCGCATGATCGCGGTCGCCACACGCATTGTATCCACGGCCTACCAAAATCAAGATGATGTGGAAGCCCTGCTCGATCAGGCCGAGCACGACATCTTTGCCATCGCGCAATCCAAAGTGGAAAAAGGTTTTGTGGTCGTCGGAGATTTGGTTCACGACGTGATTGAAACCGTGGAGCGACTCTACCAACGGAAAACCCACATTACAGGCTTGTCTACAGGCTTTACCGATTTAGACGCTATGACGTCGGGTCTGCAGCCCTCGAATTTAATTATTGTCGCCGGTCGTCCGTCGATGGGAAAAACCAGCTTTGCCGTCAATATTGCTGAACATGCCGCGATTATTGATAAAAAGCCCGTGGCGATTTTTTCCTTGGAAATGTCGCGCGAAGAATTGATGATGCGCATGCTTTGTTCGCAGGCGCGGGTCGATTCACACAAAGTTCGCCGCGGCTATTTAGAAAAAAAATATTGGAATACGCTCACGGCTTCGGCCAGCCAAATTGCGCAAGCCCCGATTTATATTGACGATAGTGCTGGCCTTTCTGTACTTGAAATGCGCGCCCGCACACGGCGTTTGGCCGCGGAACTCGCCGCCAAGGGCACCCCGTTAGCGTTAATTCTCGTCGATTATCTTCAACTCATGCGTGGCACGGGCCGCGTCGAAAATCGCCAGCAAGAAATTTCCGAAATTTCCCGTAGTCTTAAAGGACTGGCGCGTGACTTGCGCGTGCCGGTGATTGCCTTGTCGCAGTTATCGCGCCGACCTGAAGAAAAAGGCCGCGAGGGCCGCCCGCAGCTATCCGATTTGCGTGAATCGGGAGCTATTGAACAAGACGCAGACGTTGTCGCTTTTATTTATCGGGAAGAAGTGTACAAGCCGCAAGATTTAGATGTCCAAGGCAAAGCCAAAGTCATTGTGCTAAAACAACGTAACGGCCCGACGGGCGATATCGATCTCGCCTTTATGCGCGAATACACCCGCTTCGAAAATCTCATTTCATCGCATGTCCCGGAATCGGTGGCATGAGCGGTGAACTAGCGACCCCCCCGTTTCATCGTCCTTGCTGGGCTGAAATTAATCTGGACGCGTTCCAGCATAATTGGAAGGTGCTTACGGCGCAGGTGCCCTCGGGACATTCTTTTTTAGCCGTCGTCAAAGCCAATGCCTATGGCCATGGCCTCCTTCCCATCGCGCAGGCAGCGGTTAAAGCGGGCGCGGTCTATCTCGGTGTTTCAAGCCTGGAAGAAGGCATCGCCTTAAGAGAGTCAGGAATCAACGCTCCGGTTCTGATCTTGGGCAGTCTTTTCCCGTTTAAAAATTTCCCTGTCCTTTTTGATTATCACCTAACACCCACGATCGCGAGTTTATTTACGGCCGAAGCCTTATCGGCATTGGCGGTTCAACGGAACGAAACCATTCAGGTCCACGTCGAAATAGATACCGGGATGGGACGCACCGGCGTTTCGCCCACAACGGCGCTCGATCTTTTACGCGCCATCGTTCAATTGCCTGGGCTTGCTATTGAAGGGCTTTATACGCATTTGGCGAGCGCGGACGTAGACCCTGACTTTAGCGCCGCGCAAGTCCATGCCTTTGAAAATGTGGTGGCTCAAGCGGCGGCAGAGCAGATCCGTCCGAAGTGGATTCATTGGGCCAACTCCGCGGCGTTGTTTCGCTTTCCAGAAAAACAACCGGTTTTAATTCGTCCCGGTCTCACGCTTTATGGCGTTGCGCCTTATGCCGCCATGCCGCATGCCCAGGAATTAAAACCTGTGCTAACATGGAAAACGCGGATTATCTTTTTAAAAAATTTACCGTCGGGATCCAGCATTAGTTATGCTCGTACATGGACAGCGCAGCGCGCCAGTCGGATCGCCACGTTAGCCGTGGGATACGCGGATGGCTTGATGCGTCTTTTGTCGAATCGCGGCCGTGTGCTGATTGGTGGCCGGCGCATGCCGATTGTCGGACGCGTGACGATGGATATGACGATGGTGGATGTCACGGATCTCGAGTCCTGCGACGTGGGCGATGAAGCGGTGTTAATCGGAAATCAGGGGGAAGCGCAAGTGTCCGCCGGTGATCTTGCGCAATGGGCAGAAACCAATCCGTATGAAATTCTTTGTGCGATCAGTGCGCGCGTTCCAAGGATAAGGGTCCATGGCTAAACGCGCTTTCGAAGAATTGACGTGGGAACGTCGCCTCTTAGATTGGGTCGGGCGCACGTTGCTGGATGTGGCCGATATGATGGGACGGCTTGTGATTTTATGCCGTCAAACGATTTATTGGCTAAAGTCCGCAGAACGTCGCGTGGTCATGCAGCAGATTGTGGAGATTGGCGTCAATTCCTTTCCTGTTACCGCACTCACCAGCCTGTTCACCGGCATGGTCCTTGCCCTGCAAACTGGTTTTTCCTTTCGCAAAGTTTTTAATGAACCTATTTATGTCGGAACCGTGGTTGGTCTTTCGCTCACCAAAGAGCTGGGGCCCGTTCTAACGGCCGTCGTTATTGCCGGCCGCGTGGGCGCCGCGATTGCCGCAGAACTGGGAACCATGAAAGTGACGGAGCAAATTGACGCGTTGTACACCTTGGGAACCAACCCGGTAAAATATTTGGCTGCACCGCGTTTTATTGCCTGCATTATCGGGATTCCTTTTCTTACGCTGATGGCGATTTTTATTGGAATTATTGGCGGTGGTTTAGTGGCGGTGTATCGTCTGGGTATTCCCAGCGGAACTTACATCAATGAGATCCGCCAAATCGGTTGGAAAGAAGGCGCGCATGGGCTCATCAAATCCGTCTTCTTTGCCGGCATTATTGTGACGATTTCCTGCTTTAAAGGATTTACGTGCGAAGGCGGCGCTGAGGGCGTCGGGAAAGCGACAACCAGCGCTGTCGTTTTATCGATGGTGCTCATTTTAGTTCTCGATTATTTCTTATCGGCCATTTTGGTGGCTTTCGGCATTGGGTAATTTATGATTCGCATGGTCAATGTTTCTAAGGCATTTGGCACCCACCACGTGTTGCGCAATTGCTCGCTGGAAGTGAAAGATGGCGAAAGTTTGACGATTATCGGCGGATCGGGTACAGGAAAAAGCGTTACGCTGAAGCTCATGCTTGGTCTTTTAAAGCCAGACCGCGGTCAAATCTATGTGGATGATGTGGAAATCTCTAAATTGGATGAAGATCAATTGTCCGAGACGCAAAAAAAGATGTGTTACGTGTTTCAAGGCGGCGCATTATTCGATTCTTTAACGGTGGGCGAAAATGTGGCGTTTGGGTTGCGGCAACTTAAAAAAGGCACGGATGACGATATTGCCGAAACGGTCTCTAAAACGCTCAATCTCGTCGGATTGGCCGGCATCGAACGGTTGAAGCCGGCGGAACTTTCAGGCGGCATGCGTAAGCGTGTCGCCATTGCTCGTGCCGTGGCCTTAAGTCCTAAATATTTATTCTATGATGAACCGACGACAGGATTGGATCCAATTATGTCGGACGTGATTAACGATTTGATCATTAGTTTGCATAAACAGCTGGGAACTACCAGTGTCACGATTACGCATGACATGAAGTCGGCTTACAAGATTTCAACACACATTGCGATGCTTTATGAGGGGGGCATCTTGCAGGTGGATACCCCCGAAAATATTCAAAAGACCACCAATCCCGTCTTGAAGCAATTTATCACGGGATCTGCAGAGGGTCCGATTAAAATGAAAGTGCGAGCTGGCGAATAAATGGCGGAAGAGCGAAGTCCGATAGACGGCGATGAGCCTAACGGCCTGTCTGCGGAAAGTAAAGTCGGTTTGTTTGTCATGGCGGGTCTCGCCATTCTCTTGTTCAGCATTTTGATGCTGGGCGATATTCATTTCCGGCCGATGAATAACATCAATGTGCGCTTTCGCAATGTCGAAGGCATCACGGATAAATCACCCGTCAAAGTATCCGGCGTTGAAGTCGGAAGTGTGAAGAATATCCATTTGAGCGACGACGAGGCGGAAATTACGTTGTCGCTCAATAAATCATTGGCTGTTTACAAGAATGCTCGTGTACGGATTCGCAGTACGGGTATTATCGGCACCAAATTCATCGCTTTAGATCCCGGTCATCCGAACCCGGGCGCCTCCGAAGAATCGCAACGGGCGCACAATGGCGATACGTTGATGGGCGAAGAGTCCTTATCGCTGGATGAGTTGATGGAGCGTGTGGCGAAATCGCTCGATGATGTGACCGGCGGCGGAAAACTAGGCTCCAACTTGAATGCCACGATGGCCAATTTGCGTTCCATTACGGATTCCTTAAATGCGGCCATCGGCCAGCAGCGTCAATCGATGGTCAACATTGTGAAAAACACCGAAGAATTTACCGCGTATGCGAAATCCGTCGCCGCGCATCTGGATGATGTGTTGTCGCACAGCAAAGAAGAAATTAAAGAAGCGATTCATAATCTTCGCGAAACGCTCGATAAGAGCAATACCATTCTGGCGGGCGTTCAACGCGGCGAAGGCACCGTGGGGGCTTTGTTTGTCGATAAGAAAACAGCCGACGATGTGAAAGAAACGGTCACCAATTTAAAGCAAACCAGCGAATCCGCCAAAGAAGTCTTAGGGCGCTTCACCAAAGTCCGGGCCTTCTGGATTGTTCAAGCCCGACGTGACTTTAAAGCCGGTGTTTATCATGGCGATTTCGGTATGCGTATCGAGCCGCGACCAAATAAGTTTTATGAAGTGATGGGGCAGAATTTAAGCACAACGGGTAGCAGTCAAAATTCGAACTCCGATTTTGAACGAACCAATACCGTCACCGCCTTAATCGGACAAAATTGGGGATCCTTGACGGCCGCTGCCGGAGTGATTAAATCGCGTGCCGGTATTGAAGGTCGTTATCGCCCGTTCCAAAATACAGATACGGCTTTAAATCGAGTAGAAGTCATCGCCCAGGGATTTGATTTTGGTCGCGACGCCTACATTAAAGGACGGCGCTTTAGAAATCCCAACTATACGGCCGGAGCGCGCGTGCATGTGAATGATTATGTAACCGCTGGGGTGCAAGCGGAAGATATGGCTGAAACCACTAATTTAAATGGCCTGGTTAACATTTCCTTTGAAGATAAAGACATCGCCTATCTTCTGGGATTTGTTAGCTTTGCCCGGTAATTTGTGGTGAGCGAAGTCGAACCATGAAAACACGAACTTTATTTCGTTGTCAGTCTTGTGGCTATTCCAGTTCGGGCTGGCTGGGGCGTTGCCCGGAATGCGAGCAATGGAATACGTTTGTTGAAGAGCATGAAGCGCGTCCGTTGTCGGCCAATGCGAAGGCGCGGCCGCTCACGGATTTTTCGTCCAGCATTGAACGGTTATCCGATATTGAAGTAAAACCGGTGGCGCGCCATTCAGCCGGGATCCCGGAGTTTGACCGAGTGGTGGGCGGCGGCGTCGTGTTAGGATCGATGGTTCTTTTGGGCGGAGCGCCGGGCATTGGAAAATCAACGCTGATGCTGCAAGTCGCCGAAGGGCTTTGTCAGGCCGGGCTATCCGGTTTATACGTGTCGGGTGAAGAATCATTGCAGCAAGTCAAGGACCGGGCCCATCGTTTAAATTTACGTGCGCCGTCCTTATCGTTAGTGTCCGAAACTGAAATGTCCAAGATTGCCGCGGCGATCGAAAAAGTTGATCCTAAGTTTTGTGTCGTTGATTCGATCCAAACAACCTATCGCGAAGACATGTCTAGCGCGCCGGGTTCAGTCGGGCAAGTGCGGGAATGCGCGGCGGAATTATTACGCATCGCCAAGTCGAAGAACATCACGATTTTTATTTTGGGGCATGTCACCAAAGAAGGCGATTTGGCCGGGCCGCGCGTTTTAGAACATATCGTGGATTCGGTGCTTTATTTTGAGTCAGAGCGCGAACAGTTATTCCGTCTATTGCGGTCGTACAAAAACCGATTTGGCCCTACGCATGAAATCGGCGTTTTTAAAATGACAGGGCAAGGGCTGCAGGGCGTAAAAAGTCCGTCAGAGATTTTTTTGAAAGAACGCACAAACGCACCGGGATCGGTGGTCGTGGCGAGTCTGGAAGGTACGCGCCCGTTGATGCTGGAAGTCCAGGCCTTGGTCTCGCGCACGCATTTTGGTTTTCCCAAGCGCATGGTCACTGGCTTTGATCAGAACCGCGCGTTGTTATTGACGGCAGTTTTAGAAAAAAGGTTAGGATTGCATTTAGAAACGGAAGACATTTTTATTAACGTGGTTG
>Ga0070665_100002581_pt1 | contig 19843 bp, 14 predicted proteins | sample KBSS13metaG_FD_65862 | JGI IMG/M metagenome (GOLD analysis project Ga0070665, IMG submission 65862) | Switchgrass rhizosphere microbial communities from Kellogg Biological Station, Michigan, USA - KBS S1-3 metaG | ecosystem: Host-associated > Plants > Roots > Rhizosphere > Soil ...
GGTGACTTCAATGCCAAGCTCCTCCCTGAGCTCGCGGATGAGCGCCGTGGCCTCCGATTCACCCGGATCGACCTTGCCGCCGGGAAACTCCCAACGGCCAGCCATGTGCTTTCCCGGCGGGCAACCTGAGGGCCTTTGGCCACTGCTGCCGCTTGTGAGCGCGCAGGGCGCGCGCCGCAAGCCTGAATCTCGCGCGGTCCCTTGCCTCGGCGCCCTCTTTGGTCCCGTTTACTCCACGCTCGAGAGCGTACCGTGGCAGTGCTTGAACTTCTTACCGGAGCCGCAAGGACACGGCTCGTTGCGTCCGACCTTACGCTCGCCACGGACAAACGTACCCTGAGCTTCCGGGATGGGGTGCGGGAGAGGACGCTGCGCGCCGGCCGCAGGACCTGCGCCGGGTACCTGTGCGAAAACGCCGCCCTCCGCGGGCATCGGCGGCTCTTCCGCCGACAACACGGATTGCGCCTCCGCATGCTGCGCCTGCAGGGCGCGCATGAGACGTTGCCGGCGCTCCTCTTCCTCGCGCTCGATTTCCTCGGCGGTACGGATTTCGATCTTCGACAGGAACGAGACCGTCTCGAACTTCACGCGATCCAGCATCGCGGCAAACAGCTCGAACGCCTCGCGCTTGTACTCGAAGCGATAGTCCTTCTGCGCGTAGCCGCGCAGGTGGATACCCTGGCGCAGGTAATCCATCGCGGCCAGGTGCTCGCGCCAGTGTTGGTCCAACATCTTCAGCATCACCTCTTTCTCGATGTGCCGCATGATGTCTGTGCCGTAGCGCGCGCCTCGCGACTGGTAAGCATCGCGCGCCGCGGTCACGATCCGCTTGCGCAACGCCTCTTCCTCGAGCTCGGGTTCCTGCGCGAGCCATGCCTTCGGGTCGACGCTGACGTTGAAATCCCGCAGCATGGACTCCTGCAGGCCCTGCAGGTCCCAGTCCTGCGCGGCGCCATGCTTGGGCATGTGTTGGTCGACGATGTTGGCGACCGCCTCCTCCATGATCCCGAGCACCGCGGGCGAGAGATCCTCGGTCGCCATGATCTCGGTGCGCTGTTGGTAGACGACCTTGCGCTGATCGTTGGCCACGTCGTCGAACAGCAGGAGCTGTTTGCGGATGTCGAAGTTGTGGGACTCGACCTTGCGCTGCGCCTTCTCGATCTGGCGGGTGAGCATGCCGCTCTCGATCACCTCGCCTTCCTTCATGCCGGCCATCTGCAACAGCCGCTTCGTGCGATTCGGATCGCCGAAGATGCGCATGAGGTTGTCTTCCATCGACAGGTAGAAGCGGCTCGAGCCGGGGTCACCCTGGCGTCCCGAACGGCCGCGCAGCTGGTTGTCGATGCGGCGGGACTCGTGACGCTCCGTGCCTACGATGTGTAGTCCGCCGGCGGCGAGCACCTTATCGTGCCTCTCCTGCCACTGCGCTTGCATCGCCTGGCGGGTAGCCTCGTCGATCTCGCCGACAGCGGAGAACTCCGTGTCGAGCTTGCCGCCCAGTACGATGTCGGTACCGCGGCCCGCCATGTTGGTGGCTATGGTCACAGCGCCCGGCCGGCCGGCCTGGGCGACGATCTGCGCCTCGCGCTCGTGCTGCTTGGCGTTCAGGACCTCGTGGGGGATCTTCTCGGTCTTCAGCAGGCCGGAGAGAAACTCGGACGTCTCGATGGAGGTCGTACCGACCAACACCGGCTGCTCGCGCTCCACGCAGTCGCGAATATCCTCGATGATGGCTTTGAACTTGTCATTCTGGGTGAGATAGACGAAGTCGGCCGCGTCTTTACGGATCATCGGCCGGTGCGTCGGGATGACCACGACTTCCAGGCCATAAATCTGCAGGAACTCCGGTGCCTCGGTATCGGCGGTGCCGGTCATGCCAGCGAGTTTCTTGTAGAGACGGAAGTAGTTCTGAAAGGTGATCGAGGCAACCGTCTGGTTCTCCTCGCGCACCCGCACACCTTCCTTCGCCTCGACCGCCTGGTGCAGGCCGTCGGACCAGCGGCGGCCCTGCATCGTACGTCCGGTGAACTCATCGACGATGATGACCTCGCCATCACGCACGATGTATTCGACATCACGCCGGTAAAGCGCGTGGGCGCGCAGCGCCGCGTTGAGATGGTGCATGAGTCGGATGTTGGCGGGGTCGTACAGACTCTCGCCCTCACGCAGCAAGCCATCCTGCGACATGAGCTGCTCGACGTGCTCGTGCCCTTCCTCCGTAACGTGCACTTGCTTTGTCTTCTCTTCGACGGAGAAGTCGCCGGGGCCGTCCTCTTCCAACTGCTTCTTCAAGCGCGGGACGAGCTTGTTGATGCGCAGGTAAAGCTCGGTGCTCTCTTCTGCAGGCCCCGAAATGATGAGCGGCGTGCGCGCTTCGTCGATCAGAATCGAGTCGACCTCGTCGACGACCGCGTAGGCGAGACCACGCTGCACCCGGTCCTCGAGACGGAACGCGAGATTGTCACGCAGGTAGTCGAAGCCGAATTCGTTGTTGGTCCCGTAGGTGATGTCGCACGCGTAGGCCTCGCGCTTCTCCGGCGGGCTCTGCGAGTTCTTGATGACACCGACTGTGAGACCGAGGAACCGGTAGACGGGACCCATCCAGTCCGCGTCACGCTGCGCGAGGTATTCGTTCACCGTCACGATGTGAACGCCCTCGCCCGGCAACGCATTCAGGTAGGCGGCCAGGGTCGCCATCAGCGTCTTGCCTTCGCCGGTACGCATCTCGGCGATCATTCCCTTGTGCAACACGATGCCGCCGATGAGCTGCACATCGAAGTGCCGCATCTTCAGCGTGCGTAGCGCCGCTTCGCGAACGACGGCAAAGGCCTCGGGCAGAAGGTCCTCGAGGGTCGTGCCCTCCTTCAAACGACGCCGGAACTCAGCGGTTTTGCCGCGCAGATCGTCGTCGCTCAACGCCTGGATCGACGATTCATGCTCCGCGGCGGCGCGCACGAAGCGGCCGTAGCCGCGCACGAGCCGCTCATTGCGGCTGCCGAAAACGCGCGTGAGAAAGTGCAGCACTTGACAGTCCTGAGGCGAAATTATGTGTCCCGACAAGCGCTTATGCGGATTGAGCGGGCTTTGGAAAGCGGCGTATTGTACGCAATAGACGCGCTCGGCGCCCAATTGGTTCTACGCCGGCCGTAGGGGAAGTGGGGGCGCCCCGGGCGGGGCTCAAGCTCAGCGGCCGATGAAGGACAGTGGGTCCACCTGCCGGCCGTTACGCAGCACCTCGAAGTGCACGTGCGGGCCGGTAGAACGCCCGGTCGAGCCCATCAAGGCAACGGACTCGCCGCGCTTCACGGCCTGACCTACCGAGACCAGCGTGCGCTCGTTGTGCGCGTAGCGGGTTACATAGCCGTCGCCGTGATTGATCTCGACGAGATTCCCGTAGCCGGTGCGCTGGCCCGCCCACGTGACGATACCCGCGGCGACGGCCATGACGTTCGAGCCCGCGCTGCCAGCGAAGTCCACACCTTTGTGGTACGCCTCGTGACCGCTGAACGGGTCCTCGCGCTCGCCGAAATAGGAAGAAATAAAGCCGCCCGTTACGGGGCGGCCTTCTGGATGAATCTGTGCTTTGAGCTCACGCGCGAGAATCACGTTTTCCAGCGCGGCGAGCTGCGAATCCCGCAGGTCCACGCGTTGCTCGAGGGACGTGATCATCTGGGAGAGGTCGGGGATCTGGGCGCTCACACCCTCACCGTCCCCCTCGGGTCCGCCGCTCGGCGGGTCACGTCCGAAATCGAACTCGCGATTGTCGATGTCGGCCATTTCGGTGAGGCGCTTACCCAGCGCGTCGAGGCGGATGACATGGGCATTCACCTCTCCGAGGCGCATGGCCATGGCATCCACCCGCTCCTGCAACTGCCGCTTGAGCTCCGCGATCTGGGTCTTCTGCTCGGAGAGCATCGAGGACCAGTGGGAGGACTCGCCGAGGGACAACGACCGGGTGTGACCGCTACCCAACTGCAGACCTAGCGCGAACGCGGTCCCGAGAATTCCCAGCGCGAGTGCCGCGACGATGCCGAGCGTCACCGGGTGCGCGAGATCGAATTGTCGGGCGCGACCTTCGCGCCTGGAAAAAAGAATAACGTTCATGCCCCGCGCTCCACGTGCAGTACCAACCTGAAGGCCTTAGGCATACCTCTGCCGCTTGTGAGCGCGCAGCGCGCTCGCCGCAAGCTTGAATCACGCGGATGCCAGGCGCTAAACAGAGTCCCTCCAGGCAGTCGGCCCACCAGAACTCGACGCGGGCGTTGTTGATCGCCCTGTTCTCGTTCATCGCGACCCATGGGCCGCGTATTGTCGACAAACAGCTTGCGTCCCGCTGGCAACCCCGCTGTCATAGCTCCTCGCTTTAGACCGGTGGCTTTGCGTCCCCGCCTTTCAGCGGGTTTGCCCAATCAGCGAATTGACTATGCCGAAACTGCCACGACGAAACAAGCGCGACGGGTCTCGAATTCGAGGCACAGCGGGTTCCCGTCTGTCAAATCAGACGGATTCTGTTAAAGGAATACTGTCTAAATTGACACCCGGCTTGATGCGGGTCACAGATCAGGCTCACCGGCAGGACTTCTGGCGGTCCTGGCTGGATACGTATTTACCCTCGGAAATGCGGGGAAAACTGACGGGCGTGGTGGAACGTGACGGGACGCTCGTTATTTTCGCGGAATCGCCTGCATGGTCGGCGCGACTACGCTATGCCGTCCAGGAGATAGAGCCGCAGATCCTGGCGGCCAAGCCCGGCATCACCGCGGTAAATGTCAGAGTTTTACCGCGCGGTAGCAGAACCTGAATCGCCCGCCTCTCCCCCCGGCGCGTAGCGCCGCTAGATTTAGCGGGTCGCTTCGACCCGCAGGAAAGGTGGGCGAAGCCCTAACAAGTCGTCGCGAGGCTTTAATCAGCGAAGGATTTATTCGCCCGAGAGGGGCAGGACCGGCGCTTCGATGTAGGAAATGGGCGCGTCCGCATAGGACTCGAACACGACCTCTTCCCAGGTGGAGGCATCCGCGAGCATGGAGCGCAGCAGCTTGTTGTTCAGCGCGTGGCCGGACTTGTGGCCGCTGAACTCGCCGATGAGACTGTGTCCCAACAGGTACAGATCCCCGATCGCATCGAGAATCTTGTGCTTGACGAACTCGTCCTCGTAACGCAGCCCGTCCTCGTTCAGCACCCGGAATTCATCGAGCACGATGGCATTGTCGAGGTTGCCGCCCAGGGCGAGATTGCGCGAGCGGAGCGTTTCGAGGTCGCGCATGAAACCGAAGGTGCGCGCGCGGCTCACTTCCTTCAGGTAAGACGTCGTGGAGAAATCCATCGACGCCTTCTGCGCGCGGCGTTTGAAGATCGGGTGGTTGAACTCGATCTCGAAGTTCACCTTGAAGCCGTCGAAGGGATCGAACTGCGCCCACTTGTCGCCGTCCTCGACGCGCAGGCGTTTCTTCACCCGGACGAAGCGCTTCGGGCGCCGCTGCTCCTCGATTCCGGCGGACTGCAGCAGAAAGACGAACGGCCCGGCGCTGCCGTCCATGATCGGCACTTCGGGAGCGCTGAGCTCGACCACGGCGTTGTCGATTCCGAGCCCGGCGAACGCCGAGAGCAGGTGCTCCACGGTCGAGACCCGGCATTCGCCCTTGCCGAGCGTGGTCCCGAGCATGGTGTCCCCGACATTCGTGGCATGAGCCCGGATGTCCGCTGAATCAGCCAAGTCGGTCCGACGGAACACAATGCCCTCATCCGGACCGGCCGGCCGCAGGGTCATCAGCACCTTCTTACCCGTGTGCAGCCCCACGCCCGTGGCGCGAATCGAGTTCTTGAGCGTCCGTTGTCCGACCATGCTGTTTTGCTGCTTTTCCTCTTTCCTCAGAACGTGCACACCGCGCCGGGGATGACTTCGAGAACAACGCTCGAAGACCCCAAAAGGACGCGGCGACGGTAGTTGAGCCAACCGCGACCGTGAGGCGCCCCGCGATGGAGGCGCTCCGTAAGCCCACATGGGCCCGCGTTTTCCACACCCAGCACGCTACCGTATCACAGGCGAAAACACCGCTCCATGCTTCCGCCCGAGCACACGCGCTTCAGATTGTGGCGCTTTGTATAAAGATCAAGGCCCTTCATACAAAGCTCAACACGGTCTTTTGTTGCTTCCGTGAGGGACCTTCGGTCCCTCCTTGCTCCCCTTCAGTCAGCCTGGCGGCGCAGGAACGCCGGGATGTCCAGCAAGTCCTCGGGATCCGTGTCCGGACGCAAGCCGTCACCCACCGCGCGCTGCCGCTGAACCGTAGGCTTATCGAGCGCGGCATAGTCGCTGTTCGACATCGGGCTGCGACGGACGACACGCATCGGAGGCTCGCCACGGCCCGGCATTTCGCGGTGACCGTGATTGTCGCGAGGAGGCGCCATGTCACGCCCCACGTCACGCTCCCGGGGTTGCGGGACAGGCCGCGCGGTCGCGGCCGGACGGCCCAGACCCGTTGCCACCACCGTGACGCGAACCGTGTTCGACAGCTCGGGATCGATAACGGTACCCACGACGACGGTCGCATCGTCCGAAGCGAACTGCTTGACGATATTGCCCACCTCCTGGAACTCGCCGATCGACAGGTCCATACCGGCCGTGACGTTGACCAGGATGCCGTGCGCTCCCGCCAGGTTGATGTCCTCCAGCAAGGGCGAGGAAACAGCCATTTCCGCTGCCTCTTTCGCGCGATTCTCGCCGGATGCGGCACCCGATCCCATCATCGCCATGCCAGTCTCCGCCATCACCGTGCGCACGTCGGCGAAGTCCACGTTGATCAGACCCGGGCGAGTGATCAGCTCCGCGATACCTTGCACCGCACCCTGCAGCACCTGGTTGGCGGACTTGAAGGCATCGAGCAGGGTCGTCTGCGGACCCAGGACCGTCAGCAACTTCTGGTTGGGGATGGTGATGAGCGAGTCGCAGTACTTGCCCAGCTCGCTGATTCCGTGGTCGGCCACGAACGAGCGCTTGTTGCCTTCCATCTCGAACGGCTTGGTCACCACCGCGACGGTCAGAATGCCCAGCTCCTTCGCGACCTGTGCCACCACCGGTGCCGCGCCCGTGCCGGTGCCGCCGCCCATGCCGCAGGTGATGAACAACATGTCGCATCCTTCGACGAGCTCGACGATGCGGTCGCGGTCCTCCATCGCCGCCTGTCGGCCAATTTCAGGGTCGGCGCCGGCGCCCAGGCCCTTGGTGATGTTGCAGCCGATCTGCAGCGCCGTCTTTACCTTGGCGTGCTTCAGGGCCTGCGAGTCGGTGTTGATGCACATGAACTCGACGCCGTCGATGCCACTGGTGACCATGTGAGCCACGGCGTTCCCCCCGCCGCCACCCACACCGATCACCTTGATGACGGCGCTCTGGCTATACGCGTCCATCAATTCAAACATGTTTTCGCGCTCCTCTTACTTGTCTGTCAGCTTCAAAAGTTGCCCTGGAACCACGAACGCATACGGTCCAGGACCGATTTAGCGTTGCCGCCCAGGGAGCGCCCGCGACGTACGGGCATAGCGTTGTCACGGGCGTAGAGCAGGAGCCCCACGCCCGTGGAAAAGATTGGATTGCGTACGACGTCCACCAGGCCCTGCACGGATTGCGGCAGGCCCAGACGGACCGGTACGTGGAAGACTTCCTCGGCGAGCTCGATGGCGCCTTCCATCTTGGCGCTGCCGCCTGTCAGAACGATGCCGGCCGCGATGACCTCCTCGAAGCCGCTGCGGCGCAGCTCCTCGCGCACGAGACCAAACAGCTCCTCGTAGCGGGGCTCCACGATCTCGGCGAGGGTCTGGCGGGCGAGTCGGCGTGCCGGCCGATCGCCGACACTCGGGACTTCGATGCTCTCGTCCGGATTGGCGAGCTGCGACAGCGCACAGGCGTACCGGATCTTGATGTCTTCCGCGTACTGCGTCGGCGTGCGCATCGACACCGCGATGTCGTTGGTGACCTGGTCGCCGGCAATCGGAATGACCGCCGTGTGCCGGATGGCACCGTTGGCAAACACGGCCAGATCGGTTGTGCCACCGCCGATGTCGACGAGGCAGACGCCGAGCTCTTTCTCATCCTCGGTGAGGACGGCAAAACTGGAGGCCAGCTGCTCGAGCACGACATCATCGACTTCGAGACCGCAGCGCTGGATGCACTTCTCGATGTTCTGCGCGGCGCTATCGGCGCCCGTCACGATGTGGACCTTCGCTTCCAATCGCACGCCCGACATGCCGATGGGATCGCGGATGCCCTCCTGCCCGTCGACGATGAACTCCTGCGGGAGCACGTGGAGGATCTTCTGATCTGCCGGAATGGCCACGGCCTTCGCGGCGTCGATCACGTGCTCGACGTCGCTCTGCGTGACTTCCTTGTCGCGGATGGCGACGACACCGTGGGAATTGAGGCTGCGCACGTGGCTGCCCGCGATTCCCGCGAACACCGAGTGGATCTCGCATCCCGCCATCAGCTCCGCTTCCTCGACGGCGCGCTGGATGGATTGCACCGTGGACTCGATGTTGACCACGACGCCTTTCTTGAGGCCGCGCGAGGGCTGGGACCCGAGGCCCAACACCTCGATCGAGCCATCGAGACCCACCTCACCGACCAGGGCCACCACCTTGGAGGTGCCGATGTCGAGACCCACGATCAGATTTCTTTCAGAACGCTTAAGCATTGCGGCCACCGTTTCCACTCGTAGCGGCGTGCGGTGTGGAGCTGCGCCAGCCGATTGCAAACCCATTTGTGTAACGCATGTCGATGTAGGCTATGTCGTCGCCGCGTTGGGTTACCAACTTCAACGCCGCGGTAATGAATTTTTCGAAACGCTCGTCGACCTGCCGGCGCCCGAGCCGCACGGTCACGCCATTGGCGAGATCCATTTCCCAGGCGCCGCGGGCATCCAGACGCAGCGCGGTCAGTCGCAGCCCGGCCTGTTGCAGGCGACCCTGGGCCGCGAGATAGCGCTCCGCGACCTCTTTCTCCTTGCCCTCGGGACCGGAGAGTTGCGCAAGCTCGGCGGGGATGTGGCGCTCGTCAGTGGCGAACAGCTCGCCCCGCGTGTTGAGAAGCCCATGCTCACCCCAACGCGCCGCAGCCACCTGCTCAATCACGAGGACGTTGAGTCCGCGCGGCCAGGAGCGCTGCACGCTGACCGCGTCCACCCAGGGAATGGTGTGCAAGGCCTTGTGTACGGCATCGAGATCGACCGTCAGCAAGCCGGCACCGCGGACCCGCTCCTTCACGACGCGCTCGACGTCGCCCGGGGCCACGTGTTGAAAGCGGCCGGATACCGAGACAGTCTGGATCGGTTGATCCAGGCCCCAGATGATGACCGCGGCAGCGGCGCAAATGCCGAGCACTCCGCCGAGCGAGATCCCCAGCGCCCGCCAGTTGATCTGCGGCAGGCGCCAACGGCGCTCCGACTGCTTACGGCGATTCTTCGGGCGCGCCATCATTGCGGGCTCCGGCTGCGGGCGAAGCTCGTTTCGAGAACCCGCCAGACCAGCTCGTCGAAGTCGATCTCGACCGCACGCGCCGCCATCGGAACGAGGCTGTGGCTCGTCATGCCCGGGATGGTGTTGATTTCCAGCAGCAGCGGCCGGCCTGTGGCATCCGCCATGAAATCGGCGCGCCCCCAACCGGAAGCGCCCACGGCGTCGAAGGCCGCAAGGGCCAGGTTGGCGAGATGCTGCTCGGCCTGGTTCGATAGGCCCGACGGGCAGAAATACCGAGTGTCGTCCCGAAAGTACTTCGCCTCGTAGTCGTAGAAGCTCTTGGGCGTCTCGATCCTGATCGACGGCAGAGCGCGGCCCTGCAGGACCGCGACCGTATATTCCTTGCCCGTGATCCAGGGCTCGGCGAACACGCTGGTTTCCAACGCGGCGGCCGCTTGATAGGCCTTCGGGAGGTCCGACTCGCGCTCGACCTTTGTCATGCCGACACTCGATCCCTGAGTCGCGGGCTTCACGATCATGGGAAAGCCGAGCCGCTCGACGGCAATCTCGAAATCGTGCGGGCCGCGCAGGACCACATAGTCGGCTGTGCCGACACCGATCGACTGGGCCAGGCGTTTCGTGCGCAACTTGTCCATGCCGATCGCGGAGCCCATGACACCGCTGCCGGTGTAGGGCACGCCAAGGTACTCGAGGGCGCCCTGGAGGGTTCCGTCCTCGCCGCCCGGGCCGTGCAAGGCAATCCAGACCCGGTCGCACGAGCCCGCACCCCCACCCGCGCCCGCGCCCGCGAGCGTGGCAAGCGAGTGATCGCGCGGGTCGAATGCGTGCGCATCCACACCGCGCCGTCGAAGAGCTTCCAGCACGGCGCTGCCGGACATCAGCGAAATCTCACGCTCGGTAGAGTCTCCGCCAAAGAGCACCGCGACACGCCCGAAGTCTTTCGGGTCGCTCACTCGCCGCAGCCGGGTTGGATCGTATTGGAGTCGCATCATGCGGCGTCCCCCACGACCCGGACTTCGGGATTCAGACGAATCTTGTGGACCTTCTCCACCGTCTCCTGGACGTGCTGAATCAGACGCTCCAGGTCCGCCGCCGTCGCGTTCCCGTGATTGATGATGAAGTTCGCGTGCTTCTCCGACACCGAAGCGTCGCCAATCCGGAAACCCTTCAATCCAGCGGTCTCGATGAGGCGTGCGGCGTGATCGTTGGGCGGGTTGGTAAAGACCGAGCCGCAACTCCACTCGCCGATGGGCTGTGACGCTTTGCGCTTCTCCAGCAGCTCACGAACCTTCGCCTCGTTGACGGCGGGGCTGCGCTCGAAAGTCAGTTTGGCCGACAGGAACCACTCCTCGGGCGCGGGTGGTGTCACGTGACGGTAGCTCACTTTGTACTCGCTTGCGGCGCGCTTCCGCTCCTGGCCGTGGCGATCGATCGTCTCGACTTCGACCACGTGACGCCAGGTCTCTCCTCCAAACGCACCGGCGTTCATGGCAAGAGCGCCACCGAGAGTCCCCGGGATACCGGCGAAAAACTCGGCGGGTCCGAGACCCCACTTCACGCATTGCTTGGCAATGCGGGCGCACGCGAGGCCGGCCCCACCGTAGACATGTGTCTGATTGAGGCGATCGAAACGATCGAGCGTCCCATGCGTGCTGATCACCACGCCCGTCAGGCCGCCGTCGCGCACCAACAGGTTGCTGCCGAGACCGACCCATTGGATCGGCACGTCAGGCGGAAGCGCTTTGAGGAACGCGGCGAGCTCTGAACGGTCGCGCGGGTTGAAGAACAACTCGGCGGGTCCGCCAACGTGCCAGGACGTGTGGCGGCTCATCGGCTCGTCACGGCGCACACGCAGGGCGAACTCCTGCGGGACCTGGATGCTCATGCGCGGCTCCCGGGGAGTCATTTGACACTCCCGGGCCCGGTCGGCAGCAGCTCGGCGAAACGCTCCGGCAAGCCGTGAGAAACCGTCGTGATGTTGCCGGCACCCATGGTCACGATGACGTCGTTGTCGCGAATGACGTCTTTGAGTGACTCCGCGAGCTGCTCGACCTTGTCCACGAACAGGGGCTCGACCTGCCCCCGGCTGCGCACGGCGCGGCAGATCGCGCGTCCATCCGCGCCGGCGATCGGCGACTCGCCCGCCGCGTAAACCTCGGTAACCAGCAAGACATCGACCGTCGACAACACTTTGCCGAAGTCATCGATCAGGTCGTGAGTCCGGGTGTAGCGATGCGGCTGGAAAGCGAGCACCAGGCGCCGTCCCGGATAGCCTTGGCGCAGGGCTTCCAGCGTTGCGGCAACTTCTGTCGGGTGGTGGCCGTAATCATCGACGATGGTCACGTGGCCGAGCGCGGTCTGGGTGTCGGCCACGTGTTGCATGCGACGCTCAACGCCCTGGAAGTTGGCGAGCGCTCGCTGAATCGCGGCGTCTTCGACGCCAACCTCGATCGCTACGGCGATTGCCGCGAGCGAGTTGAGGACGTTGTGCGTCCCCGGCAGATTGACGGTCACGGACAGCGGCGCTCCGGAAGGGCGCACGACATCGAACTGCGTCTGTAGCCCGTTGCGGCGGATGTTTTCCGCGCGCACATCGGCGGCAGGCGAAAGGCCATACGACATGATGGGCCGGCCCACCCGTCGCAGGATGCTGCGGACGTTGTCGTCGTCGATACACAGCACGGCCAGTCCATAGAACGGGAGGTTGTGCAGGAAGTCGAGGAAGCTCTCTTTGAGCAGCTCGAAATCGCCGCCGTGGGTCGCCAGGTGATCGTTGTCGATGTTGGTGACGATAGCGATCAGCGGTTGCAGACGCGTGAAGGATGCGTCGCTCTCGTCCGCTTCAGCCACGAGATAACGGCCGGTGCCGAGGCGGGCATTGCTGCCCGCGCTTTTGAGCAAACCGCCAATGACAAACGTGGGGTCTTCGCCGCCCTCGGCCAGAACGCTGGCCACGAGGCTGGTTGTCGTCGTTTTGCCGTGAGTGCCTGCAACAGCAACTGAATAGCGGAAGCGCATCAGTTCCGCAAGCATTTCGGCACGCGGGACGACGGGAATGCGCTGCTCCAGCGCGGCATCCACTTCGGGATTGCCTCTGGCGATCGCGCCTGACACGACAACTACGTCTGCGCCGGCGATGTTCTCGGCTGCATGACCCACGGTGATGCGGGCGCCCAGGCCTGCGAGCCACTTGGTCACGGGACTGGCTTTCATGTCCGAGCCCTGCACGGCGTAACCGAGGTTGAGCAACACCTCGGCGATGCCGCACATGCCGCTTCCGCCGATGCCGACGAAGTGGATGGTGTTGATGCGGCGCATGCGCTCGCGCCGATCTGTCGCTCGCCGGCGCGGGTGTTGCCCAGGCGTCGTGGCCTGTTCTTTGGCCGGCGTTGGGCTGCCATCGGCGGGGCGCTGCTCGGTCATGCGGCCCCCTTTGCTAGCGCCAGGCACGCCGCTGTCAGCTCTTCGGTTGCGTGCGGCATCGCGAGCTGGCGGGCGCGTTCGGCCATCGCCAACAACTTGCCGCGGCCGGCACACAACTGTTTCAACTCTTCGGCGAGGCGGTCGGCCGTCAAGTCGCGATCCGCGATCAAAACCGCCGCGTGCTCTTTGACCAGGTACTGCGCATTGTGAGTCTGATGGTCGTCCACCGCCGCCGGGAAAGGCACGAGGATCGCGCCAACGCCCACAGCAGCGAGCTCTGACACCGTCAGCGCACCCGAGCGGCAGATTACGAGATCCGCCCAGCTATACGCCTCGGCCATGTCCTCGATGAAAGGCCGAACATCAGCCCGCACACCGGCACCGGCGTAGCTCTGACGCCCCGCCTCGATCCAACGCTCACCGGCCTGGTGCCGTACATCGAACGTCATCGTGCCGGCCAACTTCGCCAGCGCAAACGGCACCACCGCGTTGAGCCGCGCCGCGCCCTGGCTGCCCCCGATGACGAGGATCCGAATGACTCCGCTGCGCAATGCAAACCGCTCCGCCGGCAGCGGCACCGCGCTGATATCGCCACGCACCGGATTGCCGATCGCGCGCGCCTTAACGTCGCGGCCGAAGCTATTGGGAAACGCTTCCAGCACCTCGCGCGCAAGATGCGACAGGCAGCGGTTAGTGAAACCAGCGACCGCATTCTGCTCGTGAATGACGAGCGGGCGGCCGGTTAGCCACGCGGCAACCCCGCCAGGTCCCGTGACGAAGCCGCCGAGCCCCACCACCACGACTGGGCGATGCCGCCACATCACGCGCAACGCCTGCGATAGCGCTTTGGCCAACTTAAATGGCGCAGCCAACAGCGTCAGCAGACCCTTGCCGCGCAAGCCGCCCACCGAGAGCCACTCGATCGGGATCCCCGCCGCCGGGACGATCCTCGACTCGAGCCCTCGCTGAGTTCCCAGCCAGATCACCTCGACGGACTTCTCACGCAACATGCGCGCGAGCGCCAGCGCCGGGAAGACGTGCCCGCCAGTACCACCGGCCATGACGAGAATGGGCCCCGAGGCGCTCATGGGACAGCCCCCGCGTCGTCTTCCTCGAAGATGTCTTTCTGCGCTGTGCCCGCCGCGCGGGCCCGCACCTGGCGCTCGCCCAACACGCTCGAGCGCTGCCGGACGGTCGCCGACCCCCGCTTCTCCAACAGCGCCTCGTGATAGACGCGCAGCAGCAGCCCCACCCACACGAGCGACACGATCAGGCTCGAGCGCCCATAACTCATCAACGGCAGCGTCAGACCCTTCGTCGGCAGCACACCCATGTTCACGCCGATGTTGATGAACGCCTGAATGCCGATCCACAGGCCGAAGCCCCCGGCGAGATACGCCTGGAATTTCAACCCCGCTTCCGACGCGAGGCGCGCGATATAGAAGCTGCGCCAGATCAGTGCGATGAACAACGCAAGCGTCAGCAGCACGCCGACGAGGCCCAGTTCCTCGGCCAGCACGGCGAACAGAAAGTCGGTATGCGCTTCGGGCAGATAGAACAGCTTCTGCACACTCTCGCCGAGCCCGACACCAAACCACTGGCCACGCCCGATGGCAATCAACGACTGCGTGAGCTGGAACCCGGTGTTGTACGGGTCCGCCCAAGGGTCGAGAAACGCCTTGAGCCGCCGCAAGCGATAGCCGGAGCTCATGGCCAACGCGCCGAACCCGGCCGCGGCGAATAACGTCATCGCGATCACGTACCGCAAACGCGCGCCGCCCAGGAACAGGACGCCGAAGCCGGTGGCGAACAGCACAGTCGCTGCCCCGAAATCCGGCTCCACGAGCAGCAGCGCTCCAGCGCAGCAGAGCAACCCCAGCGGCTTCGCCAAGCCCATGAACGTGCCGCGCAGCTCTTCCTCGCGCCTGGCGGCGTAGCTCGCCACATAAATGAGGATGAGTACGCGGGCGAGCTCCGAAACCTGGAAGTTGATGGTGGCAATGCGCAGCCAACGACGGCTGCCATTCACCGAGTGACCTAACCCAGGCACCAGGACCACGAACAACAGAATGAGCGCCGTGATGAGCAGCGGAACGGACAGCTTGTCGAGGGCTTGCGTTGGGATGCAGAACAGCAGCGCCGCGCCGACGCCGCCGATGAGCATCAACAGCAATTGGCGCTCGAGATAATAGAAGGTTTCGCCGCTTTCCTTGCTCGCGATCGACACCGACGCCGAGGTCACCATGACGAGGCCGAGCAGGGAGATCGCCAGCACCAACGCGATGGTGATGCCATCGATGTGCACGACACCCCCGCGCCCGCTGGAGCGGGCAAAGGCCATCGGTGAGCCGGCGAGGGTGGAATTCACGCCGCTAGCTCCTTGACTGCCTGGGTGAACACCGCGCCTCGATGGGTGTAGTCACGGAACATGTCGAGGCTCGCGCACGCGGGCGAGAGCAATACCGTGTCACCGGGTTGTGCTGCCTTTGCCGCGGCACGTACAGCCTCTTCCAAAGTCGCACAGGTCTCGAGGGTGCATACGCCCTGGAGCGCCCTTGCAATGGCGGCCGCATCCCGTCCGATGAGGACCGTGTGACGCACCTTGCCGCGGAAGATGTCGGCGAGCTCAGTGAAATCCTGGTTCTTGCCGTCACCGCCGGCAATCATGACCAGCGGGCCTTGCATGCCGCTCACCGCGGCGACGGTGGCACCGACGTTGGTGCCCTTGGAGTCATTTATATAAGTGACGCCACGTACATCAGCTACCCACTGCGACCTGTGCGGCAAGCCAGGGAAGGTCGACAGCTCCTCGAGCATGGCGGACATCGCGAGACCGAGCGCGTCCCCCAGCGCTAGGGAGGCAAGTGCGTTGGCGGCGTTGTGCAGACCCTTGATCTTCATCGCCGACACAGCGAGCAATGGCTCGCCGCGGCGCGTGAGCCACCATTCACCGTCGCGTGTCGCAACCGCGTAGTCCGCGCCGATCGACGCGCGGAGAGAGAAGCTCACCGTCTTCTGTCCGGGCCGCGGCATCGCCACAACCAGCGGGTCATCAAGGTTGATCACCGCGGTCTCGCAGCGCGCGAAGATCCGCGCCTTTGCCTCGGCATATGCCTCGACAGAGTCATACCGATCGAGATGATCCGGCGTGACGTTCAACACCGTCGCCGCCTTCATGTCCAACGAGGTCGTCGACTCGAGCTGAAAACTCGACAACTCAAGTACGTAAAGCTGCGTCGGCGCGCCCACCGGCTTCGGGCTCAGCAAATCCAACGCAGGCTCGCCAAGGTTGCCGCCAACGCGTACGCGCAAACCCGCGCGTTCGGCCATGCGGCCGACGAGCGTCGTCACTGTGCTCTTGCCATTCGTGCCGGTGATGCCGACGACGGGCGCGTCGGCAGCGCGGGCGAACAGCTCGATGTCACCGACGATCTCGAGACTCCGGCGGCGTGCCTCCACGAAGAACGGCTCACCAAGCGAAACGCCGGGCGAGGTCACTACGCAATCAGCACCGTCCAGCAACCGCGCGTCCAGGCCGCCCACCCTCACGGGGATCCTGGAATCGAGCTCCGCCAGCCGCGCCAACTCAGGCGGCTTCTGACGCGTGTCGGTAACAGCCAACCGCCAGCCCCGCGCGTGCAAATAGCGCGCGCAGGACAGGCCGGTGCGGCCAAGCCCCACGATCACAGCGTATTTTTGCGCAGCGCCCGCACTCATCTCAGCTTCAACGTCGCCAACCCCGCCAGCACCAGCAGCAGGGAAATAATCCAGAAACGCACAATGACCTTCGGCTCAGGCCAGCCCTTGAGCTCGAAGTGGTGATGGATGGGCGCCATCTTGAAGAGCCGTTTGCCCGTCAGCTTGAAGGACGCCACCTGAAGAATGACGGAGGCGGTCTCCATCACGAAGACTCCACCCATGAACAGCGCGACAAACTCCTGCCGCACGATCACAGCAATGACGCCAATCGCGCCGCCAATGGCCAGTGCGCCGACATCACCCATGAAAACCTGCGCGGGATACGCGTTGAACCACAGGAATCCCAGTCCCGCGCCCGCCAGCGCGGAACAGAAGATCAGCAACTCGCCGGCGCCCTTGATCTCCGGGATCCCCAAGTAGTGGGCAAACACCGCGTTGCCGCTGGCGTACGCAAAGATGCCGAGCGCCGCGGTCACCAGGGCGGCGGGCATGATCGCCAGGCCATCGAGCCCATCGGTCAGATTCACGGCGTTGCTGTACCCGACGATCATCAGGTACGCGCCGAAAATGAACCCGAACGCGGACAACGGCTCCGCGAAGGTCTTGAAGAAAGGCAGGAAGAGCGTGGTTTCCTGCGGGCTCGTCGCCGTGAGATACAAAGTAGCGGCCGTCGCCAGGCCGGCGACGGACTGATAGAAGTATTTCCAACGTGCGACCAGCCCCTTCGGATTGCGTACGACGAGCTTGAGGTAGTCGTCGTAAAAACCGATGAGTCCGAACGCGAAAGTAACGCCGATGACAGTCCAGACGAGGCGGTTCCACGGCTCGGCCCACAGGATCGTGCTCACGAGCGTCGTCACGAGAATGAGCGTGCCGCCCATCGTCGGCGTGCCGGCCTTGGGTAGGTGGGTCTTCGGACCATCGTCACGCACGACCTGCCCGATCTGATATCGGGACAGCTTGTCGATCATGCCCGGCCCGACAATGAGCGAGATCAGAAGCGAGGACGCCGTCGCCAGAATCGCCCTGAACGTCAGGTACTGAAAGACGTTGAAGCCAGAAATGTGGCTCGTCAGATGTTGTGTCAGCCAGTAGAGCACTTAGTGGCCACCCGCCTGCTGGGTTGATCCATGTACGAGCATGTCCACGACACGCTCGAGCCTGTTTACGCGCGATCCTTTGATGAGCACCCGCACGCCGGCGGCGCCGGCAGGACCCGGTCCCGCGGCGCCAGCCCCCGCCGACGCAGAGGCGCCAGCGCCAGCGCCAGCGACCTGCGCGAGGTCGCGCGCGAGCGCGCCTGACAGCGCGTGCGCGTCGGCGAACCACTGAGCGCCAGGGCCAAAGCTGTCGACAGCCAGCTTCGCCAATCCCCCGATGGCATACATCCGCTCCACGCCATGCGCGCGAGCGAACTCTCCAATCTCTGTATGCGCGACGGCCGCATGCTCACCCAACTCCGCCATATCACCGATCACCAACCACTTGGCCCCATCGAGCTCCGCCAGCGTCTCGATACCCGCCTGCATCGAGCTCGGGTTCGCGTTATACGAATCGTCAATGATCCAGGCGCCACTGATTGCCTTCTTGAACTGCAGCCGCCCCGCAACCGCGCGCATGGCACCAAGTCCCGCCACGATCTGCTCGAGCCCGGCGCCAGCAGCAGCCGCGGCAGCTGCGGCAGCGAGCGCATTGGATACGTTGTGACGACCACCCATGTGCAGCACCACTGCGGCACTACCCAAGGGGCACACCAGCTTGAAATGAGTCAGAAACCCTTCCGAACCGATCGTCGTCCGCACATCGTCGGCTTTGAAGTCCGCACGAGCGCGCACCCCGAACGTGACAACTCGCGCGCGCGTAAGCCCACACCACAGATCCACGAACTCATCATCCGCGTTGATAACGGCGGTTGCACTCGGTGAAAGCCCCTCCACCATCTCGCCTTCCGCCCGCGCAACACCCTCGATGCTCCCGAATCCCTCGAGATGCTCGGCGCCGGCGTTGGTGATCATGCCCACCGTCGGCCGCGCGATGCGTACGAGATGCGCAACCTCACCCGGGTTGTTGGCGCCCATCTCCACCACCGCGAACTTGTTCGCAGCCTCGAAGCGCAGCAGCGTGAGCGGCACACCGATGTGATTGTTGAGATTGCCGCGCGTGGCCAGGCAATTCCCCATCTGGCTCAGAATGGAGGCCGTCATTTCCTTGGCCGTGGTCTTGCCATTGCTGCCCGCAACGCCCACCACCGGAATGGCAAACTGCTCGCGCCAGCCGTGACCGGCGCGCTCGAGCGCCACCTGGGTATCGGCGACGATGATCTGAGAAAGAGCGGCCGGTTGCTCGCTATCCACGACAGCGCCGACCGCGCCGGCAGCCAGTGCGGCGCCGACAAACTGGTTTCCGTCGAAATTCGGACCCCGAAGCGCAACAAACAGCGCGCCTTTAGCGAGCGTGCGGGTGTCGGTGGAGACGCCGGAATACGGAGCATCCGCTCCCTTCAGACTGCCACCACATAATTGAGCAAAGTGCGCGAGCGTCTGGGTGCGAGGCCCCGTCCCTGCGCCTCGCCCTTCGGGCCCGCTATCGCCGTCCAAAATCGTTCCCGACGATTTTGTCATACGCGCGCCCCCTTCTCGAGAGCGGCCGTGACAACCGCCTGGTCCACGAACGGACGGCGCTCACGGCCATAGATCTGGTAGTCCTCGTGCCCTTTACCTGCAACGAGCACAACGTCGTCCACAGAGGATCGCTGCAGCGCCAGCCGGATCGCGAGCGCCCTATCGTGTTCGACAACGACCGGTGCGGCTCCCGAAATGCCCGCGAGAATATCCGCAACGATGCGGGCGGCATCCTCGGTCCGAGGATTGTCGTCAGTAACAATGATGTCGTCCGCAAGTTCCGACGCGATGCGCCCCATCAAAGGCCGCTTCCCCGCATCACGATCGCCCCCACAGCCAAACACAACGCGAAGCCGACCACGGCAGTGCGCGCGTGCAGCGGTGAGAGCCTTTGCAAGGGCGTCCGGCGTGTGTGCGTAATCGACAATCGCCAACGGCCTACGGCCGTCTCCACCGAACATTTCCATGCGGCCGCTCGCCGCGCGACACTGCTCGAGTGCGCGGACAGCCTCCGTCAGCGGAATATTCCAAGCCAGCAACACCGCCAGCACCGTCAAAACGTTGTCTACGTTGAACTCACCCACCAGCCGCACGGTGAGCTCCGCCGATCCCCAGGTCGTATCCAAGCCGAT
>Ga0070665_100002582_pt1 | contig 19830 bp, 18 predicted proteins | sample KBSS13metaG_FD_65862 | JGI IMG/M metagenome (GOLD analysis project Ga0070665, IMG submission 65862) | Switchgrass rhizosphere microbial communities from Kellogg Biological Station, Michigan, USA - KBS S1-3 metaG | ecosystem: Host-associated > Plants > Roots > Rhizosphere > Soil ...
CCGCGGATGCAGCCCGAGGTGTTGCAGCCGGTCACGATCACCGTATCGACTCGTTCCTTGGTGAAATAATTGGCGACGCCGGTCTCGAAGAAGATCGACGGACCTTTCTTGGTGACCTGCACGTCGTAGGCGGGGTCGTAGATCAGCGGATCGAGCCGGGTGCTCGGATGGCTGTGCAGGAAGGTCTCGCGCACGGCGGTGATCTTCCAGTACGGCATCTCGCGCTCGTTCAGGTAAGCGGTGTTGCACACCGCCACCGGCACGCCGTGCCTGCGCGCGACCTTCAGCAGTTTCGCCGTGTTCTGCAGCGCGCGCACGACCAGTGGCGCGCCGCCCAGCGGATATTGCGGATCGGTAAAGCCAACCTGGAAATCGACCACGACGATGCCCGGCTTCTCGCCGGTGCCGACCGGGATCGCTCAGTAGCTGCGGCGCGCATAGTCGTCGTCGCTCATGTCGACAGCCCGAACGTGTCGACCCTGCCGTCGCTGTAACAGACATAGTAGCGGTCGGTCATGCTCCAGGGCACGCGGCTCCAGAAGTCCTTGGCAACCGTGTACATCTGGCATTCGCGGCCGGCTGTATTGGTGGAGCCGTCCGGCGGCCCCATGAGGGCTGCGACTTCCTCGCGACTCATGCCGGCATGGACCTGCTGGACGGCTTCGCCATGAACGCAGCCGGCGGTCAGGAAGGCCATCAGCAATCCGAAAGCGGCGTGCTTCATCGGTAACCTCCAGGGTGATGCGCCAACGATAAGCCAGGCTGGGCCTCGCCGCCAACAATAGTCCGGCGCGGCCGGGTGGCGGAGAACAAGCCGATGCGCTAGGTGCAACGCATGGAATTGGACCCTCGTTTCCTGCCCGCCGGCCTCGGCGCGTCGCTCAGCCGGGCGATCGCCCACGATCTGACCGAGACCGGTATCTCCGAAGTGGCGATGACGGTGTTCGGCGATCCCGATGTCGTGCCGCTGTGGTTTGGGGAGGGCGATCTCGTGACGCCCGGCTTCGTGCGGGACGCGGCGGCTGCGGCGCTGCAGGCCGGAGAGACATTCTACACCTGGCAGCGCGGCCTGCCGGAACTGCGCGTGGCGCTGTCGACCTACACCGAGCGGCTTTACGGTATCTCGTGTGCTGCCGACCGGATTTCGGTCACGACCGGCGGCATGCAGGCGATCCTGCTGTGCTGCCAGCTTCTGCTCGATCCGGGCGACAACATCGTGATCGTGTCGCCGATCTGGCCGAACATCACCTCGGCGACGCGCCTGATGCGCGGCGAGCCCAGATATGTGGCGCTCGATCGCACGAAAGAAGGCGTCTGGTCGCTCGACGTGCAGAAGGTGTTCGGCGCAGTCGATTCGCGCACGCGCGCGATCTTCGTGAACTCGCCCGGCAATCCGACCGGATGGACCATGACCTCGGACCAGCAGCGCGCGCTGCTCGACTTCGCTCGTAAGCGCGGCCTGTGGATCATGGCCGACGAGGTCTATGCCCGGCTGATCTACACCCGGGCAGTGGCGCCGTCGTTCCTCGAGATCGCCGAGCCGGACGATGCGCTGCTGGTGCTGAACAGCTTCTCCAAGCCGTGGGCGATGACCGGCTGGCGCATCGGCTGGCTGACCCATCCCGCCGCGCTCGGCGACCAGCTCGCCAAGCTGGTGCAGATCAACACCTCCGGCCTGCCGGCCTTCCTGCAGCGCGGTGCGATCGCGGCGCTGGAGAAGGGCGACGCCTTCGTCGAGCAGATGGTCGAGCGCTGCCGCGCCGGCGGCGAGCTCGTGTTCCAGCGTCTGTCCGCCAATCCGCGGATCACGATCGCGCGGCCGGAGGCGGCCTTCTACAACTTCTTCTCGGTCGACGGCGTCGACGACACCATGGCGTTCTGCAAGAAGCTCGCACAGGATTACAAGGTCGGCCTCGCGCCGGGCGAGGCCTTCGCCGCGGGCGGGCAGGGCAACATCCGGCTGTGCTTTGCGTCGGGCGCAGAGCGGCTCAGCAAGGGCCTCGATCGCATCGAAGCGGCGATCAAGGCACTATGATGCGGCCATGGCCGACTCCCTGTCCCTCGAGGTCCGGCACCTGCGCAAGGTGTACGGCGAGGTCGTCGCGGTCGACGATCTGACGTTCTCGACACCGCGCGGTACGGTGCTCGGCCTGCTGGGCGGCAACGGGGCGGGCAAGACCACCACCATCGCGATGCTGCTCGGCCTGCTGGAGCCCACGGCCGGCGAGATCCGCGTGCTCGGCATCGACATGCGGCGGCGCCGTTACGATGCGCTGCCGCGCATGAACTTCTCCTCGCCTTATGTCGACCTACCGCATCGGCTGACCGTGCGGCAGAATCTTGCCTTTTATGGCCGGCTGTATGGCGTGAAGGATCTTGTCCACCGGGTCGAGGAGATCGCCGGGCACATGCAGATCGCGCCCTTCCTCGATCGCCAGGCGGGCAAGCTGTCGGCCGGCCAGAAGACCCGCGTGGCGCTCGCCAAGGCGCTGATCAACCGGCCCGACGTGCTGCTGCTCGACGAGCCGACGGCGTCGCTCGATCCCGACACCGCCGACTGGGTGCGCGGCTATCTCAAGGATTACCAGGCCGAGACCCATGCCACGATCCTGTTGGCCTCGCACAACATGGGCGAGGTCGAGCGGCTGTGCGACGACGTGATCCTGCTGCAGTCCGGCCGTGTGTTCGAGCGCGGGTCCCCGCGCGAACTGATCGAGCGTTTCGGGCGCGAGGACATGGAGGAGGTGTTCCTCGACGTGGCGCGCGGCCGCGGCCGTGGGCTCGAGGCGCTGAAGAAGGACGCGGCGCAATGAGCGGCTCCGCCAACAGGATCTACGCCTTGGTCCTGCGCCACATCCACATCTGGCGCAGCTCGGTGATGCGCCTGATCGATTCGATCTATTGGCCGGCCGTGCAGATGGTGATGTGGGGCTTCATGACCCAGTACCTGCTGCCGCAGGCCTTGTTCGTGGCGCAGGCGGTAGGCGTGCTGCTGTCAGGCCTGCTGCTGTGGGAGGTGGTCGTGCGCGGCAACCTCTCGCTTTCGATCGCCTTTCTCGAGGAGATGTGGTCGCGCAATCTCGGTCATCTGTTCGTGAGCCCGATCCGGTCGTGGGAGATGGCGACCGGCATCATCATCGCCGCGCTCGTGCGCACCCTGCTGGGCATGATCCCGGTGTCGCTGCTCGCCTGGGCCTTCTTCGGCTATAACATCTACACGCTCGGCCTGCCGCTGGTCGCGTTCTTCTTCATCCTGCAGATGTTCTCCTGGTCGATCGGGCTCGCCATGTCCGGCATGATCATGCGGGTCGGGCAGAGTGCTGAAAGCTTCGCCTGGGCGGCCGTCTTCATCCTGATGCCGGTGAGCGGCGTCTACTATCCGGTGAGCGTGCTGCCCCAGTGGTTGCAGGCGATCTCCTGGGGCCTGCCGCCGGCCTATGTCTTCGAAGGGATGCGCGCGATCATGATCGAGAAGACCGTGCACTGGGACAGCCTCGGCATCGCCTTCGGCCTGTCGTTGGTCTACCTCGTGATCGGCTTCCAGATCTTCCAGTGGTTCTTCCGGCTGTCGCGCAGGGCCGGGACGCTGCTGGGGCAGGGCGAATAGGCGCGGGCATGGCCGGTATTCCGACGCCTGGAATGCGTTGGGTCGGCGCCGTGGTCGAGGCTGCGAAGGCCGTCTGGTACCTGTTTCTGCGGAAGTCGCAGCTCGTCGAACCGGTCTTCGCCGAAACCGGTTCGCGTCCGGACGTCGAGCGCGGAATCGCCCCCATCTGGTGGCCGCGCCAGCGTTCGGCGGACTCAGCCCGATTCGCCTCCGAGGACCCGGTCCTGTGGGTCTTGCGTCAACGCGCTGCCCTGGAACTCTTCGAATGGCTGGGTCTCGACCAGGTGCCCAGGAGCTACTGGACGCTGCTCGAGCGCATGGGAGATCCGTCGGCCGCACTCGTTGCTTTCATCTCCAACAACCGCTTCGATGCGATGCTGGTCCGACAGGGCGATGCGGCGGAACTCGCGGCCTTCCAGAATTTCGTACGCTTTGTGTGCCAGGTCGAGGAGTCGACCGATCAGGTCTCGGAGCGGCAGCGTGCCCTGCTGGACAGATACACCTACTACGGCGAACACGCCGCTGCCCGGACTCTTCTCGAGCTGTTCGTGATGCTGAACGAAGTCGGAGAGATCTTCGAGAGATCGCCGGTGCCCTACCGCTTCGCCGCCTTTGCCAGGCATACCGACGAGGTCGCGGCCTTTCGCGAGCGCGCCGCCCTGGCAGACCTGGGCTGGGCGAAGGCGCTGCTCGAGACGTCGCGACGGTACGCACGCCTGACATGGCGGTTCAGGAATGCAGCCGAGCGCATGGAGCTGATCGAGGCGGCGGCAGGCGAGCAATGGGCGTCGCTGTCACCGCACGACCGGGATGCCTGGGTTGAATTGCTGGCCGACCAGGCGCAGACCCGAAGCGCCTTGCTGGACGATGCCGATTGCGATGTCCTGGAAGAGCTCGACGACTTCGAGGGCCGCATCGAGTTGTTGGCCACCTTGCTCGACGAAGTGGGCAGGCGGCGCACCGCCGAGGAACGACGACGGCGGGAGGAAGCGCGTCGCCAGCAGGAGCAGCGGAAGAAGAAGCAGGAAGAGGGCAGGGCCCGGCCGGATTTGAAAGGCCGCGATCCCTACGGCCTTTCCCAGGACGAGCTGCTGCGCATCTTCGGCTTTCCACCAGGTACGTTGCCGGAGCTGGGCGCGTTGCGGCGAGCCTTCATCAGGGAAGCCAACAAGACCCACCCGGTACCCGGCCAGCCCGATTATCGGGAGCGCAACGACCGGTACCGCATCCTCAAGGATGCCTACGAACGGCTGAAGATCTCCCTCGGCTGAGGGCCTGTGTCCTGGCGCCGCCGTCAGTTGGCGCGTCTGGCGCGAATCTCGATCCTTCGCCGGTTGCGGTCTTCCTTCTGGTCGCTTCCCGACGACAACGCATCGTCGACGTCGATGACCTGCGCACCGGAAAGCGGGAGAATCCGCATCTTAAGCGATCTGAGGCCAGGATCGGCGAGGAGGTAGCGCGCGACCGCGGCGGCTCGCGCCATGCCAAGGCCGGCATTGTCCGTGGCCTGGAGCTGCGGCACCGTCTCCGCGTCGGGGCTGGACTGCAGGAACGGGATCAGCAGGTAATCGAGGTTCGAGCTTCTGATGCCGATCGGTACTTCGTCGGTGTGGCCGATAACCTCGATGATGTTGACGCCGTAGGTTCTCGCGTAACGGATCAGCTCCGGCACCTTCTCGCGGGTGAGCTTTTCGCGGAAGGCCGGCGTCAGCGAGGCGTCGCCGGATTCGAACTTGTAGCCCTGCTGCTCCTCCAGGGTGATGATCGGCGGTTTGTCGTTCAGTTTCCCGATCTCGCCGAGGAGCTGCTTCTCCCGTGCCTTGAGGGCGTCGATATCGATCAGGAGCCGAGTGTTGCGTTTGTCGAGATCGGAGATTCGCTTGCTCGTATCGGCGATTAGCTTGCCCGTGTCGGGAATGGCCGGCGGCGGCGGTGCCGGCCGGGCCTCCTGTGTCGCGTATAGCGCCAGGATCAACGACGCGAGGGCGAAAATCGACATCAGCAGATAGATGACCTCCTGCCCCAGTTGCAGGTGCAGCGTGCGCGAGCGGTCGCGCCGTCTAGGACTTGCCGGTGCCACTGTCGGTATCGGTGTTTGGCCGGATGAAGCGGTCGACGCTTCCGATCAGGTCACGCAAGCCGTCGAGCAGGGCGCTGCCGGCACGAAGCCTGGCAGAGAAGTCGTCGATCCGGTTGCCGATCTCGGCGAATTCGTTGGACGACTGCGCCACCGATTCGTTCAGGACGCGGAGGCGCTCCTCGAGGTCGGCAAGCTGGTCGGCGATGGCTTGCGATCGTCCCTGGACGGCCGTGGCGAGCGCTTCGAGGCTGACGGCCACGCGGGATGCGGCACCCTGATATCCCTCGACGCTGTCGTCGATCGCGTCGGAAAGCGCGATCATCGTCCTGGCCATGCCGGCCGCACGCTGCGTGAACTCGCCGAGCGCCTGACCGGTGTCGGCAGGAGTCTCGGCTTCGGCAATTCTCGATTTGCGGGCTTCGACGAAGCGCAGGACCATGGCGATGACCGGCGCGGCTGCCGCGCACGCCAGGCCCTCGGCGAAGACCCGCGCGACCTGTCGGACGATGGTTTCGGAAAAGCCCTTGTTCCGGGCGAGCTCGGCATCGACGTAGCTGCCGGCGATGGCGACATGCAGGATCAGCGAGGCGATGCCGCAGGTTATGATCGCGTCCGAGGCGACATGGGCATCGATGCCGGCCATTCCGTCGGCCGTCAGCCAGTCGCAGGTCGCGCCGTACCAGATGGATGCAACGACGAACAGGGTGACGTAAACCCAATGAACGTCTGCCCCGATGGCATAGGCAGCCGCGCCCGCCAGCACGGCCAGATAGACGGCCAGATTGAGGAGCGGATTGGCAAAGCAGGGCCGCCAGGGGAGCGTCGATGTCGGGGTCTCTGTCATCCTGTGGAAGTCCGGAAACGGTCTTCGCCTGATCGTCGAGAGCACGGAAAGGATAACGAACTCACCCCCGAGGCGCTACTTGGCGAGGGCCGCGAGCGGCGATCAGGGTGCATTCAGCACGGCGGTACAGGCCGCCGGCAGCTTCGGCCGGTAGGGCTTCTGCACCGTGCCGGGCGGCGGCAGCCTGACCGGCGGCGCCCTGAACCAGAGCTCCAGGGGCTCGCCGCAGCCGTCGTCGCTGTAATAGCCGGTCTGGGGCTGGCATTGCGGATTGCCGGGCGGGCAGTGCAGGCGGACATGGAAGTGCTCGTCGTGGCCGACCCAGACGACGAGCTTGTTCAGCCAGGTGCGGTTGCCGGTGGCGGTCTGGCAGATCCGTTCCTTGATGAACTTGTTGACGAAGATGCGGTCGACGTTCGGCATTTCCGCCGCGGTGCGCAGCAGGCTCACATGCGCGGCGGAGTAGACAGTGTCGTCGATGCCGGTGTCGTCGGCCCTGACCAGGGAGCGCAGCCGCGGGTTCTCGCGGTCGGCCGGGGCGCGCCGGGCGCCGGGCTGGCGTTCGAACCAGATGTCGGCATCGAGCCCGACCTGGTGGCTGGCATGGCCGGTCGGCGCCGGCCCGCCGCGCGGCTGCCCGATGTCTCCAATGTAAAGATGCGGCTGCCCTGCGGCGCGCACCTTGGTCGCCAGTGTCTGGATGTAGTCGATCATCACCGGCTGGCCCCAGTAGCGGTTGCGGCTGATCCGGATCGCCTCGTAACCCGGCCCGTCGAGCGGCAACGGCTGTGCTCCCTGGAGGCAGCCTGCACTGTAGAAGCCGATCGACTGGGTGGGGCCGGGCGATGGCGTCGATACGGTCGACCAGTCTGCAGCGGCCGCGGACCAAACGGTGACGTATGACAGGAATGCCGAGAGTAGAGGGGCAACAAAACGCTTCATCGAAGAACCTTCGCCCATGGCACGCGCGCTGTCATCCCGAGCGGCGGCGAGGACGAATCATTTCACCACCCGTCAAACGGGCAGGGCTACCGCATGAGACCTTTCCGTCGTCTCGACCAAGGCCCGAAGGGCCGTGTGGAGAGACCTTCTGTCCACGATATGCTGTTACCAGTGGAGGCAAGGTCTCTCCGCTCCGCGCTTCGCGCTCCGGTCGAGACGACGGAAAGGCCATAGGCGCCCAATATGCGATAGCCTTGGTCAAACGGGGGGGGATGGATGAGGGTGGTTTCGGCTGCCGGTAACGATCCCTCGCAGCGCGCGGGACGACGATGGTAAGAAGCCGGGATGGCCGACTATGCCAACATCACGCTCGCACGGGACGGTGCAATCGCCCGGCTGACGCTCAATCGGCCCGACCGGCGCAATGCGCTCACCCATGCGATGATGCTGGAGCTGGAGGATGCGTTCGGCCGCCTGCGCGACGACCCATCCTGCCGCGTGCTCGTGTTGCGCGGCGCGGGCGGACATTTCTCGGCCGGCGGCGATCTCGACGCGATGGCGGACATGCCGCCGCAGCCGGCCGGCGGAGCGGCCGATCCGCTGGTTGCGGCCTATCGTCAGTTCGGCGACGCGCTCCTGGCGCTGAACACCTTGCCGCAGGCGACGGTGGCGATCGTCGAGGGCTCGGCGGTGGGCGGCGGCTTCGGCATGGCCTGCTGCTCCGATGTGGTCATCCTGCACGAGAGCGCCCGCTTCGGCATGCCGGAGCCGAAGGTCGGCTTCATTCCCTCGCAGATCATTCCCTTCGTGGTGCGGCGGATCGGCGCCGGCCCGGCGCGCGATCTGGCTGTCACCGGGAGAGTCATCGACGCCGCGGAAGCGAGGCGGCTCGGCGTCGGCAGCCATCTTTGCGCCGGCATCGCCGACATCAACCGGGCGCTCAAGGCGGTGCTCGACGACGTGCTGAAACTCGAGCCACAGGCCGTGGCGGCGGTGAAGCGTCTGGTGCTGTCCTGCGCGACGGAGGATGATCGCGCCGTGCTCGACGACGCGGCCGAGAGCCTGGTCGGGCTGCTGCGCCGACCGCAGGCGAAGGAAGGCATCGAGGCTTTCAAGGGCAAGACGGCTCCGTCATGGGCCAAAGGATGAGACCCAAGGGATGAGACGATGAAGAACTATCGCCATATCGAGGTGAGGCCGATCTCGGGCGCGTTGGGCGCGGAGATCGCGGGCGTCGACATGGCGCAGGACCTCGACGCCGAGGTCGTCTCGGAAGTGCGCCACGCGCTGCTCGAGCACCTGGTGATCTTCCTGCGCGACCAGAAGGCGACGCCGTTGCAGCAGCTCGCTTTCGCGAGGAAGTTCGGCGAGCCGGTCGAGTATCCGCAGCTCAAGGGGCTGCCCGAATCGCAATTCATCACGCCGGTGGTGAAGCTCGAGCACGAGCGCAACAACTTCGGCGGCATCTGGCATTCTGATACGACCTACCTGCCGGTCCCGCCGATGGGCAGCATGCTGCTGGCGCGCGAGGTGCCGCCCTACGGCGGCGACACCATGTTCGCCAACCAGTATCTCGCCTACGAGACGCTATCGGACGGGTTGAAGCAGACGCTGGACGGCTTGATCGGCGTCAGCGCCTCGTCCAAGGCCGACGTCACGAAGACCCGCGAGGATGCGCTGAAGCAGGCCGGTTCCGGTGCAACGCCGAAGAACCTCGAAGCCGAGCATCCGCTCGTGCGCACCCATCCCGAGACGGGCCGCAAGGCGCTTTACACATCGGTGGCGCACACCGCGCACATCAAGGGCTGGACCGAGAAGGAGAGCCTGCCGCTGCTGCAGTTCCTGTGGGACCACCAGGTCAAGCCGGAATTCACCTGCCGCTTCGGCTGGAAGGTCGGCTCGCTCGCCTTCTGGGACAATCGCTGCGCCATGCACAATCCGATCAACGACTATCACGGCTTCCGCCGGGTCATGCATCGCATCACCCTGGCAGGAGACAAGCCGCGCTGATCTTCGGGAACAGTACGGGCGGCACGCGGATTTTTCGTCCTGCCGGCAGGGAGTCGGTGCCGGCCGGCCAGGCGATCGGCTCGCCGAGGCAGTCCAGCACCTCCTCGGCGGCAAAGGGAATGAACGGCCAGGCGACGAGAGCCGCGATCCTCACGAGGTCCAGGCCCGTATGGATGATCGTGGCCGCACGCGACTTGTCGGTCTTGATCGCGGTCCAGGGCGCTGCCTCGGTCAGGTAGGCGTTCGCCCGTTTCCAGATCGCGCGCGTTTCCTCGGCAGCCTTGCGGAAGGCCAGCGCTTCGTGATGGCCGCGCAGATTGGCGAGGTGGAGGTCGAGGTCGATGGCAAGCTGCCGTTCGAGGGGACCGGGCTCGCCCGATTCCGGGATAGTCGAGTCGAAGCGTGTCGCGGCGAAGGACAGGCATCGGTTGACGAGGTTGCCGAACACGTCGCCGAGGTCCTTGTTCACGCCGTCGACGAAGCGCTCGACGGTGAAGTCGGTGTCGCTGCTCTCCGGCGCGTTGGCGGCGAGCCACCAGCGCCAGCAATCGGCGGGACAGGCGTCGAGGGCGGCGTCGGTGAAGATGCCGCGCCGGCCGCTGGTCGAGAACTTGCCGCCCTCGAAGGTCAGCCAGTTGAAGCCCTTGATCACGTCGACCAGCCTGAACGGCAGGCCCGAGCCGAGCAGCGCCGCCGGGAAGCTGATCGCGTGGAACGGCACGTTGTCCTTGGCCAGGAACTGCAGGTACCGCACGTCGTCGGCCTGCCACCAGTCGCGCCAGTCCTCGCGCGCTTCGACGGCGGCAGCGATGTAGCTGATCGGCGCGTCGAACCAGACGTAGAAGACCTTGTCCTCGAAGCCCGGCTTGGGCACCGGTACGCCCCACGCGAGATCGCGTGTGATGCAGCGATCCTGCAGCCCTTCGTCGAGCCACTTGCGCGCGATCGAGTGGACCAGCGGCGGCCAGTCGCGGCGCGTGGCCAGCCAGTCGCGCAGCCGGCCTTCCAGCGCCGAGAGCTTCAGGAACAGGTGCCGCGTCTCCCGGAACTGGATGTCTGTCGCGCCGGAGATCGCGGAACGAGGCGCCACGAGATCGCCGGGATCGAGCAGGTGCGTGCAAGCCTCGCATTGGTCGCCTCGTGCGTCGGCGCTGCCACAGTGCGGGCAGGTGCCGACGACGTAACGGTCCGGTAGGAAGCGGCCGTCCGTCGGCGAGAACGCCTGCCGGATGGTCCGGGGCTCGATGAAGCCAGCGGCATCGAGCGCCGCGAAGATGTCCTGCGTCAGCCTGCGATTTGCCTCGCCCGAGGTGCGCGAGAAATGGTCGAACGACAGGCCGAAGCGCCGGTAGATGTCAGCCTGGATGTCGTGCTGGCGCGTGCAGTAGTCGGCGATGGGCAGGCCGGCTGCCTTTGCCGCCAGCTCGGCCGGCGTGCCGTGCTCGTCGGTGCCGCAGAGGAACAGCACCTCGTGTCCGGTCTGCCGCCGGAAACGCGCATGGATGTCGGCCGGTAGCAACGAGCCCGCGAGGTTGCCGAGATGCTTGACCCCGTTGACGTAGGGCAGGGCGCTGGTGATCAGGAATTTGGTCATGGAACTCTCCGCCCCCTTGCGGGGCCGTTCGTGCCGTTTGCGGACATGAAAAAGCCCTTCGCGCAGGAAGGGCCGGAGAGAGCGATCAGGCTTCCAGCGCCTGCGCGTCAGCGTTCCGTCCCATCCAGCCGAGGGGCGCGGCGCATTCGAGGCGTGAAGGTGCGGACGAGCGCGAACATGGCGGGAATATTGTCTTTCGGGGTCCGTCCGTCAACGGTCGGTCGGATTGAGCGTAAAGATGCCGACGGCGCTGCGGACAAGCTCGGCGCGCGTGCCCGAGATCTCGGCGTAGCGCAACGCCTTCCAGCTATCGAGGAAGTTGTGCGACCAGCGCGACAGCATGTTGCCAGACTGGCCGAGCGGAATGGCGAAGCGGCTGTTGTCGAGATCGCTGAAATCGTAGACCGCGCGATAGCCTGCGCCGTGCACCGCCTCGAACGGTCTCGGTCCGCGATAGCTCGGGTTGGCGCGGTTGAGCGTGTTCGCGCCGCCGTCGGACGGGAAACGCACCGAGGCCGCGTCGCGCAATAGCGGAACGCTGTCGAACAGCGGATGGCGGTGCGCGGCCGGATGCGCGATGCCCCACTGCCAGCTCTCGACATCGGGACCCTGCCGGCGCGCGATCCAGTCGAGCGCGCGCTCGAGCGCGGCTGCGATCACGTCGTCGCAGCTCTCGACCGCCGCGGTCCCGGGATTGTCGCACCATTCGGGCTTGTCGCGCAGGATGCGCTGGATCAACTGCAGATTGGGCGGCGCGAGATCGTAGAAGAGCTCGCTGCCCAGGCGGTCGGCGAGCAGGCCGCGCTGCAACTCCCAGGTCCACGCGTCGTAGATCAGCGGCTCGGGCCGGCGCGCCAGCATGAAACGATTCCAGCGCCCCATCATCTCGCGCGCCTTGGCCGCCCGTGGATTGCGCGCTTCGGGCTTCAGCAACAGCGGCAGCATCTCGGCCGCGTCGGGCGAGAGGTTGTCGGCCTGGATGGCGATCATGCCGTAGACCGGATGGCGCTCGACCTCGCGCAGGAGCTGGTTGGCGCGGCGCTGGCGGTAAGGCGCCGCCCAGTCGCGCGTGATGAAATAACGATAGTCGTCGGGTACCAGCCGGCCATTGGCATTGACGATGATGCCGCTCGGCGGATTGTAGACGCGCGGCAGGTCGTCGAACGGCACGAAGCCTGCCCAGTCGTACTCGCCGGTCCACCCGGGCGAGGGCAGGGAACCGTCGCCCTTGCGCCGGATCGGAATGCGCGCGGGCGACACCAGGCCGATATTTCCAGCGGTGTCGGCGTAGACCACGTTCTGCATCGGGGTGATGACGCGGCGCGTGGCGCCGAGGAAGTCGTTCCAGTTCTGCGCCTGGCTGATGCGCAGCAGGCCCTCCAGCGAGGTGTCGCCGCCGTCCAGCGCCGTCGCCTGGAGGGCCAGCACGTGGCCGGCCGGCGAGTATTCCTCGGGCTTGCGGGCGAAATCGTCGATCACCACGCCGTGACGGGTGCTGCGCACGCGCAGGCGTACCGGATCGCCCCACAAAACGTTGATCGTCTCTTCGCGCACGCCGAACGGGCGCGCGCCGTCCGGCGTGAGGTAGCGCCCGGGATCGGTCGGATCGACCCGTTCGACGAACAGGTCCTGGCTGTCGAGATTGGTGGTGGTGAAGCCCCAGCCGATCGTGCCGTTATGGCCGAGCACGACGCCGGGCGAACCCGGCGAGGTGGCGCCGCGGATGTCGAAGCCCGGCCCGACCAGGCGCGCGAGATACCACGTGCCGGGAAAGCCGAGCGCCAGATGCGGATCGTTTGCCAGCAATGGCTTGCCCGATACCGAATGTGCGCCGGACAGGACCCATTCGTTCGAAGCCTCGCGCTTGCGTGTCGCCAGGTTGTCGGTGGCGCGATAGAGGCGGTCGAGGTCGATCCCGTTCAGCGCTTCGTTGACCAGCGAGAGCGTCGCGTCGCGGCCTTCGCCCGGCGAATCGATCAGGAACTTCATCGCCTCGTCGCCGATCTTCTTCGCGAGCCGCGTGCGCAAGAGCTCGCTGCGCCAGTTGCCGTCGAGCCCGAGCGCCATGATCTTCGCCCAGACCATCGAATCGGCCGGCTGCCACGCATCCGGCCGATACCGTCCAAGCGACAGCAGCTTGACCAGGGTGAGCTCGAGGCCGAACTGCTGGTTGTCGGAGGCGAGCCAGGCGTTCACGCCGGCTGCGTAGGCTTCGAGAATGCCGCGGGCGGCGGGCGAAAGCGCACCCACGCTGTCCGATGCGGCGCGATAGAGGCCGAGCCCGCGCATGGTGCGATCAGTGTCGACGATGCCGCTGCCGACGATGGTTGCCGGCACGATCTCGGAGAGCCGGCCCTGGCCGAGCCGCCGCATCATCTCCATCTGCCAGAAGCGGTCCTGGGCATGCACGAACCCCAGGCCGAAGGCGGCATCCTCGATCGATCCTGCGATGATGTGCGGGATCGCCTGCTTGTCGCGCACGATCTCGACCGACGCCTTCAGCCCCTTGGCGTCGAGGCGCCCTCCGTAGGGCGGCAAGGAACCGCGCACCTGGAAATAGGCGCCGGCACAGAAGACGAGCACGGCCAGCACGAGGCCGGCCAGCAGCTTTGCCAGCCCTGCCGTGAGGCGGACGAGCGCCCGCACCGAGCTAGCCGCCGATGTACGAGAGGATGGCGGCGCGATCGGCGTCGAGGTCGGGAGCGGCGCGGCGGGTGGTGGGATCGGCGAAGGCCGACATCTTGAGCGGGTTGCCGGCCAGCTTCAGCGTGCCGCCGCTGCCGTCGGGCACCTCGACCATCATGTTGCGCGCGGCGACCTGCGGATGGGCGATTGCCTGCTCGATGTTGTTGATCGGCCCGCACGGCACGCCGGCTTTGGAGACGACCTCGATCCAGTGCGCCGTCGGCCGGCCCTTGAGCACCGATTCGATCGCAGCCTCGAGCACCTTGTGATGCTGCTGGCGCAACGCATTGCTCTTGTAGTCGGGACTTGTCGCCAGGCCCTCGAGCCCGAGCGCGCCGCACATCTTCACGAACAGGCTGTCGTTGCCGGCGGCGATGATGATCGCGCCGTCGGCCGTCTTGAAGGCCTGGAAGGGCGTGATGGTCGGGTGGCGCGCGCCGAGCGGGCCGGGGATCTCGCCCTCGACCGTGTAGCGCATGATCGCGTTCTCCAGCAGCGCGAGCTGGCAGTCGAACATGGCGATGTCGACCTTGGTGCTCTCGCCGGTCTTTGTCCGATGGACCAGCGCGGCGTTCACCGCGACCGCCGTATAGAGGCCGGCGCCGATGTCGCCGATCGACATGCCGACCCGCGACGGCGGCTGGCCCTCGTTGCCGGTGATGCTCATGATGCCGCCCATGCCCTGCATGACCATGTCGTAGGCAGGATCCTTGGAGTTCGGGCCGGTATGGCCGAAGCCCGAGGCCGAGGCGTAGATCAGCTTGGGATACTTGGGATGCAATGTCTCCCAGCCGTAGCCCAGCTTCTCCATCGTGCCCGGCCGGAAATTTTCGACCACGACGTCGGCCTTCGCCAGCAGCTTCTCGAAGATGCCGCGGTGCTCGTCGTTCTTAAGGTCGAGCGCGATCGATTCCTTGCCGCGGTTGATCGAGGCGAAGTAGGTCGACTTGCCATTCACGAAGGGGCCGTAGGCCCGCGCGTCGTCGCCGCCCTTGGGCGGTTCGACCTTGATCACCCGGGCGCCCATCTCTGCCATCAGGAAGGTGCAGTAGGGGCCGGCGAGGATGCGCGACAGGTCGATGACGGTGATGCCCGAGAGGGGGCCGCTGGAAGTCTGGGTCATGCCACGGTCTTAGCCAGTGGGCTGGCGCGAATCCAGCCACACATTCGCCGCGGCGGAACCGATCACGATGGCGCCGCCCAGCAAGGTCAGGTCGCCGGGCTTCTCGCCGTCGATCAGCCACACCCAGATCGGGCCGAGAACGAGCTCGAGCAGGCCGAGCAGCGCGGCGCGGCCGGCCGGAATACGCTTGAGAGCGGCCATATACAGGAGCAGGCCGCCCGCAAGCTGGCCCGGCCCCAGCGCCAGCAGCCAGGGCAACTCTGCTGCACCCGCGGCCGAGGGCGTGGCGAACGGCGCCGAGATCAGGCCGGAGATCACGCCGGCCAGGAGGAGTGACGGCGTCATGCCGACATGGCGATGACGGCGAACGACGATGTAGTTGGCGCTCATGCAGAGCACGACGATGAAAGCGACCGCCATCCCGGCGAGCGCGCCGGCCGCCAGTGATCCCGCGACCGACATCGCGAGCCCGACCGTGGCGGCAGCCATTGCAAACAGGGTGTGGCGATGCAGAGGCTCGCCGAGGACGAGGCGGGCAGCCAGGGCGGTGATGAACGGCGTGGCGCCGAACACGATCAGCACGTTGGCGACGGGCGCCAGCCCCAGGGCGAGGATGAAGGCGATCATGCTGCCGGCAATCCCGATCGCGCTGGCGAACAAGGCGCCGCCGGCATTGCGCGCGTCGATCCAAACCTCGCGGCGTCGCCAGATCAGCAGCGGCAGGATCGTGATCGTCATCAGGGCCGACCGCCAGAAGGATACATCCCACGCAGGAAGATCGATCTGCCGGACGAGGAGACCACCGGTGCTGAACACCACTGCCGCACTAATGGCGCAAATGGCGCCCACCGTGCTGGAACTCTCCCCGTAAGTCCGCGTTTTCATGACCAACAACTGTGAATACGGAGTCGGCGTGCCCCCGTCCATCGATTCCCTGGACTTGCCGCCCTTCAAGCCACGCTTCCCGTGGTGGGGTCCGGATCTTCAGACCTTGTCCGTCCTGATCCAGTCGTTTGCGTCGGACATGTCACCGCACGAAAGCGAGCGCGTTTGCTTCCCGATGGCCGATCGCACCGGCGACATTCTGCTGGGGATGCTTGACCGCCCCGCGGAACGCATCACGGGCCGTCCGCTGGCGATCCTGGTTCACGGCCTTACCGGCTGCGAGGACAGCGTCTACATCCTGAGCGCTGCGCGCCATCTGCTCGACCTGGGCTATCCTGTCCTGCGCCTCAACGTCCGCGGCGCCGGTCCCTCGCGGGCCTATTGCGGCGAGCATTACCACGTCGGCCGGACGGCGGACTTCCGGCGCGTCCTCTTGCAGTTGCCCGAGGACGTCACGGGGGACGGCATCGTGGCGGTCGGCTACTCGCTGGGCGGCGCGATGCTGCTGAAGTATCTTGGCGAAGAGGGTTCGTTCTCGCCCTTGCGCGCCGCAGTGACAATCTGCTCGCCGATCGACCTGGTCGGCACCTCCAGGCACATGATGCGACCGCGCAATTGGCTTTATCACAACTATATCCTGAACGGGATGAAGGCGGAGGCGCTGGCCGAAGGCGCGCGCATCTCCGACGCCGAGCGCACGATCGTGCGTTCGGCGCGCAGCGTGACCGATTACGACGATCGCTTCATCTCGCCGCGCTACGGCTTCCGCGACGCCAGGGACTACTACACCCTCTGCGCGCCGCTCAACTTCATGCCCGAGATCAGGGTGCCGACCCTGGTCCTCGCGGCTTGCGACGACCCGTGGATCCCGATCGAGCATTACCGCGAATTCAAGTGGTCGGATAATCCCTGGCTCCTGCCCGTCATGCCGTCGACCGGCGGGCATGTCGGTTTCCACGGCGATGCCGGGAACCGGCCGTGGTGCAATCTGGCACTGGAGAAGTTCCTGGACCGGGCCATCAAGGCCGCCGGCTGACACCTGTGAGGAGGGCCAGCAGCGCCTTCGCCGCGGGGCTGAGATAGCCGTTTCGGCGATGCAGGGCGGTGATCGGGATGACCGCCTGCATCGCCGGAGCGTTCAGCACGACCAGCACGCCCTGGCGCAGCTCTTCGCGGACGCTGCTCTCGGGCACGAGGGCAAGGCCAAAGCCAGCCTGCGCCAGCCGTTTCTGGGCGGTCAAGCTGTCGACCAGGGTCAGGTCAGCATGCTCCAGCCCGGCGCGGACGAGCTGCCGGGCCAAAAGATGCCCCGATGAATCGCGATCGCCGGGAGACGGTGGAAATCCGACCCACCGCTCGTCAGCCAGTTCCTTCGAGGTACGCAGGCGGCGGCCGGCCAGCCGGTGGCCGCGCGCCGCCACCACGACCATCGCTTCGCTGCCGGCCGCCAGCTCGACGAGGTCTGCCCGATCGCTCGCGAAGTAGCGCAACCCGAGCGTCGCTTCGCCGCGCCGCACCAGGTCGGTGACCTCCGCGCTCGAGGCCGTGCGCAATTCGAGGCGCACCTTGCCGGCCTTGCGGGCAAAGCGCTGCAAGGCATCGACGATGCGGGTGTCGGCCAGGGTGCCCACCAGCGCGAGGGAGACGCTGCCCTGCAGGCCCGTCTGCAGATCGCGCACCGCATCCCGCCCGTCCTTCAGCGCGGCCAGTGCCGCCTCGGCGTGAGGCAGGAAAGCCCGACCGGCTTCGGTGAGGCGGGCGTGGCCGCGAATGCGATCGAACAGCTTGGCGTCGAGCTCGAGTTCGAGCTGGTCGAGGCGGCGACTGATCGCCGGCTGCGACCGGTGCAAGCGCTGCCCGGCGCGCGTGAAACCTCCAGTCTCGGCGATGGTCAGGAACGTGCGGACTTCCTCGAGATCCATGGATCAGGAATCCTGATGCCAATTCAAAGAACTATGCATTTCACAAAGCATAGCCAGGCCCCCAGGTTGCGGCGAGCGATTTTCCAACCGAGGACAGCCGATGCCGAGCCCAGCCGACAAAGCCGCAACCTTCCGCGCCCTGCACGACAGGCCGGGCGCTTTCATCATTCCCAATCCGTGGGACGCCGGGACCGCCCGGTTGCTGGCGGCACTGGGCTTCGAGGCGCTCGCCACCACCAGCCTCGGCCTGGCCAACATGCTGGGCCGTCCCGACAGCCGGGTCAGCCGTGCGGAGGTGATCGAGAATTGCCGCGCCATTGTCGATGCGACGGACCTGCCGGTGAATGTCGATCTGGAGAACGGCTTCGCGCATGGGCCGGACGAAGCCGCTGAGGCGGTGCGGCTGGCGGCGGAAGCCGGCGCCGCAGGCGGCTCGATCGAGGATTTCACCGGCGACCGCGACGATACGATCTACGACTTCGAGCTGTCGGTGGCGCGCGTGAAGGCGGCTGTCGCCGTCGCGCGCGCCCGGCCGGTGCCATTCCTGCTCACCGCACGGGCGGAGAACCTGATCCGCGGCCGCAACGACATGGCCGACACCATTCGTCGCCTGCAGGCCTACGAGGAAGCCGGTGCGGACGTGCTCTATGCTCCAGGGCTGCGTAATTGCGCCGAGGTCCGGCAGGTGGTGAGTGCGCTCAAACGGCCGTTCAACGTGGTCACCGGCTGGCTCGATCCCGACATCACGGCCGGCCAACTGGCCGAGGCCGGCGCCAAGCGAATCAGCGTCGGCGGCGCGCTCTCACGCCTCGCGCTTGCCACCTTCGTCGATGCCGGTCGTGCGATGAAGGAGCAGGGCTCGTTTGCCTGGATGCCGCAGATGCTCGGCATCGCCGAGATGCAGCGCTTGCTTGGGACGGGTTCGTCGAACTGAGTGTCTTCGCTGGGAGCGCGGCTCTCCAGAGCCGCTCATGGGGGTGTCGCAACCGAAGAAAAAGCGGCTCTGGAGAGCCGCGCTCCCAGCGAAGATTCAGGACAGAGTAATCGGCTCCGCGGGCGGGCCGTCGCGCAGCAACGTCTTCAGCCGATCGGCGAGATCGACCGGCTCGAAGCGCTCGGACGAGGCGGCGATCTCGTCGGCGGTCCACCAGCGGTGATCGAGCGTCCAGCTCTTCTCGCGGTCGTCGAGGCCCGAGGTGTCGACCGCCGTCGACGCGGCACGGGCAAGGAAGAAGCGTTCGCGGTGCAGCACCTTGCGCTCGCGCCATTGCATGATGCGTTCGCGCTGCCAGACCCAGTGCACGTCGCCCACAACGCCGAGGCTGGCCTCCTCGCGCGCCTCGCGCACGGCGGCCTCGGCATAGTCTTCGCCCGGATCGACCATGCCGCCGAGCAGGACCCAGAACGGATCGTGGAACGGATCGGCCGGGTCATAGACCGCGGGATTGTGGACCTTGAACAGGAAGAGCCGATCCTGCCTGTCGAGCAGGATCAGCCGGGCCGACGGACGTTCTATCATTTGGCTTTGAGCAGCCTCGCCGCGTCGACCGCGCCGTAGGTCAGGATGCCGTCGCAGCCGGCGCGCTTGAAGCTGCCGAGCGTCTCCAGCAGCACCTTGTTCCAGTCGAGCCAGCCGCGATCGCAGGCGCCGCGCAGCATCGCGTACTCGCCGCTCACCTGGTAGGCGTAGGTCGGCACGCCGAAGGCGTCCTTCACGCGGCGCACGATGTCGAGATAGGGGAGACCCGGCTTCACCATCACCATGTCGGCGCCTTCCTCGATGTCGAAGCCGACCTCGCGCAGGGCCTCATCGGAGTTCGCCGGATCCATCTGGTAGGTCTTCTTGTCGCCCTTCAGCGCGCCCGAGCTGCCGATGGCGTCTCGGAACGGATTGTAGAAGCCCGACGCGTACTTCGCGGCATAGGACATGATCTGCGCATGCTGATGGCCTCGATCGTCGAGCGCCTTGCGGATCGCGCCGATGCGGCCGTCCATCATGTCGGACGGCGCCTGCACGTCGGCGCCGGACTCGGTCTGCACGATCGCCTGCTTGATCAGCGCTTCGACCGATTCGTCGTTCAGGATCACGCCGTCGCGCACGATGCCGTCGTGGCCGTCGCTGTTGAACGGATCGAGTG
>Ga0070665_100002584_pt1 | contig 19818 bp, 7 predicted proteins | sample KBSS13metaG_FD_65862 | JGI IMG/M metagenome (GOLD analysis project Ga0070665, IMG submission 65862) | Switchgrass rhizosphere microbial communities from Kellogg Biological Station, Michigan, USA - KBS S1-3 metaG | ecosystem: Host-associated > Plants > Roots > Rhizosphere > Soil ...
CAGTGGTGCGGGGTTCGGCGCTCAATCAGGATGGCGCGTCGAACGGGTTGACCGCCCCGAACGGGCCGTCGCAGCAGCGGGTGGTGCGCGCAGCGTTGGCGAATGCCGGACTGAGCGCGGCGCAGGTGGATGTGGTGGAGGCCCACGGCACCGGAACACCGTTGGGCGATCCGATTGAGGCGCAGGCACTTTTGGCCACGTACGGGCAGGACCGGGTCGAGCCGTTGGGGCTCGGTTCGATCAAATCGAACATGGGTCACACCCAGGCCGCGGCCGGGGTGGCCGGCGTGATCAAGATGGTCTTGGCATTGCGCCATGAGGTAATGCCTGCGACGTTGAATGTGGACACGCCGAGCCCGCATGTGGACTGGACGGCGGGGCGGGTCCGATTGCTTACCGAAGCGCAGCCCTGGCCGGCTGACGGCAGGGTACGTCGTGCCGGGGTGTCGTCGTTCGGGATTTCCGGCACCAACGCGCATGTGATCATCGAGGACGCTCCGCCGACGTCACCTCTCCCACTCGCTCCCCCAGCTCCACAGTTCACACCATGGGTGGTCTCGGCCAAGTCCGCTTCCGGGTTGACGAAGCAGGCCCGCCGGTTGCAGCAGAGTCTTGTCGCTCATCCGCAGTGGGCTGCCACCGACGTGGGCTGGACGTTGGCCGGCCGCTCGACGTTCGCACACCGGGCGGTGGTCCTCGGCGCCGATCGTGAGGAGCTCTGCGGCAGGTTGGACGAACTGGCCGACGGCAATCCGAACGCCACGGTCATCGAGGGCACCGCGACACCGGTTGGCAAGACAGTCTTCGTATTCCCGGGCCAAGGCGCCCAATGGCTCGGCATGGGTGTCGAACTGCTCGACACGGCACCAGTTTTCGCAGCGCACATCGATGCGTGCGCAGACGCGTTCGCGGAGTTCGTGGACTGGTCACTTGTTGATGTCCTACGTAGCGCCCCGGGCGCGCCGAGCATGGAGCGGGTCGATGTCGTGCAGCCTGTGATCTTCGCAGTGATGGTGTCGCTGGCCGAACTCTGGCGATCGATCGGGGTCCGCCCCGACGCCGTCATCGGGCATTCACAGGGCGAGATCGCCGCCGCATTCACTGCCGGTGCGCTGTCGCTGCGCGACGCCGCCCGGGTGGTGACTTTGCGCAGCAAGTCGCTGCTGGCGCTTGCCGGGCGAGGGGGCATGGTGTCGCTGGCCTGCGATGTTGACCAGACGCGAAAAATGTTGGATTCCTTCGGTGATCGGTTGGGCATCGCGGCGATCAACGGACGATCCTCCGTCGTGGTGACCGGCGACGTGACCGCTGTGGAGGAATTGCTCCAGCGCTGCGATGAGCAGGGTTTGCGGGCGCGTCGGATCGACGTGGACTACGCATCACACTCGGCTGACGTCGAGGTGATCGGCGACGAGTTGGCCGACGCCCTGGCCGGGATCGTGCCGCGCTCGTCGGAGGTGGCGTTCTTCTCGACGGTGACCGGCGACCTCTTCGACACCGCTGGATTGGACGCCGACTACTGGTACCGCAACATCCGGCAGACCGTCGAATTCGACCAGGCGGTCCGCAGCGCGTGCCGGCACGGCTATCGAAGTTTCATCGAGTCCAGCCCGCACCCGACGCTGATCACCGGCATCGAGGAAACAGTCGCCGAGCACGGGGCCGAGCCCGTTGTCGTTCCCACCCTGGGGCGTGACGACGGCGGGTTGCGGCGGTTCATGACGTCTGCTGCGTTGGCATTTGTGTCGGGTGTGCGCGTCGATTGGCGGGCAGTGCTGGGGTCCGGGCGACAAATAGACATTCCGACCTATGCCTTTGAGCGGCGGCGACTTTGGCTCACCGGTGATGGCATGGCGGTTGATGTCGCCGGATTGGGGCTGGGTTCAGGCGGGCATCCGTTGCTCGGGGCGGTCGTGGAAATGCCGGCGTCCGGCGGTGTGGTGTTGACGGGTCGGCTATCGCCGGCGTCACAGGGGTGGTTGCTCGACCACCGCGTCTGCGGAGTGCCGATATTTCCGGGTGCAGGCTTCATCGAGCTTGCGATTCGCGGTGGTGACGAAGTCGGTTGCCCGGTGGTCGAGGAGTTGACGCTGCAGGCTCCGTTGATCCTTCCGGCGTCGGGTTCGGTTTCTGTCCAGGTGGTGGTCGGACCGCCAGGAGAAGACGCGACAGCGGGTTCGCGAGCGGTGAAGGTGTTTTCGCGCACGGATTCTCGTAGTGACTGGGTGTTGCACGTGGAGGGTCTGGTCGCTTCGGGCATTGGCGAACCGGTCGCAGATCTATCGGTGTGGCCGCCGGCCGGTGCCGAGCCGGTGAATATCGACCGAGCCTACGACCGCATGGGCGAGCGCGGGTACGGGTATGGCGCCGCCTTCCGCGGTTTGACCGCGATGTGGCGTCGCGGCGAGGAGGTGTTCGCTGAAGTCACTGTCCCCGAGGTCGCCGGTGGCGTCGGCGGGTTCGGGATGCATCCGGTGCTGCTCGATGCCGCAATGCACGCGGTGATCGTGGCCACCGACGGCGCCGGTGTCGATTCCCCTGTCCTGGTGCCGTTTTCGTGGCGGGGAGTGACCCTGCACGCGGCCGGAGCCACAACAGCGCGGGCGCGTATCGCTCCGTGCGGGCCGCACTCGGTCAGCATCGAGTTGGCCGACGGGTTGGGCCTGCCACTGCTTTCCGTGGCGGCGATGGCGGCTCGCCCCGTTGACGCTGAGCAGTTGGCCGCCAGCATCGGCGAAGACGGTTTGGGGCAACTGTTCGAGGTGTCCTGGACTGCGCTCGAGGCCGTCACCGACCCTCCCGCTCGGCAAGTCATCGACTGGGCGGATCTCTCGGACACCGAATCTGCACCCGGACAGGTCGTGCTCTACCTGCCACCCGCACCGAGCGCAGATGTGGTCGCCGACACCCGCAGTGCGACCCGCGCCACTCTGGCGGTGCTGCAGTCCTGGCTGACCAGTACTCATCCCGGCACCCTGCTGATCGCCACCTGCGGTGCAGTCGCTCTTCCCGGTGAAGACGTCACCAACCTGGCCCACGCCGCGGTGTGGGGCCTGGTTCGTGCTGCCCAGAACGAACACCCAGGCCGAATCACCCTCATCGACGACACCGCCCTACGACCTGGTGTCGCAACGGCGCTCGCGGTGAATGAGCCCCAGGTCGTCGTGCGAGGGCACCGCACCTACGCGCCGCGCATCGTTGCGAGGCGGGCCGGTGCGGCACTGCTGACCCCTCCAGTGGGTGATGGGCCGTGGCGGTTGGGCCTCACCGAAGCTGGCACGTTCGACAACTTGGCCCTGGAACCGATTCCCGATTCTCCTGCGGCACTGGCGCCGACCGAGGTTCGAGTGGCCGTCAATGCCATCGGTGTGAACTTCCGCGACGTCATGATCACCCTCGGCATGATCACCCACGAAGCGCCGCTGGGCAGCGAGGCCGCCGGAATCGTGGTCGAGGTCGGCCCGGGGGTGAGCGGGCTCGCCGTCGGAGACAGGGTGATGGGACTGTTCTCCGACGGCACCGGCACCGTGGTCAGTGCCGACGCGCGTCTGCTCATGCCCGTCCCCGCCGAGTGGTCCGACGTCCAAGCTGCCGGGGTATCAGTGGCTTTCACCACCGCGTACTACGGGCTGAAGGAGCTTGCCGAAGTTGCTCCCGGACAGTCCGTCTTGATTCATGCTGCGACCGGGGGAGTGGGAATCGCGGCGGTACAACTAGCACGACTCTGGGGACTCGACGTGTTCGTGACCGCCAGCCAGCCCAAATGGGAAACGCTGCGGGCCATGGGATTCGACGACAGTCATATCGGTGATTCACGAACACTCGACTTCGAGAAGAAGTTCCTCGACGTGACGGACGGACGCGGCGTCGACGTCGTATTGAACTCGTTGGCAGGCGAATTCGTCGACGCCTCGCTGCGCTTGCTTCCCCGCGGCGGCGTCTTCCTGGAGATGGGCAAGACCGACATCCGTGACGCCGACGTTGTCGCCCACCGCCATCCCGGCGTGCACTATCAGGCCTTCGACTTGTTCGGACCCGGCCGGGCGCGGTTGCACGAGTACGTGCTCGACCTGCGCGCGATGTTCGAGGCGAACATTCTGACGCCCCTGCCCGTCACGACGTGGGATATCCGCCGGGCGCCCGATGCGTTCCGCTACCTGAGCCAGGCGCGACACGTCGGCAAGGTCGTCATGACGACGCCTAGCGCCTGGACCTCGGGCACGGTCCTCATCACCGGCGGCACCGGCATGGCTGGCGCGGCCGTCGCCCGCCGGCTTGTCGAGAGCCACGGCGCGCGGCGCCTGCTCCTGCTCTCCCGCCGCGGTCACGACGCACCGGGTGCGGCCGACTTGATCGCCGAATTGACCGCAGCGGGTGCTCATGTCGAAGTCGCCGCCGTCGACGCCGCCGACCGCGACGCCCTCGCCGCGGTGATCGCCGGGGTGCCACTTTCAGCCATAGTGCACACCGCGGGTGTCATCGACGACGCCGTCATCACGTCGCTGACCCCCGACCGTATCGACCACGTGCTGCGCGCCAAAGTCGATGCTGCGTACAACCTGCACGAATTGACCAAGAAATCCAATGTCTCGGCGTTCGTGATGTTTTCGTCCTTGGCCGGTGTAATCGGCGCTGCCGGGCAGGGCAATTACGCCGCGGCCAACACGTTCCTCGACGGGCTGGCCGCGCACCGCCGTGCCCACCACCTGCCTGCCATGTCGCTCGGCTGGGGGTTGTGGGATCAGACCAGCGACATGACCGGTCACCTTGGCGAGGCCGGCGTCGCGCGCCTCGGCAGGGGCGGCATCGCGGCGATGTCGGTAACCGACGCCTTGGAACTGTTTGATACCGCCGTCATCGTCGACGAGCCGCATCTCATTCCTGCACGCATCGATCTCGCGGCGTTGCGCGACTGGTCGGAGGCGTCGGGCGTATTGCCGCCGATGTTCGCAGAGCTGGTCAAGCGCAATGCCCGCCGCCGGGTGAGTGATTCAGTGGAACCGGCGAAGTCGATGTCGGCGCTGGCTCTGCGCCTCAGCGGACTGGACGGGCCCGCGCAACACGAGATGCTGGTCGACCTCGTGCGGTCGCAGATGGCCGCGGTACTCGGCAATGTCGAGCCGGACACGATCGCAACCGATCTGGCGTTCTCCGACCACGGCTTCGACTCGTTGACCGCCATCGAACTGCGTAACCGCCTCAAAGCTGTTACTGGTCTGACCCTTTCGCCAACCCTGATCTTCGACTACCCCACCCCGACGGCGTTGGCGGACCACATCCGCGAACAGCTGGCAGGCCTGCCGCAGCAGGCGCTCAACGCCCCGACAGATCGGAATGTCATCGACGAACCGATCGCGATCGTCGCGATGTCGTGCCGCTACCCCGGCGGCGTCGCATCTCCGGAGGAACTGTGGCAGATCGTCGCGGAGCAGCGCGACGTCCTTTCCGACTTCCCCACCGACCGCGGCTGGGACCTGAACGCGTTGTACAACGCCGACCCCGACGTGCCGGGCACGTGCTACACCCGCACGGGTGGCTTCATCGACGATGTCGCCGGCTTCGACGCCGCGTTCTTCGGCGTATCCCCCAGTGAGGCAATGGCGATGGATCCGCAGCAGCGACTGCTGCTGGAATTGTCGTGGGAGGCGCTGGAGCGAGCCGGTGTCAACCCTGCCAACTTGCGGGGCAGCGCGACCGGCGTCTACGTGGGCATTATCGCCCAGGGCTACGGCATGTCGTCAAGCGGAGCCGAAGGGTTCCGGTTGACCGGCCAGGCGACGAGTGTGGCGTCGGGCCGGGTCTCCTATGTTCTCGGGCTCGAAGGCCCGGCCGTCTCGGTGGACACCGCGTGCTCATCGTCGCTTGCGGCGCTGCACCTGGCGGCGCAGGGCCTGCGGCTCGGCGAGTGTGACCTCGCCCTCGCCGGCGGAGTCACCGTGAACGCAACCCCGGACATCTTCGTCGAGTTCAGCAGGCAGCGCGGGCTGTCGGCCGACGGGCGGTGCAAGGCGTTCGCCGGCGCCGCAGACGGAACCGGATTCGCCGACGGCGGAGGCATTCTGGTGCTCGAGCGGCTCTCCGATGCGCAGCGGCTCGGTCATCCGGTACTGGCGCTGGTGCGGGGGTCGGCGATCAACCAGGACGGCGCTTCCAACGGGTTGACGGCTCCAAACGGTCCCTCGCAGCAGCGGGTGGTCCGAGCCGCTCTGGCCAATGCCGGCCTGCGTCCAGCCGATGTCGAATTGATCGAAGCCCACGGGACGGGCACGAAGCTCGGCGATCCCATCGAGGCGCAAGCGCTGCTCGCCACCTACGGACAGGGTCGTGACCCGGACCACCCGGCCTGGCTGGGCTCGGTGAAGTCCAACATCGGACACACGCAGGCCGGTGCCGGAGTCGCCGGTGTCATCAAGATGGTGATGGCGATCAGGCACCAGATGATGCCCGCGACACTGCACGTGGACGCACCGACTCCACACGTCGATTGGAATGCGGGTGCAGTGGCGCTGCTCACCGACGCGCGGCCGTGGCCGGCGTGCGGCGCGGTGCGCCGGGCCGCAGTGTCTTCGTTCGGGATCAGCGGTACCAATGCGCACGTGATCATCGAGCAGGCTCCAGAACCCAGTGCGGTCGTGCCTGACTCAGATCCGCCTCCCGTCGTTCCGTGGGTGCTCACAGGCAAGTGTCAATCTGCGTTGAGCGCCCAAGCCGGCCGACTGCTGGCCCGGCTGCATTCCGATCCCGAGTTGGACTTGGTGGACGTGGCGTGGACGTTGGCTGGCCGGAGGATGTTCGAGCACCGCGTGGTGGTGGTCGGCGCCGATCGAGAACATCTGCTCGCCGGGATCGAGCAGGTGGCCGGCGGTCAGCTCGACTCCGTGATTCACGGATGCGGCACGTCGAAAGGCAAGACGGCCTTCGTGTTTCCCGGTCAGGGTTCCCAACTGTTCGGTATGGCCAGGGAGTTGCACGCTGCGTATCCGGTGTTCGCCGCAGCCTTCGACGCAGTCGTCGCAGAGCTGGATCAGCATCTGCTCCGACCATTGTGCAGTGTGATGTGGACCAACCGCGACGACCTCATCCACACCACCGAATACGCCCAGCCGGCACTGTTCGCCGTCGAGGTCGCGCTGTTCCGATTGATGGAATCGCTGGGCGTCCGGCCGGATTACCTCGTCGGCCATTCGATCGGCGAGTTGGCCGCAGCCCATGTCGGCGGTGTGCTGTCGCTGCCCGACGCTGCGGTGTTGGTGGTCGCACGGGGCAGACTCATCCAATCGCTGCCGCAGGTCGGGGCGATGTTCGCGGTGCAGGCCACTGAGGTCGAGATTCGTCCACTACTCACCGACGGTGTGGATGTGGCAGCGGTCAACGCGCCGAACTCGGTCGTCGTTTCCGGCGCCACGCAGGCGGTGGCTGCCGTGGCCGACCACATGGGCAAACTCGGTCGCCGCGTGAAGAAACTCACGGTGTCGCATGCGTTTCACTCGACGCTCATGGAACCGATCCTCGACGAATTCGCCTCATATGCCGAACGAATCACTGTCGGCCCCGCGACCATCCCGATCGTGTCGAATGTGACCGGCGAGGTGGCCGCGGGTGATTTCGGCTCGCCGGCCTATTGGGTCCGCCACATCCGCGAAGCCGTCCGTTTCGCCGACAGCGTGCGCTTCCTCGAATCGGCCGGTGTGACCCGATTTCTCGAGCTCGGCCCCAGCAGCGGGCTGACAGCATCCATCGAGCAGTCAACCGAGCACGTCGACGCGCTGTCAATACCCTTGCTGCGCGCGGATCTCGACGAGCCAACCTCGCTCGTCGCTGGTCTCGGTCACCTGTTCACCTCGGGTGGCGACGTGGATTGGCAAGGCTTGTGCGCCGGCGGCGCCCTCGTGGATCTGCCGACGTACGCGTTTGCGCGACGGCGGTATTGGCTGGCAGCCAGTACGGCCGCCGCCGACGTTGCCGGCTTGGGGATCGGCGGCGCGCAGCATGCGTTGCTCAGTGCCGTGGTGAGCTCGGCAGACGGTTCGCAGGTCGTGTTGACCGGGCGATTGGCCCCCGCGGGACCGGGGCCGCAGAGTTGGTTGGCCGATCATGCCGTGGCCGGCGTGGTGCTGTTCCCCGGTGCGGGCTTCGTGGAGTTGGCGATTCGCGCCGGCGACGAGGTCGGCTGCGGGTGCGTCGAGGAGTTGACGTTGCGCGAACCCCTCCTGCTCGGGCCGGCCGGGGTCGCCGTGCAGGTGATCGTCGGTGGGGCAGCCGAGTCCGGCGCTCGGCCCGTGTCGGTGTTCTCGAATGCTGATGCCGATGCCAGTTCAGCGTCGTCATCCGGTTGGATCCTGCACGCCGAAGGAGTGCTCAGTCCGGCGTCGACGGTGGCGCCGTCAGTGGACCTGTCGGTGTGGCCGCCGCCGGGCGCGACGCCTTTCGAACTGCCCGACCCCTACGAAGTGCTGGCCAGTTGGGGCTACGAGTACGGGCCCGCGTTCCAGGGATTGCGCGCGGTGTGGCGTCGTGGTGAAGAGATCTTCGCAGACCTCGCCGTCCCCGAATCCGATTGCGGCGTCGGTGGTTTCGGGCTTCACCCGGTGTTGTTGGACTCGGCCCTGCATGCCGTCGAGCTCACCTCCCACGACGGGCAATCCGCGTTGCCGTTCTCCTGGCAGGGCATCACCCTGCACGCGTCTGGGGCGGCGGCAGCGCGGGCCCGCATCCTTCCGATCGGGCACCGGGTGGTAAGCATCGAGTTGGCCGACGGGTTGGGGTTGCCGCTGCTGTCGATCGCCTCGATGATGGCCCGCCCGGTGTCGCGGCAGCAGCTGACGGCGGTGTCGAATTCGGGTCTGGGTCGGTTGTTCGAAACAGTCTGGTCACCGGCGTCGCCGGGCATCGCCGCGGTGCCGCCGTATGAGGTGTTCGAGTCCAGTCAGGCGGGTGAGGATCCCGTCGGCGCGGTGCACCAACGCACACACGCGGCGTTAGCCGCGGTCCAATCGTGGCTGTCGGAGCACGATTCGGGCGTACTGGTCGTCCTCACCTGCGGCGCCATCGCGCTACCCGGTGAAGATGTCACCGATCTGGCCGGTGCTGCGGTGTGGGGGCTTGTCCGCTCGGCGCAGAGCGAGTACCCGGACCGGCTGGTGCTCGCAGACGTGGACTGCCATGTCGACGGATCGGCTCTGGTGGCGATTTTGGCGACCGGTGAGCCGCAGGTCGTCATGCGCGACGGACAGGCGCACACCGTGCGGCTGCGCAGCAGCCGGGCGGTCGACGGTCTGCTGGTGCCCCCGGGCGGGGAACGTCACTGGCGGTTAGGGCTAACCAGCGCAGGAACTTTCGAGAATCTTCAGCTCGAGCCGGCACCCGGCATGGACGAACCGCCGGCTCGCGGGCACGTGCGGGTCGCCTTGTCCGCCATCGGTGCCAACTTCCGCGACGTGATGATCACCCTGGGCCTGTATCCAGACGACGACGCCGCCATCGGGATCGAGGGGTCCGGGATCGTCATCGAAACCAGCACGGCGGCAGGCAGATTCGCCGTGGGGGATCGGGTGGCGGGATTCTTCCCCGAAGGCGCCAGCGCTATCGCGACCACCGACGAGCGGTTGCTGATGGCGGCACCGACGGGATGGTCCCATGCCGACGCCGCCACGATGCCGGTCGCATTTTCCACCGCCTACTACGCACTGTCGACATTGGCCGGCGTCCAGCCCGGTCAACGCGTTCTGATTCACGCCGCCACCGGGGGAGTAGGCATGGCGGCGGTTCAGCTGGCCCGGTACTGGGGACTGGAAGTGTTCGCCACGGCGAGCCGCGGCAAATGGAACACGTTGCGGGCAATGGGCTTTGACGACGACCACATCGCCGATTCCAGGACGTTGGAATTCGAAGAGAAGTTCCGTACTGCCACCGGCCGCCGCGGAATGGACGTGGTCCTGGACTCACTGACCGGAGACTTCGTGGACGCCTCGTTGCGATTGACCTCGGCGGGCGGGATCTTCCTCGAAATGGGCAAAACCGATATCCGCGACCCCCGCGAGGTTGCGCAGCGCCATCCGGGCGTGTCTTACCGCGCCTTCGACCTCTTCGAGCCGGGAATCGATCATCAGCTGATCCTCAACAACCTGTCGACACTGTTAGACGACGGAGTCCTGCAGCCGTTGCCGGTGACGACGTTCGATGTACGGCGGGCGCCCGCGGCGTTGCGGTATCTGAGTCAGGCGCGTCACGTCGGCAAAGTGGTTTTGACGATGCCCGACGCCTGGGCCGCTGGCACGGTCCTGATCACCGGTGGTACCGGCATGGTGGGTTCGGCGTTAGCGCGGCACGTGGTGGCCCACCACCGGGTGCGCGATCTGGCATTGCTCAGTCGACGGGGCTCGGACACCCCCGGCGCGTCAGAGCTGATAACCGAGCTACGCGATCTCGGTGCTCGTGTACAGGTGTATGCCTGCGACGTGTCCGACCGCGATGCACTGACAGCGGTGCTCGCCGACATTGACCGACATCGAGCCCTTTCTGCAGTGATCCACGCCGCCGGTGTGCTCGACGATGCGGCGATCACCTCGTTGACGGCGCAACGGCTCGATGCGGTGCTGGCCGCCAAAGCCGATGCGGCGTGGAATCTGCATGAACTGACCCGCGATCGAGATGTCTCTGCTTTTGTGTTGGTCTCGTCGATGGCCGCGACGGCGGGGTCGCCGGGGCAGGCCAACTATGCGGCGGCCAACTCCTTCCTCGATGGGCTGGCGACGTACCGACGCAATCAGGGTCTGCCGGCGACCTCGCTGGCCTGGGGGCTGTGGCAGCAGGCCAGCGACATGAGCCGAGGACTCGGTGCCGCGGACCAGGCGCGACTCGCACGCAGCGGAGTGGCCGCGCTGTCCAGCGAGGAAGCGCTCAGCTTGTTCGACACCGCCCTGATCCTCGATGAGGCGTTCCTCATGCCGGCGCGCATCGACACGACCGCGCTGCGAGCGAAGTCCGAGCGCGGGACCCTGCCCCCGATGTTCACCGACTTGATCAATGCGCCGGCTCGTCGCCACGTGGACGATTCGCTCGCTGCCGCCAAATCCAAATCCAACCTGTTGGAGCGTCTGGAGCGTTTGTCCGGCGACGAGCAGGACGCGCTGCTGTTGGATCTGGTGCGCTCCCACATCGCGACGGTGTTGGGCACCACCAACTCTGATGCCATCGACCCGGACATCGCGTTCCAAGAGCTGGGATTTGATTCGCTCACCGCAGTCGAGATGCGCAACCGCCTCAAGGCAGCTACCGGACTCGCCCTGTCGCCCACGCTGATCTTCGACTACCCGAATTCAGCGGCCCTCGCCGGCTACTTCCGTCAGGAACTTCTCGGGGCGAGTACCCCAGTCCCGGACGAAGGCGCCCCCGGCGAATCCGAGCTCCAGCGCGTCCTCGCTTCGATTCCTGTCAGCCGGCTTCGACAGGCCGGCGTGTTGGACTTCCTGCTCGATCTGGCTGATGAGGCCAACGGCGCGGATCCTGCGCATACACGTGAACAGGATTTCGCCGACATGGATCTCGACGACTTGGTGAGTGCCGCATCCCTCGCCAACGACTCGCCGAATGGCTCGCGTGCGCATCCGCTCGCAGCCGACGAAGTGACCTGACGTGCTCCGGCGGATCGGCCTGCTGGCCATCGCAGCGCCCCGACGGATCATCATGTGCGCCGTCTTGGTCATGGTCGGCGCGGCAGTGTTCGGGATCCCGGTCGCCAGCCGCTTGTCGGGAGGCGGCTTCCAGGATCCGCAATCGGCGTCCGCGCGGGGGTCGGAGGTGTTGTTCGAGAAGTTCCGGCAGAGCGACATGCAGCTGATGTTCTTGGTCACCGACCCCGTCGACGCGCGCAGCACCGCTGCCCGCAGGGTGGGCACCGACATCGTCGATCACATCAAGAAGTCGCCCCATGTCATCGACGTAAGTTCCTTCTGGACAGCCGATTCCACACAGGCCGCAGCGCAGTTGGTGAGCAAGGACTCACGGTCCGCCTTGATCATTGCCTCCCTCGATGGGGGTGAGAGCGATGCTCAGCATTACGCCGCAACGCTGTCCGACCAGGTCGCCCACGACAGCGATGGGGTAACGGTGCGATCCGGCGGGACCGCGTTGGGTGTTGCACAGTTGACCGGCCAGACCCGGCGAGACGCGTTGGCGATGGAGGCGATTGCCATCCCGCTGAGCTTCGCCGTGCTTGTGTGGGTGTTCGGTGGTCTGCTCGCCGCGGTTCTCCCAATAGCTGTCGGCTGCATGGCGATCGTCGGAGCGATGTCGGTGTTGCGGCTGGTCGCCCTCGCGACCGATGTGTCGATCTTTGCGCTGAACCTCACGGTCGCCATCGGACTGGCGCTGGCAATCGACTACACCTTGTTGATCATCAGCAGATACCGCGAGGAACTCGCGGCCGGCGCCGACCGCGACACTGCGTTGGTCCGCACCATGACCACAGCGGGTCGCACGGTGCTGTTCTCGGCACTCACCGTCGCGGCGTCACTGTCGGCGATGATCCTGTTCCCGATGTACTTCCTGAAGTCCTTCGCGTATGCGGGCATAGCCACTGTGGCAGTGGTGGCGGTCGGCGCCGTCGTCGTCACCCCAGCCGCTCTCGTTCTGCTGGGATCACGGCTCGATGCTCTGGACCTACGTCGGCTGCTCAGGTGGCTGCTGAAGCGTCCCGAACCCCGGCCAGCCGCTGTCGAGCAGTTATTCTGGTACCGGTCAACCAAATTCGTTTTGCGCAACGCAATACCGGTCGGCCTCACGTGCGTCACCGTGTTGATTCTGCTGGGGTTGCCGTTCCTCGGCGTGAAGTGGGGCTACCCCGATGACCGGGTTCTGCCGCAGTCGGCGTCCTCCCGGCAGGTGGGTGACGCCCTGCGCGCAAACTTCCCGTCGAATTGGTCGACGCAGGTCGCAGTGGTGGTGCCCGAGGCCAACGGTCTGCCCCCGTTTGAGGTAGACCGCTACGCGGCCGATCTGTCGCGGGTGCCCGACGTGTCCGCTGTGGCCGCGCCGACAGGGACTTTCGTCGGAGGGAACAAAGTCGGGCCGGCTTCGGGAGCGACCGGCGTTTCGGACGGTAGCGCCTACTTGACCGTCAATGGCACGGCGCCGCTGTTCTCGGCGCGCTCCGAGCGCCAACTCGACGCTCTGTACGCCGTCGCCGGGCCGAACGGCAGGACCGTCGATTTGACGGGTGGACCGGCAATCAACCGCGACAGCGTCAACGCAATCACTTCGCGGCTCCCGTGGGTGCTCGGACTCATTGTGATTATCACCTTGATGCTGCTCTTTCTACTTACCGGCAGCGTGGTATTACCTATCAAGGCTCTGTTCCTCAACGCGTTATCACTTACCGCCACATTCGGGGCACTGGTATGGATCTTCCAGGACGGGCATCTGGGAGCGCTGGGGACGACTCCGACTGGGACGCTTGTCGCCAACGTGCCAGTGCTGTTGTTCTGCATTGCCTACGGTCTGTCGATGGACTACGAGGTCTTCTTGGTGTCCCGAATTCGTGAATACTGGCTGATGTCTGATCGGACCCGCGCCGACAATGACGAGAGCGTGGCACTCGGCCTGGCACGGACCGGTCGTGTGGTTACCGCCGCCGCTCTCGTGATGTCAATTTCATTCGCGGCGCTGATCGCGGCGCAGTTGTCTTTCATGAGAATGTACGGTCTCGGTCTGACATTGGCGGTCCTCGTGGATGCCACCATCGTCCGCACGATAGTCCTGCCTGCCTTCATGCACATCTTCGGCCAATGGAATTGGTGGGCTCCGCCGCCACTGGCACGCTTTCACAAATCGTTGAGTCGCCGACGGCGCACTCACAGCGACATCTCGGCGTCGGCTGGCGCAGCCGCCGCTTTGCGACCGAGTTGATGCGGTGTGGGCCAACACCATTGCCGCAATCCACACGGGAGTGCAGCAGACAAAACGACGACGAGCGACATCAGGCGACCATCAACACGCCCGCATTAACACCGAGCCAGCCGTCCGGGGAAACGGGAAACCCTTGCTCTAACGTGGCTGTGTCAGCCCGAGTTGGCCCGGGCTGCGCGGCTTGGAGTGGCTCGAGCTGTGTTGGCCGACTTCGGAGTCGATGATCGTCTTTTGTACTGGGCCAAGGCCTATCCGAAACCAGTGGTATGAGCGGCACGGTCGCAGCCTCCGGGCGTGGCTTCACAATCTCCAGGTCGGGAATCGCACCCGCCGGCTAATCCGCCGAGGTCCAGGCTCTTTCGAATCACGATGCTCCACACGCCGCGATCAGCTGCTTGCCCTCGTACACACGGCGGTGACCGCGCTGGCCGGAGCCTCCCCTCAGAGTGCTCGGAGGCCTTGCAGGGTCCTTCTTGTCAGGTCACGTCGTTCGTCGATTGTCATCGAGTCGTTGAGGGTGGCGTGCACCTGCAAATAGCCCTGTTTCACCAAGTCCCCGACCAGAACCCGCGTCACTCCGAGCGGCAAGGACAGGCGAGCGGCGATCTCCGCGACCGAGGGGCTGCGCACGCACAACGTCAGGATCTGGCCCCGCACATCATTTCTCGGCCAGCGCGGCGGCTTCACTGTGCTATCGGTCGCTTCGACCAGAGCCTCGAGCGCCAGTTCGACTGAAGAGTAGGTCCGGCCTCTCGTCAGCGCGTAAGGCCGGACCAGGCTCGGCACGTCCGTGGTTTTCGGTCTTGCGAACCAGTCGCCAGTCGGTTGGCCCTTGCCCTTCGGCTGCCGACGCGCGTCGGCGCGCATCTCCCTAACGTCCTGCAAGAACGCCAAGGTGTGGTCGGCGTGCACCGATGCGCGCAACTCGCTGGAGACGACCTTGAGTACGGTGCGGTCGGTGTCGATGACGAAGGTGGTCCGTCTGACCGGCAGCAGTCGGGCCAGCAGGCCGCGGCGCCGAGTGTGCCGGCTACGCCCGGCTTCGCGCGCCACGACGGAGGTACGCAGCTTGGCGAGCTTGCCTCGGCGCACCCCGAACATGTCCGCCACCACGCCGTCCGCGTCCGAGAGCAGCGGATAGTCGAACGAGCGCTGAAGGGCGAAGTGGGCCTGCTTGTCGACGGTGTCGGTGCTGATGCCCACCCGTTGGGCGCCCACCTTCGCGAATTCGCTACTCAGGTCCCGAAAATGACAAGCCTGGGCAGTGCAGATCGGTGAGGACGCGATTGGGAAGAAGAACAGCACCACCGGCCCTCCGGAAAGGAGCGCAGACAGCGTCCGAGGCCAACCGGTATGGTCATACAGAGTGAAATCAGGTGCCTTCTCACCTGCGATCATCGGCAAAGAGTAACCCGGGGAAGCTCGAGCGGAGTGTGGTTCGAGCTTTGCCCACCCACCACGCATTCGGGGACCTCACCTCAGCGGTTTCCCAAGTCCCCGAGACCAGGGTCTTTGTGCCCTCCTCACGTTGCATGCCGCGCGCCATCGTGGACGCATGAACGCGTATTTCCCAGACGTCGAGACCATTCGGTCCGCGCTGTCGCTGGCCCTCCGCGCTCCGTCGGTGCACAACACGCAGCCGTGGCGATGGCGGGTCGGCGAGCACAGCCTGCATCTGTACTCGGACCCAGATCTGCACCTGCCCCATACGGATCCAGACACCCGGGACATGATGATCAGCTGTGGCGCGGCGCTGAACCACTGCGTCGTCGCCTTCGCGGCGCTGGGGTGGCAATCGAAGGTCCATCGGTTCCCGAATCCTGCCGAGCCTGACCATCTGGCCGCTATCGAGCTTCATCGGTATCCGGCCAACGACATGGATGTGGCCCTGGCGGCTTCCATCCCGCGCCGTCGCACCGACCGACGGTTCTACAGTTCGTGGCCCGTACCGCAGGGCGACATCGCCCTGATGGGGGCGCGCGCAGCACGTGCGGGCGTCATGCTTCGCCGTGTCGACGGGCTCGACCATCTCAAGCACCTCGCGGCCGAAGCAGCACTCCGGCATTCGAACGATCCTGACTACCTGGTCGAATTGTCCACGTGGAGTGGACGATACGGATCCCTGGCCGGCGTGCCTGCGCGCAATACTCCTGAGCCTGATCCGTCGGCTGTGATGCCTGCCAGGGCATTCGCGGGCCCGGTGCTCGCGCAAGCGCCTGGCTTTAGCGCGACTGAGGACAATGCCGCCGTGATAGCGCTGGGCACGGTCGAGGATGACGACATGGCGCGGCTGCGCGCAGGCGAGGTGACCAGCCTGGTGCTTCTGACGGCGACGGCGTTGGGCCTGTCGAGTTGCCTGATCACCGAGCCGCTGGAGATTGCTGAAACGCGGGCTGCCGTGCAGTCCGACGTCTTCGGAAGCGACGGCTACCCACAGGTGTTGCTGCGCATCGGTTGGGCGCCGGTGAACACGGACCCGCTGCCGTCAACTCCGCGGCGCGCGCTATCGGAAGTGGTTGCGCAGCTGGATGGTTCACCGTTCGGCTAGATCTGTTTCGGTATCCAAGTCGACTTCGACGTTTAGGACCGAACCGTCAAGCTGTCGCGTGCATGGCCAACCGGCGTCGGCGAGCACGCGAAGCATCAAGTGGTTCTCCCAGAGCACCTTGGCGACGAACCGATGCAAGCCGTTGGCCTTGGCGATTCGTCCTAGGCGGCGAAGTAGTGCGGTACCCACGCCACGGAGGTGTTCTGCGTGTGCCACCACCACCGCCACTTCGGCATCACCGGGTTCCGGACACGAGACGTAATTGGCTACGCCCAACAATTTTCCGGCGCCGAATGCGCCAAGCGAGTATTGGCCATCTCTGCGTTCGGCGATTGAACGCGCCCAGCCGTCCAAGCCCGCCGGATGCATCGCGAAGAAGCGCAGGTAGCGTTCCTCGTCGGTCATTGATTCGTAAAGCTGCACTACTGCATTGGCGTCAGCCGGTTTCAGCTGACGAAGTGAAATCACCGACCCGTCAACGAGTTCCGCGGTCCAAGGCTGCTCAAGACCCTGACGACGGATCATCTCAATGTATGACGAGTACGGAGGAGTTACCGTGGGCAAGGATTGGATGACTGTGGGGGCCGACGATGTGTGCGATATCGCTGGCTTCGGCGCCGCCGACCACTGCAAGTTGCACCGATAAGTCCTCGTGGTTGCACAGGAACCCAGCCACACTGTCTGGCGTGCTCACGGGGTAGACACGAACGTCCGGGTACTGCTTCTTCCACTTTTCGATACGGCGATCGAGCTCACCGTGCGGCATTTCGCCGAAGCCGTCCTTGCAGACGCCGACCGCAAGGACGGGCGCGTTCCGCAGTCGCGCCTCCTCCATTGCCAGCTCGATGACCGATTCGTTGTCTGCGTGATCTTCGACTGCGACGACGATCCAATCGGGTTCCGAGGCTGGCGCTTGGTGAGGTGACCGAATGATTGCCACTGGGCAGTATGCCTTTTCGGCCAGGTTTGCAGCCGTCGACCCGCATATCTTCTCGGCCACAGCGCCGATTCCAACTGAGCCGACGCACACCATGGACGCGTCGCGCGACTCGTTGATCAGGGCGGTGTCAGGTGATCCCCATATGACGTCGGTTTCGATCTTGACTGGCTTCCCGGTTGCCTCGACGACGGCACTCGCAGCGCGTAGCGACGACTCCGCGTACTGAACTTCGAGCCGGAAATCACTTGCGGGCGTGTCCCGATGACCTTCGATGTGCGTGACGTGGACTATTCGTAGCGGAACATCGCGGCTGATGGCCTCGTCGATGGCCCACTTGGCCGCATTGATCGCCGCGTAGGAGCCGTCGACACCGACCACTACCGGCGCAGAATTCGTCCACATGATCCAGCGCTCCCTCATCGCGATGAGCGGCTATGCCGCGCTCGTCATACCGGACGCTATTGGCTCAGCAACAGCAGAACCGGGGTCATAAGTCCCTGGTGCCACGCCAAAGGTCCACGGCGGTCGGATGTGCGCTTTTGTGTCATCGGCCCAGTGACATCCGTCCACGGACTGAGGGTCGTTCGGCCCTGGGGAGCCTGGCCGGCGGCGGGCACGATCAATGGGTGGTCCCGCGCAAGCGGGACTCATGACTGGGGAGACGTCATGGAAACCTTCACGATTGGCCTGCGAAGCCCCTGGTGGATTCGGGCGCTTGGTCGCAAGAATCCGTTGGTGCGCAGCACTGATCGCATAGAGGCCATGACTGTCGCTATTGCCGTCATCGTCACCGTTTTCGCGATACCGATCGCGGCCGCTATCGGGACGTCCGTTCATGGTGACCGCGCGGGCAGATTCGCGGCGGAGGCGCAGACTCGGCATCAGCTGATCGCCACCGCGACCGAGAAGGGCCGCGTTGCAGTGCATTCGAGAATCATCGATTTCAGTGCCGAAGCCACTTGGAGCGACGCGGGAAGAACCCACCGTGGCGTTGTCGCATGGTCTGAACCCGTGAACACCGGTGATAAGCAGAGCATTTGGGTGAACAACGACGGTGAGAATGTTGCCCAGCCGTCACCCCCCAGCCGAGCCGATGGTGAAGCGATCGGCGTTGGTTTGCTCATTTGGCTCGGCGTAGCTGAATTTTCGGCGGCCATGCTGTACCTGGTCCGCCGCCGACTCAATCGCTCGCGGTACGCCCAATGGGACCGCGAAATCAACCCATCCCCGGACAACGACAGCCGGAGGAATCACCAAACATGACACCGAGTGGACACACGTTACCGGCCCAACCGGCCGCACAAAGTCAGGAGATACCCATGCCCACAACCAATCACGGCATCATCGTCGGCGTTGACGGTTCGCCGGCCTCAAGGGTCGCGGTCGACTGGGCTGCCCGAGAAGCGTCGTTACGGAACCTTCCGCTGACACTCGTCCATGTCATTCCATGGAGCACGTTGGGGACCTGGCCCGGGTTGCCGATGCCCGGTGATCTCGAAGCCCAGTTTCAAAAGCACGGCCGCGAGGTCCTGAGCAATGCAGTCCGAACGGTCGAGGACGCGGCCAAGAGATCCGGTTCGATACAGGTCGAAACGGAGGTGGTCACTGCCGCCGTGGTGCCCACCCTTCGCGACTGGTCCAAAGGGGCCGCCATGATTGTCGTCGGCTGCCGCGGTCTTAGCGCAATCGGCCGGCGACTGCTCGGTTCGGTCAGTTCGGGTCTCATCCTTCATGCCCACTGCCCCGTTGCCGTCATCCATGACGAAGATCCGCTGATGCCAACGCCTGCGGTGGCACCCGTCGTGGTGGGTATAGACGGTTCACCGGCCTCCGAGTCGGCGACGGCACTTGCCTTCGATGAGGCGTCACGTCGCGGCGTTGAACTCGTCGCTGTCCACGCGTGGAGCGACTTCGCAGTTTCCGAGTTGCCTGGCATCGAATGGTCCGACGTGGAAAAGCAGGCCGAGGAGACGCTGGCCGAGCGCCTGGCCGGATATCAGGAGCGCTATCCCGACGTCACAGTGCGTCGTGTGGTGGTTCTCGATCGACCTGCGCACCAGCTGCTCGAGCAATCGGAGTCTGCGCAACTGACCGTCGTTGGCAGCCATGGTCGCGGTGGATTCGCCGGGATGTTGCTCGGGTCGGTCAGTTCGGCTGTGGCCGAGTCGGCGCGGATGCCGGTGATCGTTACCCGTCCGTCCTGACGCTTACTGCTCAGGCGGACGGTGCGATTGGTCCAACTTGGAAATGAACACCGCCGCCTGTGTGCGGCGCTCCATTCCGAGCTTCGCCAAGAGGCGCGATACGTAGTTCTTCACGGTCTTCTCGGCTAGGAACATCCTGGCGGCTATCTGCTTGTTGGTCAGGCCCTCGCCGAGCAGATCCAGCAGAACGCGCTCCTGGTCGCTGAGCCCCGACAACGGGT
>Ga0070665_100002586_pt1 | contig 19785 bp, 13 predicted proteins | sample KBSS13metaG_FD_65862 | JGI IMG/M metagenome (GOLD analysis project Ga0070665, IMG submission 65862) | Switchgrass rhizosphere microbial communities from Kellogg Biological Station, Michigan, USA - KBS S1-3 metaG | ecosystem: Host-associated > Plants > Roots > Rhizosphere > Soil ...
CACAGTTTGGGTGGAAGGGTCGGCCATCATATCACTTACCTTTTTACTTTCCTCTATTTTTTGAGCAAGTATTGTTTCCCGCTGCTGAATAGTATCTATATTTTTCTGAAGCGCCACTTGTTGCTCTTTCAGTGCATTTCGCTGATTAAGCAATATAACATTGCCCGTGATGCTGACCAGTAAAAAAACAACAGCGGCAGCCCACTGCCAGGTAATTGGCCTGGATGCAGCGGCATTGAATGGTATTGTTTTAGAAGCGGGACTTGGCGCCTTATTATCAATTTTATCGGTAATTGTATCGCCCTTTATTGCGCTCCATATCTGCTCCTGCATAAAGGCAGGAGGTTCCTGGGCATTAGCTTCTACAAACTGCTGCATAGCTATCTCTATGCCGGCAATTTCATCTGCCAACTCAGGATACTGCAAGATATTAGCTTCTACTTCTGCACATTCCTCGGGTGTGAGGGTTTGCAGCACGTAGGCTTCTAAAATGCCAGATTCTATGTAGTCTTTTATGTTCACTGCTGTTATCAGCTAAAATGTTCTCTTAATAATTTAAGGGCATGCCGCATACGGGTTTTTACCGTCCCCAGCGGTATTTTCAATTTTTTCGAAATTTCGTCTAATGTAAAACCTTTGAAATAGGCAAGTTCCACGATTGTCTGATATTCAGGTTTCAGCTCTCCTACCATCTTGCGCAATCCTATCGTATCTGTAGACTGTTCTGTCTTCATTCCTTTCTGCACATTATTTACGATATCCTCGCCTGTATGGATTTTCCCTTTCATAATTTCTCCCTTCGAGCGCAGCTTATCAATAGCCGCATTCCGGGATATATTTATCATCCATGTATAAATACGCCCTTTAGCAGGGTCGAATTGGCCGATGTTATTCCAGATTTTTACAAATACTTCCTGTAGAACGTCCTGAGCGGTTTGCTCATCGTAAACAACCTTTGTAATAATACCATATAGCGTGGCAGCATAATGCTGATACAGGTAATTAAATGCATCCCTGCTTTGCAGTTTTAGCAGTTGCACTAACTCCTCTTCGCTATATATGGTGGCTGTAGGCAATGAATAATTAATTCTTAAAAATACATTTATTTTGGAAAAAGCATTTTGTAATCTACTTTAACTTTTCCCGAGCTTATATCATCAAGCTTTTTCTTAATGAGCCTGCGCTTTAGCTGTGGTAAATAATCTATAAAAAGCTTGCCATCTATATGGTCATATTCATGTAAAATAACCCGTGCAGTAATACCATCAAATTCTGCTTCGTGTTCATTAAACTGCTCATCCATATAGCGAAGCACTACTTTCTCCGGACGACTGATATCTTCTCTCACCTTCGGTATGCTTAAGCAGCCTTCATTATAAGGCCAGGGCTTACCGCTTTCGTCCACCTTATGCGCATTGATAAATACCTGCTTTACCGGCTTTTCATTAGGATACTTCCTTTTGTCTTCATCGTCGAAGTTCTCTACTATCTGTATCGTGTCAATAACAAATAAACGAATGGGTTTGTTCACCTGCGGAGCGGCAATTCCTACTCCGTTGCTATTATACATAGTCTCCCACATATCGGCAATAAACTTCTTCAGCTCCGGATACCCGGCAGTAATATCTTCACATTCTTTTCTTAAAACCGGGTGGCCATATGCTACAATCGGTAAGACCATAAAACAATCTATTTTAAATGAGGATTGCAAAGATACATATTACGAGCGGCTTTCAAGGTACTCCTGCAACATAATAACTGCGCTTACGGCATCTATCAGCTCTTTTTTCTCTCTGTCTTTCTTCTTTAATCCCATGCCGGATATGGATTGGGAAGCCAGTTTTGAAGTAAGGCGCTCATCCACCTTTTCGACAGGGAAACCCGGGAAGACATTTGAAAATTTTATAATAAATTTTTCAACCAAAGGGGTAGCATCAGTGGGTGAGTCATCAAAATTCAAGGGGTAACCAATCAGTATTTTTTCTACCTGCTCCTGCTGCATGTATTTTTTCAGGAAACCTATCAGTTCGTTTGAGTCTACCGTGGTGAGTGCCGTAGCAATAATTTGCAAAGGGTCGGTAACAGCTATACCTGTTCTTTTTTTGCCAAAATCTAATGCTATAACGCGTGCCAATTTCCCGGAATTTAGTTTTTAATATAAGCTACCTTATCCTACCTACCTTAAAAGTAACAGTGCCATGCTTCTTTACTATATCACGTTCTGTTTGCTTTAGCTCAATGTATTTCTTCTGCAGCAAAGTTTGTCTTATCGGGTCTTTTTCCTCCAATATCTTCTTCGTAAGTAATTCCTGCATGATAAGGATTTTCTTAAACTCGAAATAAGAAAGCGTACTATCTACATCATTCAGATAGTCTGCTACTTCATGCAGCGTTTCTATACCGTATATATCTTTCCAGTTGTGGCTTATCTCGTCGCGCGTTTGGAGCAGGGATGCCATTCGCTGCTGGATAGCGGCATCCGGGAAATTGATAAAGTAACTAATTTCAGGATTTACTCCGTTTGTGTTCAGGTATTCATAATAGCTATTGAAAATGCGGCGTACCATTGCATTCTCCAGCAGGCCCGGGTCTACACGGTCTATAACAAGTGCTGCTACATTTGTATATCCTTCGTAGGGCAGACTACCATTTTCTACAAGTACACGCACCAAATGCCATTCCTGGTCTTCGTCTGTATTTTTTGTTTGTACTTCAGGCTCCGGTGATGACAATACTTCCGCTTCAGGCACCACCTCGTTATTACGGGTATGTCTTCGTTCCAGCTCTATTTTTTCCCTTATGAATTTATTGACCAGGTTTATAAGGCCTGCCTCCTCTACACCCAGCTTTGAGGATGCTTCGCGTATATAATAGCTTTGCAGTGAAAAGTCTTCTGCCTTATTGATGCGGGAAATACTTTCTGCTATCTCATTTACCAGTTTCGAGCGTTTAACAGGATCAGAGCCGGCTTCCATTAGCCCTACCTCCAGCCTAAAGCCAATAACATCGCGCTTATGATCTTTTACATATTCGTGGAATTTGGCTGCGCCTGATTTCTGTACATAGCTATCAGGGTCTTCACCTTCAGGCAGCAATACAAGCTGCACATTGAAGCTTTGACCTAAGGCCATATCAAGGCCCCGTAATGCCGCCTTTACACCGGCAGCATCCCCATCATATAATATAGTGAGGTTCTTTGTTAACTGGCCTATAAGTCGCAACTGGTCTTCAGTAAGAGAAGTACCACTACTGGCAACCACATTTTCTACACCGCCCTGGTGCAGGGATATAACATCGGTATAGCCCTCAACCAGAAAGCACTCATCCTGTTTGCTAATAGCCTGGCGACTCTGGTACATACCATAAAGCACACGGCTCTTTATATAGAGCTCGTTCTCCGGGGTATTAATGTATTTAGGTGCTTTCTCATTGCTTTTTAAGATACGGGCACCAAAACCCAGGATGCGGCCTGTCATGCTCTGAATGGGGAAAATAACGCGACCACGATAAACATCGTGATAAGTACCCATCCTGTTTTTTACCAGTCCTGCCTTCTCAAGCAATTCTGCACTATATCCCTTTTGTGCGGCTGCCTTGAAAAAAGCATCGTTATGCTCCGGGTTATAGCCTAACTTAAATCGCTCTATAATTTCTTTCCTAAATCCACGTTGCTTAAAGTAAGACATGCCAATAAGCTGCCCTTCTTCGGAATCCAGTAAGGTTTCATGGAAATACTGTGCTGCAAAGTCATTTAGGATACGCAGCCCCTCTTCTACTAATTGCTGCTGTTGCTGCTCAGGTGTGCGCTCTGTTTCTTCCAGCGTTATCTTATAGTAATCTGCCAGCCAGCGAATTGCCTCGGGATAAGATAGCTTCTCATGATCCTGGATAAATGTTACGACGTTGCCACCCTTGCCGCAGCCAAAGCATTTGTATATGCCCTTGCTGCCGGAAACATAAAAAGACGGTGTTTTTTCGTTGTGGAAAGGGCAGTTGGCAATGTAATTAGCACCTCGCTTCTTTAACCTTACAAACTGGCCTACTATATCTATAATATCAGCACGATTCAAAACTTCCTGTATAGACCCCGGGGATATCATTGCGCTAAGTTATTAAAAAGCACAGACAAGAGGATCGTACCTTCTATTTCTTCTTTTTGGGTAAATCCCTGGAGTTGCTGTACTTATAATTTTTATCGTAATTTCTCCGATACCATCGCCTGACGGGAGGCCATGTAAATGCAATAATGGCAGTGCTGAGCAAACTAAGAAAAAAAGACTTAAGCCCAAGGCTTAGCCAATCTTCCCTTACATCCTTATACAGGAATAGCTCTGCCCAAATAAAAAAAGACAAAATAAAAAGTACGGCAAGCTTCTTGTAATTCATAAGCAAATCAAATTCTATTACATTTCTGTATTATTTGCTCTCTCCCTTTTAACTCAATGATTTACTAAAAATACAATTTTTTAATGCTTAATAAGGTTAAAAACCTTTTTTTATAAAAAATTAATATCCCAGTGTTTATTATTAATAGCTAAAAGTGGCTACAAACTTTACACTTTCTCTTTTTTGCGTAAACACATGCCAATTACCATCATATTCGATAGAAGTAGGTAACAGACGGGAACCTACCTGGCTTGTTCGCACTCTCATTCGTACGTCAAAATCATAAAACATGGTACTGTATGAAAGGGAATAATCCCTGGCAACTATGGAATAATCACTTTTGCGAAACCAGGTACTTAACTCATTGTATACTACGTTGCTCTCCTCGCCTTTCTTAGGTATAGCTTTAAAAACGTAGCAATCCTGGCCTTCGTATTCCTCTGACAATAACTTAAAATCGTAATGTTCGGCAACTTCGGGATCGAAAATAGCTGCTTTATCGCCCATAAAGGGTATGCCCCTTATTTTGCCTCCCGGGTTAAATATGAGTTGCTTCAGCTCTGCTTTATTTTTCTCCAGTTGCCCTTTACCGCGAGCGTCCAGCATTCCTGCCACTATATCATTCTCGTTACATATTTTGCCCTTTGTAAAGAACAGATAGGCATAAAGTTCGGCTGTATAATAGTTGTAGTCGTGGTTACGCTTATAGAAGTCACCGGTCGTTTTTTCATTCAGCACTTGCATAGTGCGACATCGCTGCTGCACCTGCTGTTTGGTATGGCTGTATAAAGAAGCTTTTATTTTGCCTTTCTTGTCATACACCCGAATATCATTAGTAGCAGAAAAAGACACCAGGTGCAGTGCACGAAAAGCCTTGTAGAATGTAGTATCATTCTGCACCCTTCGGATAAATGCTGCAACATCCCAGCCGCCGCGTGCGGCCACTATAGTTACAGAATCCATTTGTATGGGATACTTGAAAATGCTGGTATCTTCTTTTTGTGCAGCAGCCTGCATGCAGCAAAATGAAAGTAGCAGTATGAAATAATGCTTACGCATTTTGCATCCTGTCTTTAATCAACGCTTCTGCTATTATCATATCCTCCGGTGTTGTGACTTTGATATTGCTGCGTTCGCCCTCTATGAGGTAAATGTTAGTACCATAGCTTTCTACTACAGTTGCTTCGTCGGTAAAAGAAGCTTGATACGTTTGTTCGAATGCAGGGACAATAATATCTGAGCGAAAAGTCTGCGGGGTTTGTATAATGCGCATATACTCGCGGTCTATAGGGCGGCTGTCATCATCTTCTATTATGCGCATGCTATCTGTAACTGCTACGGCGGGTATAGCGCTACCCTTCTCGAGCGCCTGGTGATAACAACGCCGGATCAAATCTGCTGAAACCAAAGGCCGTACCCCATCGTGTACAAAAACAATGCTATTGCCAGTTATAGCGTTCAGGCCATTCTGTACACTATGAAAACGCGTTTCACCGCCTGATACTACTGTTATATCCAGGCGTTCCGGGAAAGATTGCAATACCATCTGCGCATAGCTGATCTGGTCTTGCGGCAGTACCAATATGAGTTGTATATCTGCGAATGCAGATCTGAAAGCCTTGATAGTATGATACAGTATCGGCTTATCCATTATAGGCAGAAACTGCTTTGGCACCGCTGTGCCCATACGTACACCTTTGCCTCCCGCCACCAGTACCGCATATTTTTCAGTATAGCTCATATTCTGTAAATTCGAAGTATTATCAACCCGCAAAAAAACACCTTTCCTATGGTAATGCAAAGAAAACGTGCAACAACCTTGACGTTGTGCATATTTAGCCTGTTAACTGCTGCTCAATCACGTGGACAGCTGGTTTACTCAACCGAATATAAAAGCGATGCAGATGTAAAGGTGTTTGTGAGCAAATACAAGAGCGATGCAGACCTAATTGTATATAAAGCGCCTTACAAAAGCGATGTAGAAGGCAATAATGGCATCTGGTACTTTAGCGAAAATAAAAGTGACGCGAAAAAGAGGATATATTTCACAGACTACAAAAGCGATGCAGACCTCGTGATTTATTTTACTGAATACAAAAGCGATGCCGGCTGGCAGCATAAGAATAAGCAGCAACTGATGTACTAACGCAAACGCCTCAATAAAATTGAGGCGTTTTTCTTTTCTTCATTTCGATTGTATCAATGGACATCTTTCATCCATTTCTTCAATATAGGTGAAATCAATAAAAGCAATACCCCGCAACCCATGGCTACCCAAGCTATTTTTTCAAATACGCCCATATATATAGGTAATGACTGAACAGGGTTAATGGCGCCACCTACGCCTTCTTTAGGTATCGCCATAAGTGTTCCTATCAGACCGGCAACATACTGGCCAAAAGCACTGGCAAGGAACCACATACCCATCATAAGGCCCACCATCTTTTGTGGTGATAGCTTGGTAATCATTGACAAACCAATAGGTGAAAGACAAAGCTCACCACACGACATGACGAAATAGCCAAAAACAAACATGAACAATGATATTTTGCCATCAGCACCCGCAGTATGACCTGCTAATACAAATATGTAAAAACTAAGTCCAAGCAATATTAAACCAAGAGAAAATTTCACCGAAGAATTTGGCTCGAGCCTTCTCTTACCTAAAACAAGCCACAAATAGCCAAACACCGGACTTAACGCAATAACCCAAACCGGGTTGACAGAATTATTTACAGCAGCAGATGACAGATTCATACCCAGGAAATGCATGTTCACATTCCTGTCTGCAAAAAGGTTTAGCGAGCCTCCTCCCTGCTCATAAAATCCCCAGAACAATATGGAGAAGATAGTAAGCACGAGCGCAGCATAAATCTTAAGCCGTGCTTCCTTAGTTTCTTTAAAGGATAGAAATATAATATACCCTAGTGCAAGCAATCCAAATGGTACGAGTATTGAACCCATTATTTTATAATAGTACAATAACACCGAAAAAAGCGGAATAGCTATGATACTACAAATGAATACTATTCTTTCTTTTGCTTTGCGACTTGTATCTGCTTCACCTTTTAGAGTGGCAGTCATTGGCTTATCCTGTGGCAGATCCAAAGGGTCATTCATAGCAACATTAGTATCTGCGCCGTTTACAGGCGGCAGGCCTATAGGGCCTAACGATTTTTGACTCATGGCGAAGACCACTAAGCCGAGTATCATGAAGATACCAGCAAGACCAAACCCCAGATGCCAGCTGTACTTCTGACCTATCCAGCCGCATAAGAGGCTACCCAGAAAGGCACCGATGTTGATACCCATGTAAAACAAAGAGAAACCGGCATCGCGACGATTATCATCAGGTTTGTAAAGGTTGCCTACTATTGAAGATATATTAGGCTTGAAAAAGCCATTACCAACCACAATGAAACCCATACCCAGGTAAAACATCCAGATATTATGTGGTATTGCGAGGGTAAAGTTGCCAATAGCCATAAGAATGCCGCCCCACACTATAGACCTTCTAAATCCCATCAATCTGTCAGCAAGCATACCACCGAATACGGGCATGGTATATACTAATGCCTGATAAGCACCGTATGTCAGATTGGCTTTCTCATCAGCAAACATCAATTGAGATGTCATAAACAGCATGAGCAAGGCGCGCATGCCGTAAAACGTAAAACGCTCCCACATCTCTGTGAAGAAGAGCACATAAATCTGTTTTGGATATTTACCCTTAAAATTTTGTATTTCTTCGATAGTTGTAGATCCTGCGGCTAAAGACATTTGATTTACTTTAAATGTATTGTTCCTGAAATTTATTGTTCAAAGCGCCAAAATAGTCTTTTTTGCAATTCCCCCCTTTTCTAACCCATGTTATTAAAAAAAAGAGCAGGACATATGTCCTGCTCTTTATAATATCATATTCAGTTTTACTGTTTGGCTTCCTGTTTTTCACGTACCACCTGTGCCAGCCATTTACTCATGGCAAACATAATTCCGCCTGCTACAAGTGCTGCTGCTACAAGAATGAGGAAGTAGCTTTTCTTATCAGTGAAGCTATCCCAGAAAGTAGCCATGAGCCCCGCCACTTTACCTGCTATTGCGTTTACAAGGAACCATGCACCCATCATTAACGCTGTAATACGTGGTGGGGATAGCTTGGATACCATAGATAAACCAATAGGACTTATCAGCAACTCACCCACAGTAAACAAAGCATAAGTAGAAACGATCCAATACATTTCTGTTTTATTGTGGTAAACGTTCGTTGACATGATAGCAACCACCATCAGTAGAGATGACAGGCCTGCTATCCACATACCCATACCTATCTTCACAGGTGTGCTTGGTTCTTTCTTACGCTTAGCAAGCCATGAGAACAAGCCCACAATGAGTGGTGTAAATAATACTATAAAGAATGGATTGATTGACTGGAATATTTCCGTAGATATCAATTGTTCCTTACCATTAGCCGGCCATTGCTCTTTTGGCAGGTTTTGGAAATACGGGTTAATACCTGTTACCTGTTGTGTATTGCCTTTAGCGTCAGGTATAGCACGGAAGTATTCGTCAATTTTTGTAACCTTTTCAGAATCTGTGCTTACCGTTTGGATCATACCAAATGGCTTAGCTATCCATTCTGCAGAAGCAGGCATTTTGCGTGCTGTATATTGGTCAGCCCATATTGTGAGCCCGGTACTGTTCTGGTTATAGATAACCCAGAAAACTATAGACACTATGAAGAATGCAAATAATGCGCCTAAACCACGTTTATCTTCTTTAGAAGAACGTACATATAAGCCAACATAAAAAATCACAATAGGTACGCAAGCGAACATAAAGGCATCATTAGATGGTGTACCAAATAAGGTATGACCAATGATATCCTTCATAAACCAGCCGATCAATGCCGCTATAATAGCGGGAAGGAATACAGAGCCCATTATTTTGCTCATTGGCATATCCCCTTTTTCCAGCTTCTTCTTTATATCGCCTTCTTTTACATGCTTAATACCCAAAAGGAACCATATAAGTGCTATGGTCATACCTACGCCTGCAGCAGCAAATGCGTAGCCCCAGCCATAGTGGTTGCGTAAATAAGCAGCTACGAAATTGCAGGCAAAAGCACCTATATTAATGCCCATATAAAATATATTATATGCAACATCTTTCTTCGGTTTCAGATCTTCTCTATTGTATATATTACCTAATAAGGTACTGATGTTAGGCTTAAAGAAACCATTGCCGACAATAATGAACAACAACCCAAAGTACATTGCGGTATTGCCGGGTACTGCAAGGGTATAATAACCTAAGGCCAGCAGTGCCCCACCTATTGCTATAGCGCGCCTGTAGCCTAAATAACGGTCTGCTATAAGCCCGCCTATAAAAGGAGTAAGGTAAACCAGCGCAATGTACGAACCTACCAGGTCGGCAGCTGTTTTTGTGTCAAAGCCCTTACCACCATTACTGGTGGGGTCAACCAGGTATAAGAAAAAAATACCTACCATCAGGTAATAACCAAAACGCTCCCACATTTCTGTACCAAAGAGCACCCATAAACCTCTTGGGTGACCTTTTTTCCCATTGGGAGCACCGTCCATCTGCATTGGCGACATGCCAGTTTCCTGTTCTAATTCCATATTGTTTTAGAGATTATGCGGTACAAAATAAAAAAACGGTTTGTAAAGCAAAGAATAATTTTCTCCACGTAAAGAATGGATTGAATATTTTTGCGGCCTGAACGGGTTAATCGTATTATCTTTTATACGGGTATTACCACAAAAAGCAATTATGTCTTCTTACAATATTTTACTCCTTGGCTCCGGTGGCCGCGAATGTGCTATAGCATGGAAGTTGTCTCAAAGCCCGCTTTGTAAACAGCTGTTTATAGGTCCGGGCAATCCCGGCACTTCTAAATATGGCACTAATGTATCGTTGAATATTGCTGATTTTGAAGCCATAAAAATGTTCTGCATGGAGAAAAATATTGATATTTTGTTTCCCGGCAGTGAAGACCCATTAGTAGCAGGGATATACGATTTCTTTAAAAATGACGATGAATTAAAGCATATAATAATAGTAGGCCCGTCAAAAAATGGTGCACAACTGGAGGGCAGCAAGGCTTTTTCCAAGCAGTTTATGCAGCGCCATAATATACCTACTGCGGGTTACCGTGAATTCAATGAATCGAATTTTGAAGAAGGAATTGACTATCTGAAACAACATAGTTTACCAATAGTCTTAAAGGCGGATGGTCTGGCCGCGGGGAAAGGCGTGGTGATAGCAGAAAATACAGAAGAAGCCATTGATGCTTTCACAGCCATGATAAAAGAAGCACAGTTTGGCGAAGCGAGCAAAAAGGTAGTGGTAGAGCAATTCCTTACCGGCATAGAACTTTCTGTATTTGTAATGACAGACGGCAGCTATTATGTACGCCTGCCTGAAGCTAAAGACTACAAAAGAATAGGCGAAGGCGACAAAGGCCCTAATACCGGTGGCATGGGCGCTATATCGCCTGTTCCATTTGCGGATACTGCTTTCATGCAAAAAGTTACAGAACGCATTATAGATCCAACAGTGCAAGGCCTTAAACAAGAGAATATCATTTACCACGGTTTCATATTCTTTGGTTTGATAAATGTAAATGGCGACCCATATGTAATAGAGTATAACTGCCGTATGGGTGACCCGGAAACAGAAGTAGTAATGCCACGCCTGCAAAATGACCTGGTAGAAATGATACTGAAGATGCAGGAAGAAAAACTAAATGAGGTAACTGTACAGCACGACCCTCGCGCTGCATGTACCGTAATGCTTGTATCAGAAGGCTACCCAGGCAGCTATCCTAAAGGCAGATTGATGAGTGGTTTTGGCAATGTAAACGACAGTATTCTTTTTCACGCTGGCACCGTTCAGAAAGATGGCGACGTATTGACAAATGGCGGAAGAGTGATAGCAATTACTTCTTACGGCAACACAATTAAAGAAGCGCTTGAAATATCTTATGCAAATGCTGCTCATATAGAATATGAAGGAAGGTATTACCGGAATGATATAGGCTACGAGTTTATTTAGCGATAGAAAGGAATGCCTTACCAAGGTGCGAAATAATATCTCCGGCTACCAATGCTTCCTGCGAAAGGTCTGCTGCGGCAATATCTCCCGCAAGGCCATGCAGATAAACCCCGAGAATAGCGGCATCATGTGATTCATACCCTTGGGCAAGCAAACCTGTTATAATACCTGTAAGTACATCTCCCGTACCGCCGGTTGCCATCCCGGCATTACCTGTTAAATTATACCAGCAATCTCCTTCAGGAGTAACAATAGCTGTATAATGTCCCTTTAGCACTATAAAAACATTGTATCGCATGGCCTGCGTACGTGCGTGCTCCAGTTGCATCATACTGTCTATGCTTTCGCCAAACAGGCGTGTAAACTCCTTAGGGTGCGGCGTAAGAATAGAATTAGGTGGAATTTTCGCTAATAGTTCGTTCTGCTTTACCAAAAGGTTCAGTCCGTCAGCATCAATCACTATCGGTGTTTTGCATTCATCAATAAATGCCGCAAAGGCTTTTGCGGTGGCTGCTTCAGTATCCAGTCCCGGGCCTATCCCTATTGCTTTATATTTTTCCCAATCGCGTATTTCTTCAATATGTTTTACTCCGCTTGTCAGGCACATCACCTCTGCGGCTGCCGTTTGCAAAATATTATACCCGCATTCCGGTATTAAGGCAGTTACCAGGCCGGCACCGGCGTGCAACGCTGCCCTGGAGCTTAATGTAATCGCGCCCATTTTGCCATAGCTGCCCCCAATCATTAATACATTGCCATAAGTACCCTTATGCGAAAAAGGGGTTCTCGGCTTATATATGTCATCAATTACCTCTTCATCTACCGCATGGTATTGTGTATGCGTACCATTGATAAATGTTTCATTTAGGCCAATATCCAGTATATGTATATTGCCGGCAAGACCGCCGGTTTCTGTATGGAAGAATGTTCTTTTATAAAACTGGAAGCTAAGCGTATCACTGGCTTCTATTATAGCAGCTCCTTTACCTGGTACACTATCTGCCGGCAAGCCGCTTGGTATGTCTATAGCTATCTTTCTATTAGGCAGTTCGTTTATCTGCTCTATAAATGCTGCCACCCAGCCCGAAGCTGGGCGATTAAGCCCGGTACCAAGCAATGCATCTATTATGATAATATTTTCCGGTATATCTGTGATGAATGTTTCGGGTTGCATAATGCTTACCAGGTTGCTGTCTATGCCATGCAGTCGCTCGTAGTTGATTCTGCAGTCCGTAGATAACTCTGCCGTAAGCCTGAGCAAAAATGCCTTTATGTTATACCCAAGATTATGTAGCATACGGGCTATTGCTAAGCCGTCGCCACCATTATTGCCGCTGCCGCATAATATTACAAATAAGGTATCGCGGGTAAAGTGCTCTGTTATCCAATCTACACATTTTGCTGCCGCACGTTCCATCAGGTCTGCAGAATTCATATTTGCAGCGTGTATTGTATAGGCATCGCAGGCGCGAATCTGTGCAGCAGAAAAGATTTTCATAATACCAATTTAGCAGTTTTAAAAAATATCCTGCCAATAAATCTAATGTCTCGCTCCAAACACCCTCAACTGCAGGTGATTAATATATAAATTATATTACAATTCCATGATGATTGCATGAGGATAAAAGCTTTTGGTCACTATATGGTAATCCCTATCTTTGTTCATCTTTAACCAATCCGTTGTACAATTAAACCATTTTATATGCTGCAAAAACGCAGATATTTAATAAGTGCTATACTTCTGCTTCTATCAATTACCTCGTTTGCCCAGCAAACTACTACTGGTACAATTAAGGGGTTTGTTTATGATAAAAGAACAGGGGAACCACTTATATATACAAATGTTCGCCTGTTAGGCACTAAATATGGTGTACAAACGGACGTGAATGGTTTCTACAGTATCCCGCAATTACCACCGGGTATATATCAATTGTTCACCACCCTGGTAGGTTATGATACTGCTAAGATTACAATTTCCCTTAAAGCAGGGCAGGTACTTTCTCAAAAACTATCGATTGAGGCAAAAGAAGTACAGCTAACGGGCGTGGAAGTGAATGCGCATAAAACCGAAAAAATAACACATATCAATGCCGGCACGACTACAATCACCCCAAGAGAAATAAAATCACTACCCAGTGTTGGTGGCGAACCTGATGTTACCCAGTTTTTACAGGTGGTACCGGGTGTGGTATTCACAGGCGACCAGGGTGGCCAGTTATACATTCGTGGTGGTTCACCTGCCCAGACAGGCATTTTGCTTGATGGCGTAACTATTTATAATCCTTTCCACTCAATAGGCCTTTTCTCCGTATTCGAAACAGATGCTATTCGCAGTGTGGATGTACAGTCAGCTGGCTTTAATGCAGAGCATGGCAACCGTACTTCGGCTATCCTTGATATACATACTATAGATGGTAATAAGAACCGTACTGAAGGGCTTGTTTCTGTTTCTCCTTTTATGACCCGTGCTATGCTGCAGGGACCTATAAAGAAGGCTAAAAAAGATAACGGCACCAGCATAACTTATGTATTATCTATTAAGGACAGCTACCTTGACCAAACTTCAAAATCAATATATGGCGGTTTGGGTGAACCATTCAAAAGTGGTCTGCCTTATAGCTTTACAGATTTATATGGTAAAGTAAGCGTCATCGGAGAAAATGGTAGTAAAGTGAATGCTTTCGGGTTCAACTTTACTGATAATGCACAATTGCTTGACCCAATATTGCATAATGAAACTGCTAATTTTAAATGGACAGCTACAGGTGGTGGCGCTACATTTGCAGTTTCGCCTTCCGGAGCTTCAACGCTTATTGATGGCAAGTTTGCTTATTCAAATTATACTATCAACGACAATGAAGCTGGGTACAACCCGAGAAGCAGTGGTATTGGCGGTTTTGAAGCGGGCATAAACCTGACTAACTTTTTACCAGGCTACAGCGAATTAAAATATGGCCTTGAAGTATCCGGTTTCCATACTACGCTAAACTACTATAATGGCTACGGGTACTCTACCGTACTTGATCGCCAGAATACACTTGCAGGCCTGTATGTTATGTGGCGCAAAGATTTCAGCGATAAATTTGTAATGGAACCAAGCATACGCTTCCAGTACTATTCAGAACTGTCTAAGGTATCTCCTGAGCCCCGCTTAGGCTTGAAGTATAATATCTCTGAAAATGTGCGCCTTAAATTTGCCGCTGGTGTTTACACACAGGATATCATAAGCACTAAAAGCGATCGCGACATAGTTAACTTTTTTACCGGCTTCCTGCTAAGCCCGGACCAGACAGTGAAGAATGTAAATGGCGATCCTATCAGCACCAATCTGCAAAAAGCTTATCACTTACTAGGTGGCTTGGAGGTAGATCTAAACCAGGTAGAACTAAACCTGGAACCATGGTATAAGAATTTCGCACAGGATATTGTACTGAACCGAGATAAAAAATATGCATCCGACCCTGATTTTACATCAGGTACAGGTAAGGCATTCGGTGTTGATCTTTCCGGAAAATATAGCTTTAAACGTGTTTATTTATGGGGTGTAGCATCTTTCCAGCAGGTAAACTATAATAACATAGGCCCTGACGGGACAGCCCAAACATACCCCGCTCCATTTGACCGCCGCTTCAACCTGAACTTATTAGGCTCTTATACGGCAGGAAAGAAAAGAGACTGGGAAATATCATTACGTTACAACTTAGGCTCTCCATTCCCATTCACGCAGACGCAGGGTTTCTATGAAAATATAGGGCCGTCACTTACTAATAATATTGGCTCCAGCTATCTTACAGCTAATGGCTCTATAGCTACATTATATGCGTCAGATATAAATGGCGGTCGCCTTTCCTGGTATCACCGTCTTGACTTCTCTGCAAAGAAAAACTTTAAGTTATCTAAAAACTCATTGTTAGATGCTACAGCCAGTATTACTAACGTATACGACCGAAATAATATTTTTTACGTAAACCGCTTAACTAATACGCGCGTATATCAGCTTCCTTTAATCCCTAGTTTGAATCTGACATGGCATTTTTAACCAGACGAGTTGAATGAGGATAAGAAAACAAAAGCAGTTCAATAAGAGTTTTGCTTGCTTCATTGCAAGTATAGTAATAGGAAATTTTGCGCAGGCTCAGGTAAGCATACCTGAGCTGCCTGCAAATAGATGGTTGTTCCTTGCAGAAGAGCAATATCAACAGGGACATTATCAACTGGCCTTACAATCTGCTAATAAATATTTATACCTGCCTGCACTTTCATCTAACCCTAAATCTAAAGACGAGCAGGAAAAAGCAGCTTATTATCGTGCAGCTTCAGAAGTAAAGCTAAACACCCCCGGTTGTATAGATACTGCGCTGGCATTATTATCATCAACAGCTAATCCCGCATATAAACAGCGTTTAGCTTATACGCTTGCCCAATACTACTTTCATCATAATGAGTTATCCCAGGCCACCGCTTATTACGAGCTGGCAGGCATTTCCAATCTTAGCAATACAGAGCTGATAGATGAGAAATTCGAGCTGGCATATGGATATTTCAATAGCAGGCAATTCGATAAAGCCGAACCACTTTTCGCTGCCATTAAAGAGTTACAACAAGGAAAGTATTTTTCAGCAGGTAACTACTATTATGGTTTGCTTGCTTATAACGAGAATAATTATAAAGACGCACTGCAAAGTTTTGAGCGTATAAAAGATCTGCCGGAGTACCGCAACATAGTACCCTACTATATAGCGGAGATCCATTACTTCATGGGAGAAAGGGAACAAGCCCTTGATTATTCGCTGGAACTGATAAAGAGACCTGAAAAACTCTATTACGACAACGAACTTCACCTGCTTGCTGCACAGTGCTACTTTGAAGACCAGAAGTACAATGATGCCCTGCCTTACTTTGAATACTATTACGAGCATATAGATAAAATAAGAAAGGAAGACCTGTATGAAATGGCATACTGCTACTACAGGGTGAAGAACTGGAATAACGCTATAGATAAATTTAAACAGCTTAGCAGCTCCCGTGATTCTCTGGGCCAAACAGCAATGTACCTGCTCGGTGATTGCTATATGAACACCGATGATAAAAAGAGCGCACGTAATGCTTTTGGAATATGTGCAGAGATGCCATATAACCCCGGACAGCAGGAAGCTTCATTAATATTATTTGCCAAGTTATCCTATGAAATGGGATATAATGACAATGCACTGGAGGAACTCAATTATCTGTTAGCTAATTTTCCGAATTCGAAATATAGGGATGAAGCCAAAACATTGTCCTCAGACCTGCTAATAAAAACCAATAATTACGCAGGCGCGTTTGAGCAGTTGCAAGATGTTACTACAAAGGATGCTACTTACAGGCATGTTTACCAGAAAGTGACGTACGCCTACGCAATAAAACAATTTCAGAATGGAAATTTAGAATATGCAGACAGCCTGCTTGGCATGTCACTGCAATATCCTGAAGACCCTGTTTATGAAGCTGCAGCATATTTCTGGAGAGGAGAGCTTGCTTACCGCATGCATCATTTTCCTGAAACCATAGCTTATTCCCAAACCTTCATTAATAAAAATGTTTCAGCAGCTTCGCTGCAATATTTAAGCTCAGGTGCCACCACCCAGCATGCCTATCTTAATATGGGCTATGCAACAATGGAACAAAACAACTTCAATGCTGCGCAAGGTTATTTCAATCATGCACAACATATAGAAGCACGCGATACTACGGCCAGTCTCGTAGCTACAGCCCGTGAAGCTGATGCGGTATTCATGCAGAAAGATTACGCTCATGCAGCCGCGCTGTACGATAAAATAATTGTTGCACATGGAGCTGATGAAGATTATGCGCGTTTTCAAAAAAGCATAGTACTTGGGTTGCAGGGGAAGAAAAACGAAAAAGCAGTATTGCTGCAATCCCTTATCAATAAGGTACCAGCTTCAAAATATGCTAACAGCGCACGATATGAATTGGCGCTTGTAGACATTGATGATGACAAATACCAGGCAGCCATTAATTTGCTGCAACCGCTGACTGTGGCTTTGGAAACCCGCAATATTGCCCCTAAAGCATGGATGAAGATAGGCTTCGCTTATCAGCAATCCGGCAATTCAGACAAGGCGATAGAGGCATACAAGCACGTGGTAACAGATTACCCTGCATCTGACGAACGTTCAGCCGCAATGGATGCACTAAAAGGTATCTATATAGAAAATGGTCACCCGGCTGCTTACACCCAACTGCTGAGAGAAAACAATTTACCATCTGCAGATAGTACGGTAATGGACTCGACTTATTATGCTGCAGCCGAAGCGCAATTTGCTGAAAGCAAATGGTACAAAGCAGTAAAAGCATTCACACTATACTTGCAGCAATACCCAGCAGGTGTGTTTAGTATAAAGGCTCATTACTACAGGGCAGAAAGCAATTACCAGCTTAAAAACTATAAAGAGGCGCAAGTAGATTACCGCTTTGTGCTGGACAATACCTGGAGTCCTTTTACTGAAAATAGTGCACGCAGGGCTGCAATGATAGCCTACCAGCAAAAAGACTATGATGCAGCAATAAACTATTACGAAAAACTTCGCGGCACAGCTATGGGACCTGAAAACCTGCAGGAAGCATATAGTGGCCTGATGCAAAGCAGTTTTTATACTAATAAGTATGACAACACTATTGCTTATGCAGATACATTACTGCTAATGCCAAACCTGGATAATAGCAAAATGACTGTAGCACAGCTATATAAGGCACGTTCGCTGGAAGAGCTTAATAAATCAGAGGACGCACTGAACATTTATAAGCAACTTGAAACAGCTAAAGAAGGCGCCATAGCTGCTGAAGCAAGATACTATATGGCAGATGCATACTATCGCGCCGATAAATTAAAGGATGCTGAAACGGCAGCCACAAAAAGCATACGTGAGTCCGGCGGCTATGATTACTGGATTGTAAAATCTTACCTGCTGTTATCAGATATATTGGTAAAAGAAAAAGACTATTTCAATGCTCGGGCTACACTGGAAAGTATAGTAAAGCATAGCAAGATACCAGAGCTGAAAGATGAAGCACTAAAGAAACTGGAAGAAGTAAAAAAACTGGATAAGCAACAACACAGCAAATTATCAGAAGAATAACATTGCAAGCATGAGGGGAAGATTCTTATATATATCAATAGCATTACTGGCAGTAGCACAACAGGCATCTGCCCAGAAAAAAGCACCGGTAGCAGCAAACGATACTGCTATCAGGAGCAATACTATTGAAATCATACAATCTTATAAACCTGAAGTAAAGCAACACCCTAAACCGGAGTTGTCACCCGCCCCGCCACCGACCGATACATCACATCCTGCTTTTACTTACGACGTACCACAGCAAACGCTATACTATACTTACACATCCCTGCCCTTACGCCCTCTGGCGCTGGGACAGGATAGCACACATAAAATATTCCCGAACTACGTAAAAGTAGGCGGTGGTAACCTTTCTACCATATATCTCGATGCCGGCATTGGCAGCTTGCATGGGCAGAACTATGAAACCGCCATTCACCTGCATAGTATCTCTCAACAGGGGAACATTAGATATCAACAATCATCACTCAGCGACCTGGTGGCTGAAGGCACCTTGCACAAGAATGGCAAGGCATGGCATGCATCGCTGGATGCATTAAGGAATCAATACAACTACTATGGCTACAACCATGACCTTTACCAATATAGCAAAGACTCTGTAAGGCAAACCTTCACCGGTGTACACCTGGGTGTGGATATGCAAAAGGAACATGCAGGCATCAACGAGTTGTACTACCACCCTGCTATTACCGCATCCGTATATGCAGACAAGTTCAAGGCATCAGAAACATCTGTAAACGTCAGCCTCCCTTTTTCTTATAGCTTGGACACCGCATTAGAAATCTGTGCAGCGATAAACGGCAATTTCACTCATCTGTCTGTCAATAGTAATGGCACCAGCAATAATGTCTTTCAGCTCGCACCGGGCATACGATACAACAAGGATGCTTTCAGCATTCATGCATTTTTCAATCCTACTATCGGCAAAGACCAAAGCTACCTCTTACCGGACATCGAGGCTGCCTACAGGATATTGCCTTCATTGCTTACCATTAGCGCAGGCTGGCAGGGACTGTTGAACCAAAATACCTATGAAGAGCTAAGCACAGAAAATCCGTACCTGTTTAATACGTACAACGTTCGTCAAACACATTCTAACGAAGTTTTTGCTGATGCAAAATCCAATATAGGCAACCACTTCACTATATCCGGTCGCTTTAGCTGGTGGCAATATGATGCCTTACCC
>Ga0070665_100002588_pt1 | contig 19769 bp, 17 predicted proteins | sample KBSS13metaG_FD_65862 | JGI IMG/M metagenome (GOLD analysis project Ga0070665, IMG submission 65862) | Switchgrass rhizosphere microbial communities from Kellogg Biological Station, Michigan, USA - KBS S1-3 metaG | ecosystem: Host-associated > Plants > Roots > Rhizosphere > Soil ...
GAGCCGCCTGCCCAGGTCGCGGAGAAGATCGCCTGGGTCCGTCGGCTGGCCGCGGAGCGGGGCCGGACCGTCCGGTTCGGTATCCGGCTGCACGTGATCACCCGGGACACCGCCGAGCAGGCCTGGGCACAGGCGGAGTCGCTGCTGGCGGCGGTGGACCCGGCCACGATCGAGAAGGTGCAGGCCGGGCTCGCCGCGAGCGAGTCGGAGGGCCAACGCCGGATGCGGGCGCTGCACAACGGCCGGCACAGCGGCACGGCGAGCCTCGAGGTGTCGCCCAACCTGTGGGCGGGCGTCGGCCTGGTCCGCGGCGGGGCGGGGACGGCGCTGGTCGGCAGCCACACCGAGGTCGCGGACCGGATCGCCGAGTACCACGAGCTGGGCATCGACGAGTTCGTCCTCTCCGGCTACCCGCACCTCGAGGAGGCGTGGTGGATTGGGGAGGGCGTGCTGCCGATCCTGGCGCGCCGCGGCCTGTGGGAGCCGCCCGCGGGCTCGATCCTCGGCACCGACGACGCCGCGCGGACCGTCCCGTTCGCCGAGCTGCAGGGAACCCGCTGAGCACTAGGTTCGGGGGTGTGTTCGAGGAGACCTTCCCGGGCCCGGACCTGGATCCGTCCGTCTGGACCCCCGCCTACCTGCCGGCCTGGAGCTCGCGGGCCGCGGCCGCCGCGTCGTACGTGCTCGACGACGACGGGCTGCGGCTGACGATCCCCGTGGACCACCCGGTCTGGTGCCCGGACCTGCACGACCCGCCGTTGCGGGTCTCGGCGGTGCAGTCCGGCAACTGGTCGGGCCCGGCCGGGAGCACCCGGGGGCAGCAACCCTTCCGGGAGGGGCTGGTCGTGCGCGAGGCCCAGCCCGAGTCCCGCGGGTTCGTCCCGCGGTACGGCCGGATCGAGGTGGAGTGCCGGGCCCGGCTGGGGCCGCGGTCGATGTTCTCCGCCTGGATGATCGGCATGGAGGACCGGCCCGAGCGGTGCGGCGAGATCTGCCTCGTCGAGGTCTTCGGCCACGCGCTGGAGCCGGGCACGGCCGCGGTGGGCACCGGGCTGCACCCCTTCCGCGACCCCGCGCTGCACGAGGAGTTCTCCGCCGACCGCCGCGCGATCGACGTGGGGGACTGGCACCGGTACGCCGTCGACTGGGGTCCCGCGGGCGTCGACTTCCTCCTCGACGACGAGGTCGTCCGCCGCTCGACCCAGTCGCCGGACTACCCGATGCTGCTGATCCTGGGCCTGTTCGACTTCCCCGACCGCGGCGGTCCCGAGCCCGTCCCGGAGCTGGTGGTGCGGCGGGTGACCGCTGGGTGAGGGGTGCCTCGTGACGGTCAGTCGGTGCCGGTCGCCGGGTCGCCGTCGAGGGCCGCGGCGAGGCGCGGGGTGACCAGGTCGATGGCCACCGGGATCGACAGCGGGCTGCCGTAGCCGACCGCGCCGTTGAGCTCGGTGTCGAACCCGCCGGTGTAGATCACCCGGTTCTGCTGGGTCGCGGGCAGGCTCTGGAAGGTCGGCTGGTTCGCGAGATCGGCCCGGGTGGCACCCGCCGCGACCACGACGTCCGCCTCGAGCCGCCCGTAGGACTCCGGGCCGACCGACCCGGTGATCGACGACGGGGTCAGGCCGAAGCCGGTGTAGAACGACGTGCGCAGGTCGCTGGGCTCCAGCGCGTAGATCCCGGAGTCGACACCCCACAGCCCGACGGTCACGGTCCTCCCCGCGAACTCGGGGTGCGCGGCGATCGTGTCGGTGTACTTCTTCTCGACCTCCGTGACGACCTGCTGCGCCTGGGCCTGCTTGCCCAGCGCCTGCCCGGTGATCAGGGTCTGCTCCTGCCAGGTCGCGCCGTCGGCGTCGGGCGCGGCGATCGTGGGGGCGATCGCGCTGAGCTTGTCGTAGTCGGCCTGCTCCATGAAGGAGTAGACGCCGAGGATCAGGTCCGGCCGGAGGGACGCGACCTTCTCGAAGTCGATCTCGGTTCCGCCCACCTTCTCCGGCGTCGTCCCGCCGAGTGCGGCTTGCGCCCAGCTGCGGCGGTCCGCGTCGAACGTGCCGAGGACCTCGCGCTCGCCGACCGGCTTCTCACCCAGGGCCAGCACGAAGTCGGCCTCGTTGAACCCGACGGTGACGATCCGCTGCGGCGTCGCCGGGATCGTCGCGCTGCCGTACTGGTGGGCGATCGTGACGGGGAACCCGCCGTCCGGCGCGGCGCTCGGTGCGGCCGCCGGTTCCTGGGAGGGGCTGGAGCAGCCTGCCAGCGCCACGACGGCGCTCAGCAGGACGGCCGCGCCGAGGCGGGGGTATCGCATGGAGGTCCTTTCGTCGACCGGCCGCGCCGGTCTCGTGCGGCGCAAAGGCTAGCCTGGCCTATCTAACCGGGCAAATGCTCCATGACGCCCTGCGAGCCGGGCGGCGGCGCAGCTCCCCAGGTCGTTGCGTGGTCAACCGGTGGGGCGGTGACCGAGGGCACGGAGGTGATCGACGACCGGTCCGACCGTCAGCATCCCGCTCCCCGCGCCGGCGATCTCGCCCGCCGCCGGGGCCAACGCCCGGGTGGCCCGGTCGACCGCCGCCGGGTCGTCCACGGCGAGCGCCGCGCGCCCGGCCAGGACCCAGAGCGCCTCCTGCAGGTGGTCCGGCGGCGGGTCCGGCAGGGTGCGGAGGAGCGCAGCCGCCTCCGCGGTCCGGCCGGCGGCGAGCAGCACGTGCGGGTGGATCCACGGCGCGTAGGGGCCGGGGTCCGTCGGTGCTGCGACGGGCTTGCCGCGCCACACCCGCAGGCCGGTCAGCGCGAGGTCGAGCAGGCCGTGCTCGACGCCGGGCATGCCACGGCCTGCGAGCGCCGCGGCGGCCTCGCGGTAGTAGGACTCGGCGGCCGGATCGTCCTCGGTCGCGGCCCGCAGGGCCTCGAACCAGCGGACGAGCACCCCGGTCGCCGGTCGGTCGTGGCGCTGCCCGAGCCGCTCCGCCGCCCGGGCGTGGGCGGCGGCCGCGTCGAGGTCGCCGAGGGCCGAGAGGGACTGCATCCGCACGAGGTGTCCGAGGATCGCGAAGGACGCGAGGTGGGCGGGGACGCCGGAGGGCTCGGTCCCGGGCTCGCTCGTCCGCGGGGAACGGGGCTCGGTGAGGTCGAGGAGCTCCCGGCCCAGCGCGTCCCGCTCGGCGGCGAGCCCGGCGCGGTGGAAGGTCTGCATCCACCGGGCCGCCAGGGCGAAGGCCCGGAGCGCGGGATCACCGACCCGCCGCGCGAGCCGGTCGGCCGCCGACGCGGCATCCCGACCACGTGGGTCGGGCAGCCCGCGGGACTCCAGCGCGATCGTGGCGAGCACCCGCGCCCGTGCCTCGTCGCGGCCGGGCGGAAGCGCACGCAGGGTCCGCTCGGCCGCCGCGACGATCGCGGCGGCGCCCGCGGGATCGTCCGAGCGGGCCCAGGAGCCGGGCACGTCGTAGGCGCCGATCACCCGCGCGGTGAGCTCGGGATCGCCCAGCTCCTCGGCCGCCGCGACCACCTCCACCCGCTGTCGCGCCGCCCGCACCGGGCCCGCGCCGCCCAGCGCCATGCCGCGGAGCAGACCCACCGTGGACTCCAGGGTCGCGGCCTCACCCCCGCTCCACGAGGCCGCGGCCTGCGCGAACAGCCGCCCCGCGGCCCCCGCACCCCCCACCGCCCGACCACTCGCCGCCGGGTCACTCGCGGGTGGGGCAGCGTCGGCCCGGCGGTCGTCGAGCGGAGCGCGCTCGGGGTCGAGGGCGGGGTCTCGGTGGAGGATCGCCGTCTCCAGCTCCGCCGGCCGCGGGCCCGGGTCCAGCCCCAGTTCGTCGGCCAGCCGGGCGCGGGCGCGGCGCAGGACCGCGAGGGCGTCCCCGGTGCGGTGCGCGCGGTACAGCGCCAGGGCCAGCAGTCGCCAGCCCTCCTCCCGCCAGGGGTGTTCGGTGACATGGGCGTCGAGATCCGGGAGCGCGCTCTCCGGGCGCCCTGCGGCGAGCCGGGCCTCGGCGAGCCGCTCGACCACGGCCAGCCGCCGCTCGGTCAGCCGGCCGCGGTCGGCGCGGGCCCACTCGGCGTCGGGGAAGTCGGCGTAGGCCGGGCCCCGCCACAGCGCGAGCGCCGCGTCCCAGGAATCGTCGGCGGCGAGCCGCTCGAACTCCCAGGCGTCGACCACCGCCCCGTCGGCCCCGCCCGAGGAGCCCGCGCGCAGCGCGTACCCCGGCCCCTCGGTGACGATCACCCGCCGCTCCGGGTCCATCGCCGCCCGCAGCGCCGAGACGAAGGTGCGCACGGCGCTGCGAGCACCCGCGGGCGCGACCGGCCAGAGGTCGTCGATCAGCGCAGGCAGCGGCACGACCTGCCCCCGCGCGGCGACGAGCCGGGCGAGCAGCTCGCGGTGCCGCGGCCCCTTCACGTCGACCGGCCCGACCTCGTCACGCACGGTCACCGGACCGAGTACGCAGATCCGGATCACCGGCGCTGACCGGATGCTGACCGGACCCGCCGACACTCGGCGTCATGCAGATCCGAGGATTCACCACCGAACGCGTGCCCGGCGTCGACGGCGTCCACCTGAACGTCGCGACGGGCGGTCCCGAGGGCGCGGACCGCACCGTCGTCCTGCTGCACGGCTTCCCCCAGACCCACCTCATGTGGCGGCACGTGGCCGCCGATCTCGCGGCCGATCACCGGGTGCTCTGCCCGGACCTGCGCGGGTACGGCGCGAGCGACAAACCGCAGGCAGACGACGAGTCGGTGTACGCGAACCGGACCATGGCGGCCGACGTCGTCGCCGTCGCGCGGGAGCTGGGCGCGGAGCGGTTCGCGCTCGCGGGCCACGACCGCGGCGCGCTGGTCGCGATGCGCGCGGCGCTCGACCACCCGGACACCGTCACCCACCTCGCCACCCTCGACGTGCTCCCCACGCTCGACATGTGGGACATCCTGCACGGCGTCGACGCGGCCGTCGCGTGGCACCTGTACCTGATGGCGCAGCCACCGGGGTTGCCCGAACGGATGATCGCGGAGAGTGGCGACGCGTTCTTCGGACACTTCCTCGACGCCTGGGTTCGCCGCCCCGAGGCCCTGCCCGCGGACGTGCGCGCGGAGTACCTGAGGGCGAGCCGGGAGGCGGTGCCGTCGATCGTCGCGGACTACCGGGCGTCGGCCGGGATCGACCTGCGCCACGATCGAACGGACCGCGATCACGGTGTCACGCTGCGGATGCCCGTGACGGCGGTGCAGCAGGACTGGGGCGCGCAGCTCGGCTACGACGGCGCCGCACTGTGGCGGGCCTGGGCGCCCGATCTCGCGCACCTCACGCTGGACGCCGGGCACTTCATGGCCGAGGAGGCACCCGCGGAGATCATCAGGATCGTCCGTGACCTGCTGCAACGCTGATCACGGCTGCCACCCGATCGTCGCGGGCACGTCGGTGCCGCTGGTGGACACGATGCCATCGACCGGCTCGGGATGCCGGCGGAGGCCGGTCCCCGTCACGAACGCCAGGCGCCCCTGGCGTACTGCACGGGGTACGGGCCCTCGACGCCGAGCTCGTGGGCGGCGCGCTGCGGCCAGCCGGGCTCGCGCAGAGCGGCGCGGGCCAGCAGCACGACGTCCGCCTCCTCCTCGTCGAGCACGGCCTGGGCCTGGGCGGGGTCGGTGATCAGGCCGACCGCGCCGGTCGCGATCCCCGCCTTGGCGCGGACGTCGCGGGCGAACGGAACCTGGTAGCCGGGCCCGACCGCGATGTCCTGACGGGCGTCGAGCCCGCCGGAGCTGACGTCGACGAGGTCCACGCCGTGGTCCGCGAGCAGCGCGGACAGCTCGACGGTCTCCTCGACCGTCCAGCCGCCCTCGACCCAGTCCGTCGCGGAGAGCCGCACGAGCAGGGCCTTCTCGTCGGACAGCGCGGCCCGGACGGCGTCGACGGCCTCGAGCACGATCCGGACCCGGTTCTCGAACGAGCCGCCGTAGGAGTCCGTGCGCAGGTTCGCCAGCGGCGAGAGGAACTGGTGGAGCAGGTACCCGTGCGCGGCGTGCAGCTCGACGACGTCGAACCCGGACTCGTCCGCCCGGCGCGCGGCGTCCGCGAACGCCGCGACGATCTCGCCGATCTCCGGCTGGGAGAGCCCGCGCGGCACGGCGTAGCCCTGGAACGCGACGTCCGCGGGGCCGACGGCCTCCCAGCCGTCCTCGGCGGGTCGGTCGCCCTGCCAGGGGGCGCTGCGCGAGGCCTTGCGGCCGGCGTGGGCGAGCTGGATCGCCGGGGTGGCGCCCTGGCCGCGCACGAAGGCGGTGATCCGGGACCAGGCCTCGGCCTGTGCGTCGGACCAGATGCCTGCGTCCTGAGGGGAGATCCGACCGTCCGCCGTGACGGCCGCGGCCTCCGTCATGACCAGCCCGAACCCGCCCGTCGCGCGGGCGCCGAGGTGGACCAGGTGCCAGTCGGTCGGCACGCCGTCCTCGGCCTCGACGGAGTACTGACACATCGGGGCGAGCCAGATCCGGTTGCGCGCGGTGACCCCGCGCAGCGTGATCGGGTCGAACAGGGACGGCACGGGGGAGCTCCTTCGGGGACGGCGGACTCTCGTGAGGTCAACGGGCCGTGGGTGCCCGGCGATGCCGGGAGAGATCGAGAACACGGCTGTGAGTGAATGGGGACGTGCCGCAGGCCCCGTCCCCGCCGACCCACGTCCTCGTCGTGGACGACGATCCCGCGATCGCGCGGGCGATGCGGATCAACCTCACCGCGCAGGGCTACCGGGTGACCGTCGCCGCGGACGGCGCCTCGGCGCTGCGGGCGGCCGCGGACCGGGCCCCGGACGTCGTGGTGCTGGACCTGGGCCTGCCGGACCTCGACGGCGTCGACGTCATCGCCGGGATCCGCGGCTGGAGCCCGGTCCCGATCCTGGTGCTGTCCGCGCGGACGGACTCCGCCGAGAAGGTCGCGGCGCTCGACGCGGGCGCGGACGACTACGTCACCAAGCCCTTCGGCATGGAGGAGCTGCTGGCCCGGCTGCGCGCGGCGGTGCGCCGCGCGGCGGCCGTGACCGGCCCCGCGGAGCCGGTGCTGCGGCTCGGCGAGCTGACGGTGGACCTGGGCGCCAAGCGGGTCCTGCGCGGGGCCGAACCGGTCCATCTCACCCCCACCGAGTGGGGCATCCTCGAGATGCTGGCGGCGCACCGCGGCACGCTCGTCGGGCAGCGGGAGCTGCTGCGCCGGGTGTGGGGCCCGCAGTACGAGGACAACACGAACTACCTGCGGGTCTATCTCGCCCAGCTGCGTCGCAAGCTGGAGGCGGACCCCGCGCACCCCCGCTACCTGCACACCGAGCCGGGCATGGGCTACCGCCTCGACGCCTGAGGCGGGCGGGGTGGGGCGGGTGGGGTGGGGTCGTGCGACGATCGGGGCCGTGGACACACCGATCGACGCCCCACGTTGGTTCCGCGAGGCCCTGGCCCAGCCCCCGGAGCACCACGACGTCGAGGTCGACGGCGCCCGCGTCCACTACCGCTCGTGGGGCGAGCCCGGCGAGCGCGGGCTCGTCCTCGTGCACGGCGGTGCGGCCAACTCGGGCTGGTGGGACCACATCGCGCCGTTCTTCTCCGGGCGCGGCCGGATCCTGGCGCTCGACCTGTCCGGGCACGGCGACAGCGATCGCCGGTCGGTCTACGACCTCGAGACCTGGGCCCGCGAGGTGATGGCCGTGGCCACCGCGGGCGGGATCGGCGGGCCGCCGCTGGTGGCGGGGCACAGCATGGGCGGGTTCGTCACCGCGAAGGTCGGCTCCCGGTACGGCACCGAGTGCGACGGCATCGTCATCATCGACTCGCCGCTGCACGTCCAACCGCCCGAGGAGCAGGGGCTGCGCCGCCCCGAGCCGCGACCGCTGAAGGTCTATCCCGACCGGGAGACCATGCTCGGCCGCTTCCGCACGATGCCCGAGCAGGAGGTCATGCTCGACTACGTCCGGCGGCACATCGCCGAGGAGTCGGTGCGTCGGGTCGACGGCGGGTGGACCTGGAAGTTCGACCCGGTGCTGTTCGCCGAGCGCGAGCTGCTGCGGGACCTGCTCCCGGACGTCACCTGCCGCGCGGGGTTCCTCCGCTCGGAGTTCGGCCTGGTCCCGGACACCATGGCCGGCGAGATCGACGCGCTGCTCGGCCACCGCGCCCCGATCGTCGACCTGCCCGCGACGGGCCACCACCCGATGCTGGACCAGCCGCTGGTGCTCGTCACGGCGCTGCGGGCCCTGCTGCGGCAGTGGGCCGTGGACGCCCTCCCCTTGTAAATTCTGCGTTTCCCGTGTGTCATCGACATGTCACACGAGGAGGGGCGCCGATGCTGGACGGTGAGGAGCTCGCACAGCTCCGCGCGATCGAGGCGCACCTGGCGATGCAGGACCCGGCCCTGGCCGAGCGGCTGAGCACCGGCAGGATGCACACCCCGCTCGGGCAGCGACTCGGCCTGGTCGCACTGGTGCTGGGCGGCCTCGGCCTGCTCGCGGGGATGACGGCATTCTCCGGCGCCGCCGTCGTCGGGTCGCTGGTGCTGGCCGCGCTGGGCGGGACCGCCTGGCTCTGGTTCAGCGGCGCCATGCCCCGCTCCCTCCCCGGCGCCCGGTAACACCCCCGTCACGAGACCGCCACCGGCCTGGCCGGGGGCGGTCGGCGGTGTGTTCCCGACTGTCGTCTTGCCCTGTACCGTACGTTGTACGACTACAGGAGGTGTCCGTGACATCGACCGATGTCCACGAGGTCGGCCGGGCCGCACAGCTCCCCACGCGGCGCGACGAGGGTGTGCTCGATCTCGAGGTGATCGAGCTGCGTCGGGAGTCCGACCGCGTGCTCTCGGTGCTGCTCGCCGACCCCGCCCGCAGGCTGCTCCCCGAGTGGGAACCGGGTGCGCACATCGACCTGGGGCTGCCCGAGCAGGTCCGGCAGTACTCGCTCTGCGGCGACCCGGCGGACCGCCGCGCGTACCGGATCGCGGTGCTGCGCGAGGACGCCTCGCGAGGCGGCTCGGAGTACGTGCACACGGTGCTGCGTCCCGGTGAGCGGGTCGAGGTCGGTGGGCCGCGCAACCGTTTCCCGCTGGTCCAGGCGGCGGAGTACGTGTTCGTGGCGGGGGGCATCGGGATCACCCCGATGCTGCCGATGATCGAGGCGGTGCGGGCGGGCGGGGGGCCGTGGCGGCTGCTCTACAGTGGCCGGTCGCTGCGGTCGATGGCCTTCGTGGACCGGCTCGGTGCCGACCCGTGCGTCGAGGTCCGGGACGGTCGGTTCGACCTGGCCGCCGCGCTCGGTGCGCCGCGGGCCGGGGTCGCCGTGTACTGCTGCGGTCCGGCGCCGCTGATCGAGGCGATGGAGCTCGCGTGCGCGGCCTGGCCGGCTGGGACGCTGCACGTGGAGCGGTTCGCCGCCACGCTCCACGACACCGCGGACGACGTGCCCTTCGACGTCGTCGCCCGGCGCACCGGGGTCCGGGTCACCGTCCCGGCCGGGGAGAGCGCGCTCGACGTGCTGGAGGCCGCGGGTGTCGAGCTGCCCCATGCGTGCCGCGAGGGGATCTGCGGCAGCTGCGAGACCCCCGTGCTCGCCGGGCTGCCCGAGCACCGCGACGAGCTGACCGACCCCGACGTCGTCGACCGGGTCATGCCCTGCGTCTCCCGTGCCCGCACGCCCGAGCTCGTGCTCGACGCCTGACCCGCTCCCACCCCGAGAGGCCCCCATGACCGAGCTCAGCGACCGGACGTCCGCCGCAGCGTCTACTGTGGATTCACTTCTCGAGACCGCCCCGCGTCGACCCGCTCGCCGTCGCGGCCCCGCCGCCCCGGCCCCGCTGCCGCCCGGCCCGCCGGTACAGCCGGGAGCGGACTGGTCCGCCTGGTCGACCTACGACGCGGCCGTGCTGGGCTTCCGGAACTACTGGTACCCCACCGTCTTCGCCCACCAGGTCGGTCGCAAGCCCGTCCCGGTGACGGTCGCGGGGGAGCGGATCGTGCTGGTCCGCGACGACCGGGACGGCTCGATCCGGGCCCTGCACGACCGGTGCCCGCACCGCGGGGTTCCGTTGTCGTTGGGGCGCAGGCAGTTCCCCGGCACCATCAGCTGCCCGTACCACGGCTGGACCTACGGTCTGGAGGACGGCGCGCTCAAGGCCGTCATCACCGACGGCCCGGACTCGCCGATCTGCGGCAGGGTCCAGGTCGCGACGTACCCCGTGGCCGAGCGACTGGGGCTGGTGTTCGTCTTCGTCGGAGACGTCGCCGAGGGCGAGGGCCCGCCGCCGGTGGAGCGAGACATCCCCGCCGAGCTGAACGACAACACCCTCGTCCTCGGCGGACGCACCGAGATCCGCGACGGCAACTGGCGCTTCGCCGCCGAGAACGGCTTCGACGAGGGCCACGCGAAGTACCTGCACAACACCGCGCTCTGGCGGCTGTTCAAGGTCATGCCCACCTGGAACAGGACGCGAGTCGTGGAGCGGGAGGGCTGGCTGATCCGGGTCCAGGACGAGGTGCACTGGGACGCGGAGTTCCCCGGCGTCGGCACGTTCACGAACAAGCGCTGGTGGAAGCGGATGCCGCTGCCGGACCGCCCCGGGAGGAACGGCGACGCCAACCCGGTGATCGCGGCCCTGGACCTGCCCGGCTTCGTGTCGATCCGGCTGCCGGGCGTACTGCGCGTCGCCTACCCGCAGTTCATCCACTACGAGTGGTACGTGCCCGTCGACGCCGACCACGTCCGATACGTGCAGCTCATGGTGCGCTTCGAGTCCGGACGCAGGGCGTGGGCCTTCAAGGCGAGGTACCTGGCCGCCATCCGCTGGCTGTTCCACGGCCAGTTCACCGCGCAGGACGCCTGGATGGTCGACGTGATGGACGCCCCGCCGGAGCGGCTCTACCGTCCGGACCTGTCGCTGACGGCCTGGCGGCGGCACATCGAGCAGGCCGGCGTCGTGGTGCAGCCCGCCGAGAAGCGCAAGGGACACTGATGGACCGCCGGGGTCGCCTGGTCAGCGGCCTGCACTGCACCCGGCTCGGGCCCCGGGGCCGCCCACCGGTGCTCGTCCTGCACGGCGGTGGGCCGGGTTGTCACAGCACGGCGGACTTCGCTGCGCTGCTCGCGCTGCGGCCGGACCGGGCATTCCTGTGCGTCGACCTGCCGCGCTACGGCGGGTCGGCGCTGCCGGAGTGGACACGGCCCGGCCCGGAGCTCCCCCCGGGCCGGTACTCCGGTCCGGCCGCGGCGCTCGACGCCCTCCTGGCCGTGCTCGGCCTGACCGGACCGGTGGACGTGCTGGCCCAGTCCCTCGGAGGTGCCGTGGCCCTCGCGCTGGCGGCCCGGCGTCCGGACCGGATCGGGCGGATCGTCCTGATCGGAAGCACGCCTGCCGCGCTGCCGGACGCCACGGTGGATCCCGCGCTCGGCGTGCGGCTGCGCGACGCCCTCTACGCCGATCCCGGCCCGGCGACCATGCGCGCGCTCATGGAGGCCGCAGAATGGCACGCCGACCGTCCGTCCGACGCGCTGGTCGACGCGCGACTGCGCGCCGCGACCACGGTCGGCGCACTCGCGGTGGCGACCGATCCGGCCGCGCGGGGGGCGGACGAGGACCTCGGCCCGCTGCTCGGCGGCGTCCGGGCGCCGACACTGGCGGTCTGGGGCGCCGACGACCCGTTCTCCGGACCCGACTACGGCGCCGCACTCGCAGCGGCGCTGCCGCGGGGGGACCTCGTCGTCCTGGGCCGCGCCGCCCACCATCCCCAATCAGAGCGCCCCGGGGCCGTCGCCGCGCTGGTCGACGCCTTCCTGCCCGTCCCGCACCTGGAGCCCGCATGACCCGCCTGACGATCGCCTCCGCCCTCGTCGCCGCCACCCTCGTGGCGACGGACCGGTGGGTCCGCCGCCGCCACGGAGCGGGCCTGCTGGCCCGCTCCGGCCGGGCGACGACTGTGCTGACGGTCCGGCGATGACCGCGGTCCTCGGGCTCGACGCCGAGCGTCGGGGGTGGGTCGACGCCGCCCGGGCCCGGCTGTCGAGGGACCGGATCACCGAGCTCGTCGTCGGGATGGTCGACATCCCCAGTCCCACCGGCGAGGAGGCCGAGCTGGCGCACTGGCTGGCCGACACCCTCACCGCGGCGGGCCTGGAGGGCCGCCACCAGCCGCTCGACGACCGCCAGGCCAACGCGGTCGGCAGGCTGCGGGGCGCGGGTACCGGCGACGACGTGCTGCTCTACGCCCCCATCGACACCTTCACCGTGGGCGACGAGGCCGAGGACGTGCCGTGGATCGGTGACACCCTCCGTCCGGACATGCGTCCTCGCGCCGAGGTGCACGGCGACCACGTCGTCGGGCTCGGCGCGAGCAATCCCAAGGGGCATGCGGCTGCGGTGATCGCCGCGGCCGAGGCGCTGGTGGGGACTCCGCTGGCCGGGGACGTGATCGTCGGGTTGGGGGCGGGCGGCATGCCCACCAACGGCCGGACGACGCGCGGTCTGACCCGGCGCAACACCGGCCAGGGCGTCGGCTGCTCCTTCCTGCTCGAACAGGGCGTCTGGGCCGATCACGCGGTGATCGCCAAGCCCGGCTGGGCGGTCGCGTGGGAGGAGGTCGGGCTCTGCTGGTTCGAGGTGCGCGTCCGGGGCACGTTCTCCTACGTCGGCTCCCGACACCGGATGCCGTACCGGAACCCGATCGGGCACGCCGCCGTCGTCGTGCAGGAGCTGGAGGCCTGGTTCCCGCAGTACGCCGCCCGCCACACGGACGGGCTGGTCGCGCCGCAGGGGATCGTGGCGTCCATCGAGGGCGGCTGGCCGCGGCTGGCCTCGGCCACCTCGGCGCTCTGTCGGTTCACCGTGGACCTGCGGACCAGCCCGCGCCGGACCCCGGCCGAGGTGCGCCGCGAGTTCGCCGCCGCGGTCGACGAGATCCGCGGCCGCTTCCGGGAGATCGACGTCGAGTGGGACATGGTGCTGTCGATCCCGGGGACGGCGACTCCCCGGGACGCGCCGGTCGTCCGGGCTGCGGTCGCGGCCTGGGAGGAGGCCACCGGCCTCCCACATGCGCCGATCGTCGCGAACTCCGGCGCGACGGACGCGAACATCCTGCGCGGCAGGGGGATCCCCACCGCCCGGATCGGGATGGACCGGATCGGGCCGGACGCGCCGATCCCGCTCGACTTCCCGGCCGGGATGAACGTGGTGGACGTCCGGGAGGCCGAGCGGCTGGCACGGCACCTGATCCACACCGTCGTCGATCTGGCGGGTCGGCCCCGTGGCTGAGCGCATAGGGTCCACCGGGAGGACGGCGGCCGGGAGGGGTGCAGTGGCGGAACGGGGATCGGGCCGGGGGCGAGGCGCGACGCTGACCCCGGACAGGATCATCGAGGTGGCTCTGACGCTGTCCGACGCAGAGGCGGACCTCGACAAGCTGACCGTGCGCAGGCTGGCCGCCGAGCTCGGGGTCGGCGCGATGACGCTCTACAGCTACTTCCGCAGCCGGGACGAGATCCTCGACGGCATGGCCGACCACGTGCTCGGCCGGATGCGGCTGCCCGCAGAGCCCGCCGCCGACCCGGCGGAGGCGATCCGCCAGGTCGGCTACGGGTTCCTGCGGATGATGCGCGACCATCCGACGGTCGTGCGGCTGCTCGCCACGCGGATCACCGACAGCCCCACCGCCCTGCACGGCGCGATGGAGGGTCCCCTCCAGCGGCTCGTGGCGGCCGGCATCCCGGGGCCCACCGCGGTGCGCTGCTACGGCTTCCTGATCACCTATGCGATCGGGTTCGCCAGCTACCAGGTGCCGCGGCCGTGGGGGCAGACCGCTGCCGACTCGGCCGAGACGGAGGAGCAGCGCCGTCAGCGTTCGCACGTCTACTCGGCCCTGCCGATCGACCGGTTCCCGCGCCTGGTGGAGCTGGCGGACGAGCTCGTGTGCCTGCCCTCGGACGACCAGTTCGCCTTCGGCATCGACGCGTTCGTCGCGTCCGTGGTGCGGGGGCTCGACCCCGCCTGACGCTCCGCGCCCGGTCGAGCGCGCAGAGCGCTGACCTGCGTGAACTCTGTGTAACACGACTCGGATCACGTCACGTTCGCTTGTCCGCCGCGCCCGTGGTCGTACAACGTACGACCCGTGAGGAGGTCTCCGTGACCCAGTTCCACCGGCTCGTCGTCAACGGCGAGGAGATCGAGGTCGCGATCGCCGGGCTCGTCCCGCTGTCGACCGTGCTGCGCGAGCGGCTCGGTCTCACCGCCACCAAGGTCGCGTGCGGCCGCGGGGAATGCGGCGCCTGTACGGTGCTCGTCGGCGACCGCCCCCGGATGGCCTGCGCGACGCCCGCGACGCTGGTCCGCGAGCCCGTCTGGACCAGCGAGGGGCTCGCCGCCGAGAGTGCGGACCTGCGCGCGGAGTTCGCCGACCGTGGCGCCTTCCAGTGCGGCTTCTGCACCCCCGGTCAGGTCGTGCACGGCTGCTCGATACTCCGGGACGAGGCCGCACGGCCGGTCGAGGGACGGCGCGCGCGGGTGGCGCACGCGCTGTCCGGCAACCTCTGCCGCTGCACCGGCTACCAGGCGATCACCGACTCGGTGTGCGCGGTCGCGGAGGCTCGTCGTGGGTGACTGGATCGGGGCCAGGGTCCGGCCGCTGGACTGGGAGGACCGCAGCGTCGGGCGGGTGCGCTACACCGCCGACCACGCCGTGGCCGAGGCGCGCGCGGGGCGCCCGCCGCTGTACGGGCAGATCCTGCGCTCCCCGCACCCCTACGCCGAGATCCGCGGGATCGACGTCACCCGGGCGCTCGGGACCCCGGGCGTGCACGCGGTCCTGACCAGTGCGGACTTCGCCGACGGCATCACCTACCTGCACCGTGGGGCCCCGTTGTCCGACCGGCCGCCGCTGGCCGCGGGTGTCGTCCGGCACGTCGGGCAGGAGGTCGCCGCGGTGGCCGCGGAGACCCCGGAGCTGGCCGCCGCCGCGCTCCGGGCGATCCGGGTCCGGTACCGGGTGCGGCGCGCCCCGCTGGACGTCGCCGCGTCGCGGTCGCGCGGCGCGCCCTGGCTGCACGAGCGCACTACGGACGAGCCGAACGTCTCCCAGCTGCTGCGGATCGAGTGGGGGGACGCGGGCGCCGGGCTGGCCGCGGCCGCGGTTCGGGTGGACGGCGCGTTCGTGCACCCGAGCGTGAGCCACGCCTGCATGGAACCCAACACCACGCTGGCCGTGTGGGACCCGGAGCGGCGGATCGTGGAGCTCTGGACGTCGACGCAGGCGCCGTGGTTCATCGCCAAGGAGGTCTCGCACCTGCTCGGGCTGCGGCACGAGCAGGTGGTCTGTCGGGAGGTCGCGGTCGGCGGTGGGTTCGGGTCCAAGTCGAAGGCCTCGGAGCACGAGGTGCTGGCCGCGGCGTTGGCGCGCAAGGCGGGCAGGCCTGTGCTGGTCGAGCTCAGCCGTGCCGAGGAGTTCGGCGCCAACAAGCCCCGGCACCGGTTCGAGACGGAGCTGGCCACCTCGGCGGACGCAGGCGGCGTCATCCGCGCCCTCGAGGCGGACGTCGCCGTGGACAACGGCTCCTACAACCACATGGGCACGTCGGTCATGCGGGTCGGGATGATCACGCTCGGCTCGATGTACCGGCCGGACGGCGTCCGGTTCGCGGCCCGGCTCGTCGACACCGCCACCCAGCCCGGTGGCCAGTTCCGCGGCTACGGCACCCCGCAGGTCTCGCTCGCGATGGAGTCCCAGGTGGACGAGATCGCCGACCGGCTCGGTGTCGATCCGCTCGAGCTGCGGCTGCGCAACCTCGCCCCCGAGCATGCGGCCACGCTGAGCGGCTACGAGGTGGGCACCAACCGGCTCGGGGACTGCCTGGTCGCGGTCCGCGAGGGCCTGGGCTGGGACGCGCCCCGGACGCCGGAGCGGAACGGGATCGCCGTCGGCCGAGGTGTCGCGGCGGGAAGCCACGGCTCGGGTGCCTACGCCTACGAGCACGCCGACCGCAGCGACGCCGCGCTCGACCTCTACGCCGACGGACACGTCCGCGTCCGCCACGGCGGCGCGGACGCCGGGACCGGCCAGAACACGATCCTCGCCCAGGTCGCCGCGCACGAGCTGGGGGTCGACGTCGCGGACGTGTCGGTGACCTCGATGGACGGCGAGCACACACCGTTCGAGCTGGGCGCCTGGTCCTCCCGCGGCACCCACATGACCGGCTCGTCGGTGGGGCGGGCGGCCCGGGAGCTGGCGGCCACCCTGCGCGCCCTGGCGACGGAGAAGCTCGGCACGGACGCGGTGACCCTGGTCGGCGGGCGGGCCGAGTCCGCCGCGGGGTCGATCGACCTGGGCGACCTCGTCGCGCTCTCGGACCACACCCTGCCGGACCCCGTGCCGGGCGAGCGGGAGGGCGAGGACGTGCTGTCCCACGAGACGTCCTACCGGCTGGTCGGCACCGAGCCGCTGAACCCCGCGAAGAGCACCGCCAACCTCTCGCCGACCTACACCTATGCCGCGCACGGCGCCCGGGTGGAGGTCGACCGGCTGACCGGGAAGGTCACCGTGCGGGACTACGTGGCGGCGCACGACGTCGGCGTCGCGATCAACCCCACGCTGGTCGAGGGGCAGATCACGGGTGGGGCGGCGATGGGCCTCGGCGCGGCGCTGGGGGAGGAGCTGGTCCGCGAGGGTGGGCGGATCGTCAACACCGGATATCTGCACTACGCCATGCCGCGCAACGCGGACCTGCCCTCGATCCGGCCGGTGATCGTCGCCAACCCGGACGAGACCCGGGGCCCGTACGGGGCCAAGGCCGTCGGCGAGATGTCGATCATCCCGCCCGGCGCGGCGGTGGCCAACGCGGTGGCGGACGCGATCGGCGTCCGGATCCGGGAGCTGCCGATCACGCCGGACAAGATCCTGACCGCCCTCGGCACACCCCGGAGGTCCCGCGTCTGGAAGCGCCCGAGCAGGTGGTGGGTCGCGGCGATCCGCGCGGCGTACCCGCTGGGCCTGCACCACGTGCTGCACACCTGGGGCGTCCGGTGCGGCGCCGCCCACCGCGCCCGCCGCCGTGCCGTGGTCCCGGCCGAGCCGACGGTGCACGTGCCGTCCACCGTGGATGAGGCGACGGCGCTGCTGGGTAGGGGCGTCGGGATCCTGGGTGGGGCCACGGACGCGCCGATCGAGCGCCGCGCCGAGCCCCGCCCGGCTCCGGTGCTGGTCAGCGTGGCCGCCGTGACCTCACTGCGGGGGATCACGGTGCGAGACGGCGCGGTGCGGATCGGTGCGGCCACCACGCTCGCCGAGCTGGCCACCGACGAACGCCTGCCCGCCGCGGTACGGCAGGCGGTCGAGACGATCGCGTCCCCGCAGATCCGTGAGGCCGCCACGGTCGCCGGGAACCTGGTGCAGGCCAAGCGCTGCTGGTTCTTCCGCAACGGCTTCGACTGCTACAAGCGCAACGGCGTGACGAGCCCCTGCTACGCGGTCCTGGGCGACCACCGGTTCCAGCACGCCGTCGTCGACGGGCATCGTTGCCAGGCCGTCACCCCCTCGGACCTGGGTACCGTCCTGCTCGCGCTCGACGCCGTGGTCGAGACCGACCGACGTCGGATCCCGATGGGGGGGTTCTACTCCGGCCCGGGGGAGACGGTGCTCGCGGAGGGCGAGCTCGTCACCGCGGTGCACGTCCCCACCCGGCCGTGGGCGACGAGCTTCGCCAAGCTCGCGCTCTACACCGGCGACTTCGCCACGGCGTCGGTCGCGGTCGCGGTCGAGTACGGACCGGGCGGGATCTGGCGGGACGTGCGGATCGTGGCCGGGGCGATGGCGCCGACCCCGATGCGGCTGCGCGCCGCGGAGGCGGCGCTGCGCGGGCGCCGCCCGGAGCCCGCGGCAGTGGGATCCGCCGTCGACGCCGAGCTCTCGCGGCACGCTCACCCACTGCCCGGCAACGCCTGGAAGCTCGATGCGGCGGCCGGCCTGGCGACCCGCGCCACCGAGGCCCTCCCGATCGACTCCTGAGCCCCTGACCTGCACACGGTTGTAACACGAACGACCCCGATCGCTGTATCGTACAACGTACGATACAGCGTAATAGGAGGCGAGATGACCGAACGGACGCGCACCGTGACCCCCGTGTTCGACCCGCTGACCGGGCCACTGGTCCCCGTCACCGCGAACGGCACCGAGTGGGTCGTCGTGGTCGCCCACGGTGCCGCCGTGTCCCGCTGGTGTCCCCACCAGGACGCGGACCTGGCCCGTGGCTCGGTGGTCGGGCCCGCGCTCAAGTGCCCGCTGCACGGCTTCCTGTTCGAGAGTCGTACCGGACGCGGCATGAACTGCCGCTTGACCACCGAGAGCCGCCCCGCTGCATTGCTGGACGGCCGCTGGCACGTCGACGGCGTCCCCGCCGACGTGACGCCCTGACCCAGAGAGGTCTCTCTCCATGTCCCTCGGCTCGTCCCACGCCGACGGCACCGGCCGCCACCTGCTCCTGCGCGGCGGGCACGTGCTCGACCCCGCGTCCGGCCTCGACGGGGTGGCCGACGTCGCCGTCCGCGACGGCCGGATCTCCGCCATCGGCGCCGATCTGATCCCCGACGGGGACGCCGAGGTCCACGACGTCACCGGCCGCCACGTCGTGCCCGGCCTGATCGACATCCACATGCACGCCTTCGGCGGCATCGGCTTCTCCGACTCCGACACCGTCGGCGTGCAGAGCGGTGTCACCACGCTGTGCGACGCGGGCGGCGCAGGTGCCTGGTCCTTCCCGGACATGCACGCCCAGCTCGACGGCCGCCTGCGCACCGACATGTACTCGTGGCTCTACGTCGGCCCGAGCGGCATCGCGGTCAGCCTGATAGGCGAGGAGCAGCAGAAGGACATCCGCTCGATCGTCCCCGTGCTGCCGATCACCGACATGTTCGAGCTGGTCGACCGCCATCGCGACACCATCGCCGGGATGAAGGTGCCCGCGTTCGGGCCCACCGGCGAGATCGGCCCGATGACGATGGCCAAGGGCCTCGCTCGCAGCCTCGGCCTGCCGCTCTACATCCACGTCGGCGACATCCAGGAGCGACAGCCGCTCCCGCTCGACATGGACGCGATCATCGACCTGCTGGACCCGTGCGACACCGTGACGCACTGCTACTCGCCCAACCCCAACTCGCTGTTCCGGTCCGAGACGGAGCTGTACCCGTCGATCGCCGCGGCGATCGAGCGCGGCGTGGGGTTCGACGTGGGCATGGGCGCGTTCAACTTCGACTTCCGGATCGCGAGGCGCAGCATGGAGCTGGGCTTCCTGCCGACCACCATCTCGTCGGACCTCCAGCAGGCCAACGTCACCGGCCCCACGTTCTCGCTGGTGAACGTGATGGGGATGTTCCTGGCGATGGGGATGTCGCTGCGCGAGATCATGCCGATGGTCACGACCCACGCGGCCGAGCGGCTGCGCGCGTCGGACCGGCACGGCGCGCTGCAGGTCGGCCGAGCCGCGGACATCACGGTGCTGGACCTCGTGGACGAGCCGACCGAGTTCGCCGACACCGTCGGCGGTCGGCTGACCGGGCGGCAGCGGCTCGAGGTCGTGTTCACCGCCAAGCACGGAGAGATCGTCCGGCCGAACACCGAGGCCGCCCAGGCCCCGGGCAACTGGAGCAACGTCCTCGCCTTCTGCGAGGGGGAGCCCCCCGCCGCGGCGGCGGCGTACGACCCGCTCCGGCGCGCGCTGCTCGGCGCGGTCGCGGACACCCTGCAGGACCTCGAGGGCTGGTC
>Ga0070665_100002590_pt1 | contig 19751 bp, 15 predicted proteins | sample KBSS13metaG_FD_65862 | JGI IMG/M metagenome (GOLD analysis project Ga0070665, IMG submission 65862) | Switchgrass rhizosphere microbial communities from Kellogg Biological Station, Michigan, USA - KBS S1-3 metaG | ecosystem: Host-associated > Plants > Roots > Rhizosphere > Soil ...
GGCGCGTGAGCAGATGGATGTCAACGGTAAAGTCCATCTGAATCGTGCGGATATCAGTATTCCGGGCGGTTTGCCTCCCGATGTAGCCGTACTGGACGTCGAGCAGGAGGGGGCTCCGCCGCCACCACCTCCTGAGCATCCGCTGGTGATCAACCTGCACCTCACGGTCGATGCCCCGAATCGAATCCTGATCAAAGGCCGGGGCCTCGATGCCGAAATGGGCGGTGATCTACGGATCCGGGGGACCACGGCGGCGCCCGTCGTCGAAGGGGGCTTCGAGCTGCAACGCGGCTTCTTTACCCTGGCCAACAGTAAACTGACCTTCACCAACGGTACCGTGACGTTCGCCGGCGAGGGCCTGCAGAAAAAGCTCGATCCCTCGTTGGATTTCACCGCGCAGACCACGGCGGCGGAGGTCACCGCCATCGTGCATATCACGGGACTTGCGGATGCGCCGAAGATCGAGCTCTCGAGTACGCCGGAGTTGCCCCAGGATGAGATTCTTGCGCGCATCCTGTTTGGCGAGCCGGCCGCGCAACTCACGGCGTTGCAACTCGTCGAGACCGGTGCAGCCTTGGCGAGCTTGAGTGGGGGCGGCGGGGGCTCCAGCCTCAATCCGCTGGGCAAGGTTCAGAAGGCATTGGGCCTGGATCGTCTCTCCGTGGGTGGTGGGTCGAGCGCTTCGGGCTCCTCCTCTTCGGGTCAGAGCGCGGGACCCAGTGTCGAGGCCGGCCGCTACGTGTCCAGCCGCGTGTATGTCGGTGTCAAGGAGAGTACGACCGGTGCCAGTCAGGTCGATGTCGATGTGGATCTCACCAAACATCTGAAACTGCAGGCCCAGTTGGGTAACGGCAGCGCAACCGCGCAGGGCGTGACGCCGGAAAATGATCCGGGCAGCAGCCTCGGCCTGGCCTACCAGTTCGAGTATTAGGGCCGCCGGGAGAGTCCTGGAACATTAGGATACGGGTGGTTTTTCCCAAAAGTCACGGAAGACGGTAGCCGAATATTCCCCTATACCGATGCTCGGGTGATCGAGCGTGCGGGCCCCTCACGGGGCACCTGCACCTCGAAAGCATCAAACAGGGGGATACATGCTCGACAAGACACGGCTACGTGCACTGTTGGTCTGCACGACGGTTTCTTTCACATACGCGGTCCACGCACAAAACACGCAGAGTGTTGCGCAACCTGCTGCGGCATCCAATGCGGCACCAGGCGCGGACGACCAACTCCAGGAAGTCGTGGTGACCGGTACATTGCTGCGCGGAATCGCGCCGACCGGCACGAACCTGATCGACGTGAGCCAGGCCGATGTCCAGGCGACGGGAGCCGTCTCGACCAATGACCTGATCGCCAAGATCCCGCAGCTGAGCAATTTCAATACCGTTCCGGTGCCCGGCGCCAACTTCGGTCAGCCGATCGTGTCAACGAACATCCGCAACCTGGGTGCCTCGGGAGGTACGACCACCCTGGTTCTGTTGGACGGCCATCGTCTCGTGGGACAAGGGATTCTGCAAACCTACGCCGATCCCTCGATCATTCCACCCGGTGTCATCGAGCGGGTCGAGGTCGTGCCCGATGGCGGTTCGGCGATTTACGGATCAGACGCCATAGGCGGTGTCATCAATTTCATCACCCGCAAGCACTTCGAGGGTGTCGAGGCCACGGGCCGCTATGGATTCGCGGATGACTTCAAGACGACCGATGGCAATATCACGGCCGGGCATGACTGGGGGAGCGGTTCCGCGCTCCTGTCTTACTCATACGCCTGGCACGACGATGTTCTCGGCAACAAGCGCGGGTATTACACCAATAACCTGACCTCTCACGGGGGAACGGACAATCGGGCGACGAATTGCTCGCCCGGCACCATCGTCGCCAATGGCGTGAATTATGCGCTGCCCGGACTGGCTCCGAACACGCAGAACCGCTGCGACCAAACGGATTATACGGATATCTTTCCGCACGAGCGGCGCCAGAGTGTGTTCGCCACGCTCAATCAAAACCTGGGCGACTCGGTGACTTTGACGGTCCAAGGTTACTGGTCGGTGCGCGATACCGAAACGGAGGACCGGAACGACCAGGTGATGGGCGCCTCGGGCACCATCAACTCGACCAATCCCTATTTCCAATCGGTGGCGGGGGAGACCTCGCAGACCGTGGACTTTGCGTTCGATCCTGCATTCGGCACCAGTTTCCACGACCCACAGCGGTTCGCTTCCTACGGAGTGACGCCCACTCTGACCTGGAATCTGCACGGCGACTGGCAGCTCCGGGCGATGGCCAACTACGGGCGCAGCAGCAACTACAATGTGGAAAACCTGTTGAACAGCGCGGCCGTCACTGCAGGACTTGCGGGTACTACCCTCCAGACTGCCTTGAATCCGTATAACATCAACGCGACGAACCCTGCCGTGCTGGCCTCGATCCGGGACTACCGAAATCTCTGGGAAGCCTGGCAAGAGCTGCGCGAGCTGCGAGCCGTTGCCGACGGAACGGTGCTGACCTTGCCGGGTGGCAACGTGAAGCTGGCGGTCGGAACCGAGTACCACTACGAGAACGTGAGTCCCTTGTCAGTGAGTGGTCCCACGACGAGTTCAACGACCATCCGCGACTATGCCTCGCGCAACGTCAAATCGGTGTATGGGGAGGTGTTTGTCCCGTTTATCGGCAAGGACAATGCCATGCCGGGGGTGCAGGCGTTGGAGCTCTCGGCCTCCGGCCGCTATGACAAGTACACGGACGTAGGCAGCACCACCAATCCCAAGTTCGGTTTGAACTACCGCCCGATCTCGGACCTGCTCATCCGCGGCAGCTGGGGAAAGTCATTCCACGCGGCGAGCCTCGAGGACGAGGGCAACACCGTGGATACGCGCATCACGCTCATTCCGGTGAGTCCGTTCCGCGCGGCGGGCAGCCCGTTTATTCCTGACTTCCTGCGGCCGACACTTTTCATCTCCGGAGGCACCAATCTCAAACCCGAGCGGGCGACGACCTGGTCGTTGGGCGGTGACTGGACGCCCCAGGCTGTGCCGGGGTTGAAATTGAGTGCCACTTACTACAACGTCAACTATACCGATGCGATCAGCGTCGGGGCGTTCTTCCGGGGCGCGCCCTATTTCGCCGACCCGAACAATGCGAGCCTTTATATCCTCAGTCCCACCCAGGCACAGGTGACCGCGGAGGCCGCTGGGATCCGTCTGGACAATTTCCCAAGCATCGCCAGCGTGTACGCGAACGGCGTCGTACCTTACGCGTTGTTTGACGTGCGACGCTATAACCTGGGGGCCATCAGGCAGAACGGCATCGATTTCGATGGATCGTACCGCTACCAGAGCGGGTTCGGTGTGTGGTCGACCGAGGTGGCAGGTAGCTATACCCTCGAGCGCGAAACACAGGGCGTTCCCGGCAGCCCCTTTGTCAACAACCTCGATAATGGCACCGCGAAGTTGCGCTTCTCGGCCTCCCTCGGCTGGCAACTCGGCGGCTTCGGTGCTCGGGCGACCGCGTACTACAGCGGAGGATATCCGGTTCTCGGCCTGTTGCCGCAGACTCACGTGGCAGCGTTCATGCCAATCGATTTCTTCTTGAACTATGACTTCTCGAGCGAGAAGGGCGTGCTCAAGGACACCTCTCTATTGCTCAACATCGAAAACGCGTTCAACCGCGCCCCCCCGTTCTATAACGCCAATCCGGGCATCGCCAACGGCTCGACCTACGGACGGCTGATCTCCGTGGGATTCCGCAAGAAGTTTGGCGGCTGAGGGATCGCAAATGGATCGTTTGACACGGCGCAGGGTCCTGCAATCAACGTTAGCCGTCGGGACTACGGCAGCGTTGTCAGCGCGCGCACTGGCAGCGCACGCAGCAGGCGAAGGGAAGCCCATCGTTCACACCACCTATGGGCCGGTGCGGGGAAGGGCGGAGGCGGGCGTGCTCGCATTCCGTGGACTCCGCTATGCAGCCCCTCCAACCGGCACTCTGCGCTTCAAGCCTCCGCAGAAGCCTGCCGCCTGGCGAGAGGTCGCCGACGCCGGCCAGTTCGGGGCCGCGTCCATCCAGGCTCCGGGACAGCCCGACATGCCCGCTTACGAGCAGCACAGCGAAGACTGTCTCTTTCTGAATGTCTGGACGGCTTCCCTGCAGGGAAAGCGTCCCGTCATGGTCTGGCTGCATGGCGGCGCATTTTCGATGGGAGCTGCCGGGCGGCCTACCTATTTCGGCGATCACTTCGCGCGTGATGGGATTGTCCTCGTCTCGGTGAATCATCGGCTCAACGTGTTCGGCTACGCGCAGCTGCCGGACAGTTGGGGACCGGAGTATGCCTCCTCGGGCATGGCAGGCATGCTCGATATCGTGGCCGCGTTGCAGTGGGTCCGGGCGAACGTCGCCCGCTTTGGCGGTGATCCCGGCAACGTGACGATCTTCGGTGAAAGCGGCGGTGGCGCGAAAGTCTCGCTGTTGTTGGCCATGCCCGGTGCGCAAGGGCTGTACCACAAGGCCATTATCCAGAGTGGCGCGGCGCTGGAGGCCGCTTCCCGCCAGTACGCGCAGGCCCTCGGTGGCGCCCTGTTGGATTCTCTGGGCGTGGCGGCCGGCGACACGGCCGGATTGGCTGCCATCGACACAGCCAGGGTATTCGCAGCACAGGATGCGGCTGTTGCAAAAGTGAGCTCGCTGGTCCCGCCTGGCGGGTTTCTCAACGCGGGCTTTGTCCCGAGTCTCAACCCGGTGGATTTGCCTCAAGGGCCGTTCTCGCCCGAGGCTCCTGCCATGTCGGCCCGGGTGCCGCTGCTCATTGGTACGAACAAGGATGAAGCCACCTTGTTCATGAGCGGCAACAAGGACTTCCTCGGGCGGACGAACGCGGACTTCGAGGCCGCCGTCGCGAAGGCGTTTCCCACCGATGCCGAACGGATCGCCGCGGCCATTCGCAAAGCCTATCCCGACTATTCCGCGCCGTATCTCCTGGCGTCGGTGACCACCGCGCAGTGGTTCTGGTTGAACAGTATCGTCCTGGCGCAGAGGAAAGTCGCCCAGAATGCCGCTCCGGTCTACATGTACCGGATGGATTGGGGCTCGCCGATCAACAACGGGGTCCTGAAGGCGGCGCACGCCATGGAGCTGTCGTTCGTATTCGCGACTTACGAGAATATCCGCTACTTTGTCGGCCCGGGTCCCGGGCCGGAGCGCATGGCGTCACAGATGCACTCGGCCTGGGTTGCTTTTGCGAAGACGGGTAATCCGAACACCGCGGTCATTCCGCACTGGCCCCGATACGACACGAATTCGCGCAGCACCATGATCTTCAACGTGCACAGTAGAATCGAGAACGATCCGCTGTCGGATTTGCGCCGGCTCATGTTACGCGAGGCCTGACCGTGAAGTTCTTGTTGTGGCTGTTGTGTATCTGTGTCGCTTGTACGACTGCGGCGGCGGCGCCAGCCGTCGAGGTCGGGAAGCCCCGTGTCGTGGTGCTCACCGATATCGGCAACGAGCCCGATGACTCCGAATCGATGGTGCGGTTTCTGCTCTACAGCAACGAGTTCGACGTCGAAGGCTTGTTGGCCGTCACGTCCACGTGGCTGCGTTCCGCGGTGCATCCGGAGATGATCGAGGAGAGAGTCCGCGCCTACGGGCAAGTGCTGCCCAACCTCAAGGCGCATGCGCCCGGCTACCCTGAGATGCAGGCTCTGTTGCAGCTCATCCGGGCCGGACGCCCGGAGTACGGCATGGCTGGAGTCGGAAAGGGCAAGGACACCGAGGCCTCGAAGCTGATCATTGCCGCTACGGACCGTCCCGACCCGCGACCTCTCTGGCTGACGTTGTGGGGAGGCACGACAGATCTGGCGCAAGCGTTATACACGGTGCGAGCCACACGCTCCCCGGAGGCAGTCGCGCGATTCGTCGCCAAGCTGCGGATCTATTCGATCTCCGATCAGGATGACGCCGCGTCCTGGATCCGCGCCAATTTCCCCTCGCTGTTCTGGATAGTGAGTGTCCACGGATTCAGCCAGTACCGCCTCGCTACCTGGATCGGCATCTCCGCGCCGCTGCCTGGCGCCGACTTTTCAGCGGTCTCGCCTCAATGGCTCGAGAGTCATATCCGCAAAGGACCGTTGGGCGCTTTGTATCCACTGCCCAAGTACTTGATGGAAGGCGACACCCCTTCGTTCCTGTATCTCATCCCCAATGGCCTGGGCGCGCCGGAGCACCCCGATTGGGGCAGCTGGGGAGGGCGGTATTCGCAGGTGGGTCCGTCGCTCGGCCTGTGGTCCGACACCACGGATAGCGCCAAAGGCGTGGACAACCTGAGCTATGTTGGAAACCAGGTCAGTGTCTGGCGCTGGCGGCGCGACTTCCAGAATGACTTCGCCGCCCGCATGGCGTGGACCCTGACCCCGGACCTCGCGCATACCAACCATTCCCCCCAGGTAGTCGTAAACGGCGTGGCAGGTCTTGCGCCGGTGTCGATCACGTCCTGTGAAAACCGCACCATCACGCTAACCGCAATGGGCACTCACGATCCGGACGGCAACGACCTGGTCTACCACTGGTGGCAATACCGCGAGGCCACCGGGGGCGTCAACCCGCAGGAACTGACGTTCAGCGGCGAAGACTCGCAGGAAGCGAAGGTCGCGATTCCCACGACACTCAAACCTGCTCCGAACGTGGACATCCCCTCTGAGGTGCTCTATCACGTCGTACTGAGTGTCACGGACGATGGTTCTCCACCCCTTACGAGATATCGTCGCGTCCTCGTAACTGTCCCAACGGCCGGCACAGCCGACGCTCGCAAATCGGGCTGCTAGTCGACTATCCGATGCTGCTGCCGATACTCCCGCGGTGAGCAGCCACACTCCTGGCGAAACGCCGCGTTGAACCGGCTCGTGGAGGCGAACCCGGAGTTCAACGCAACCTCGACGATCTTGATGTTCGTGGTCGCAAGCAGTCGTTGCGCGTGGGAAACGCGATGTTTGGTGATGTAGTCGACGATGGTGGTACCGATGCCGCGCTTGAACAAGCCCATGGCGTAGTTGGGATGAAGGCCGACATGGCGGCCGACATCCTCGACCGTGAGCGGCTGCATGTAGCGTTGCGCGATCAGGCCGGCCATCTGCTCGACCTTGGTGAGCTCGGACGAGCTGGCCGCGTGCCGGTGCCGTGCCGGCGTCCCGGTGGATTTGGCGATCAAGGAGCTCGCCAGGCGCAGGAGCCGGGCCTCGAGCTCCAACAACACGGCTTTCTTGAGCTCCTTGCCACCGTCGCTCAGATCCTCCTCCCAGTGCGCCAGCAACCCCAGGTCGCTGTCCGCACGGTCCGGGCTTTTCTCGGTTACCAACTCGCCCTGTAACAACGCGCGGACCAGCTTCTCCGGCAACCGGCATTGAATGAACCAGGCCAGCGGCAGGGTGGCAACGAAGTACTCCGCGGTACCGTCGAACTGCAGGATCTGGTGTGGCATCGCCGCCCAGAACACGCTCAGCCGCTGCGCCTCGATGCGCACTTTCCGGCCGCCCAGCAGGTAAGTGAGCGCGCCGCTCCGGAGCAGGTTGATTTCGATCTCGTTGTGCCGGTCCGGCCGCGTCATGACGGACGGACGCCAGCGCACGCAGGTGAACCCGTAGGGGGCGAAGTCGGCCCGTTGCGGATCGAAGGAGGTCATGGGGAGATTAGGATACAGGAGACAACTGCGTCGTTGCGAGAGGAACGGCTACAAAAATCAGACTAAGGTGGCCCGACATAAGACGCCTCAAGTCGAATGAAGGACGGGACGGTATGGCAGCAGAGCAGACCTCGGGGAGCGCGGCAGAGCTGACCTTCGGCGCCGGTTTGTGGATGTTTGGTCAGTTCGTGGATCGCTATGCCACCGATGCCTATGGACCGCCTGTCGGCACTCTCGAGGCGATTGCAAGGGCCGGCGAGGTCGGTGAGCTCTCGGTCATCGACATCAACTATCCGTTCGATCCGGGCGTCACGACGGAACAGGTCAAGCGCGCATTGTCCGGGGCGGGTCTGCGTGCGATAGCGGTGACCCCCGCCATCTACACTCGGCGGTTTCAGAAGGGCGCCTTCACCCATCCCGACCCGGCAGTACGAGCCGAGGCCGTAGCGCTGTGCAAACAGGCTATTCCGGTAGCGAAGCAGCTCGGCGCGGACTACGTGAAGTTCTGGCCCGGCCAGGATGGTTACGACTACCCGTTTCAGGCCGACCACCTGGCACTCTGGGACGCCTCGGTCGACTGCATTCGCGAGATCGCCAATAGCGATCCCTCCATGGGCTTCGCGATCGAGTACAAGACCAAGGAGCCGCGCGTGCGCATTACGCTCAGCAGCGCGGCCAGGACTATTCTCGCGATCACCGACATGGGAGTGAAGAACGTCGGAGTCGTCATGGACTTCGGTCATTCACTGATGGCCAAGGAAACTCCGGCCGAGGAGTTGCAGCTGCTGGCCCGACGGGGACTGTTGCGGAGTGTCGAAGTCAACGACAACTGGCGCGACTGGGACGACGATCTGAGCGTCGGCGCCGTGCACCTGTTGGAAACCCTCGAGTTCATGCTCGCCTTGCGCGCGATTCGCTGGCGGCGCCCCATCCTCCTCGACCAGTTTCCCTTCCGCGAGGATCCGGTAGCTGCGGCCCGTCGCAGTATTGCGATGCTGCGGGCCTTGGACGCGAAATTGGATCAGGTCGATCTCGCGTCGCTGCGCGAGTTGCGCTCCCGCCAGGACGCACTGGCCGCCCAGGGACTGGTCTACGACCTGCTCCTGAACGGAGCCCGGTAGGGAAACGGCATGCGTAGGGTAGAGGAGCCGTTGGCGCTGAAGTCGTTACGTTATCGGCGCAAGATACTCGAGATCATCAAACACGCCGGGGCCGGTCACACCGGTGGCGGGCTCTCCTGCATCGACATTCTCAATGTCCTTTATAACCGGATCCTGAGGGTCAGCCCGGCGACTTTCTCCGACCCGCGCCGGGATCGCTACATACAGAGCAAAGGCCACTGCGTCGAAGCGCTGTACGTGGTCCTCGCGGACCAGGGTTTTTTCCCGGCGTCCGAATTGTCTACGCTGTGCCGCTACCAGTCTCACTTCGTCGGCCATCCCACTCGCAAGGTCCCCGGGGTAGAGCAAAATACCGGTGCCTTGGGACACGGCCTGTCCCTATCGGTGGGTACCGCGCTCGCGAGCAAGCTCGATAAGCTCGGAAACCGCGTGTTCACGCTGTTGGGCGACGGTGAGCTCGCCGAAGGCTCCAACTGGGAAGCCGCGATGACAGCGGCTCACTATGAGTTGGACAACCTGGTTGCGATCGTGGACCGCAATGCCTTGCAGATCAGCGGCCGCACGCGCGATGTCTGTAACAGCGAGCCTCTGGCTGACAAATTCGAGGCATTCGGCTGGTCGGTCAGTATCGTGGACGGCCACGACCTGCAAGCACTGAGCACGGCTCTGGCTGCTCCGGCGCCGGCCGGGAAGCCCACCGCGGTTCTGGCTGACACTGTGAAAGGACGGGGCGTCTCTTTCATGGAGGATGTTGCGAAGTGGCACCACGGCGTACCGAATGACCAGGAATACGCGCAGGCGCTCGGTGAAATCGATGCGTCCATTGCCGAGCTGGCCGAGGCGGTTCGCTCGTGAGCGCGCCGGCCCCGTCGATGTTCACCCCCGCGGCCCTCGAGAGGGCGCGTGAGCTGGGACTCACCCTCGGCCGACCCAATCTCGACGTCTTCGCGGAAACACTCCAGGCCGCGGCAAAGCAAGACCCGCGGCTGCTCGTCGTTACGAGTGATTCCCGTGGGTCGGCGCGCTTGGCCGGATTTGCGGGCGCACTCCCGGCACAGTTGATTGAAGTCGGTATTGCCGAGCAAAACCTGGTCGGGATCGCGGCCGGACTGGCTGACTCGGGGAGAAAGGTTTTTGCCGTCTCGCCGGCGTGCTTCCTGGCCGCGCGCGCGCTCGAGCAGATCAAGAACGATGTCGCTTACTCCAACAACCCGGTGAAGCTGGTCGGGATCAGCGCCGGAGTGAGCTATGGCGCCCTGGGATCGACTCACCACTCACTCCATGACCTGGCCGCACTCCGCGCCATCAACAACGTCGACATCCTCGTCCCCGCTGACAACACGGAGACGCGCTGGGCGGTGCAGTCGGCACTATCGACTGACAAGCCCGTCTATCTGCGATTCGGTAAAGCACCCCTGTTTCATCTACATGCCAATGCGGAGGCCTTCGCGTCCGGCAAGGCGATCGAGCTGCGCGCGGGGTCTGACCTCGCGTTTGTTGCGACAGGTGAAACTGTCGTGCATGCGTTGCTCGCGGCGGCGGAGCTGGCTGCCAGGGACGGTATGTCGTGCCAGGTATGGAGTGTGCCGAGTATCCGGCCGCTGGACATTGACGCCATCCGCGCAGCCGCCGCTTGCAACGCCTTGATCAGCGTCGAAGAGCACATGGTCAACGGCGGGTTGGGTGAGGCGTGTGCGGCCATCCTGCTCGAGTCGGGCTGCCGGACACGCTTCCGGCGCGCCGGCATTCCCGACGAATACACGGTCACGGGAAGCCAATCGGACATCTTTCGCCACTACGGGATTTCGATGGAGGGCCTGGCGCGGCAGGCGAGAGAGCTTCTTTCGGGAGACCTTTTGCGGAGCTGAATGGCGTGCGGGCGCAACTGGCAATCGATCAGAGCACCTCTGCCACCAAGGCTGTGCTGTTCGACGCGGATGGCACGGTGTTGCATCGCATCAGTCGTGAGCACCGGCAGTACTATCCCGCTCCTGGACTGGTCGAGCACGACGCCGAGGAGATCTGGCGCAATGTACTGACTCTGAGCGGCGCGGTGTTGGCCAAGGCACCCGCGGCAATCACGGACTTGAGATGTGTGAGCATTGCAAACCAGCGTGAGACCGTAGTGGTGTTCGATCGCCGGACAGGCCGTCCCCTCATGCCGGCGATCGTATGGCAGTGCCGCCGCGGATCGCCTCTTTGCGCGGCCCAGCGTGACCTGGGGCGCAATGCCACCGTGATGGCGCGAACGGGACTGCCCATCGATGGCTACTTCTCGGCTTCCAAGCTGCAGTGGATCGTCCAGAATGTACCGGAGATGGCCGAGCGACTGGCCTCCCGGGAGGCGCTATGCGGGACGATCGATACCTACCTGATCTATCGCTTGACCCGCGGGGCCGTTTTTGCGACCGACCACACGAACGCCAGCCGTACGCTCCTTTACAACCTCGGCACACAAAAATGGGACGAGGAGCTGTGCGAATGGTGGCAAGTCCCACCGGGCGCGCTCGCTGAGATTCGCCCGAGCGACGCTCACTTCGGCGCGACCGATCTCGACGGACTGCTGTCGAGCCCGGTTCCGATTTGTGGTGTCATGGGGGATTCGCAGGCCGCGTTGTTTTCACAGCGGTGCCTCGAGACCGGTAGCGCGAAAGTGACGTTCGGTACCGGCTCCTCGATTCTGGTCAATATGGGCGCGCAGCTCCCGCGTCCGAGCGTGAATGCCCTCGCAGCGCTGGCGTGGGTGCGGGGCGGGCAGTCCGTATTCGCACTCGAAGGCCTGATCAACAGCTCTGCAGCGACGCTGGCCTGGTTACGGAATCAGCTCGGCGTCCTCGATGACATCGCCGATGCTGAACGAATCGCGAGGGAGGTGGGTGACGCCGGCTCGGTCTACCTCGTGCCTGCCTTCTCAGGTCTTGGGGCGCCTCATTGGCGCGATGACGCCCGTGCGGCCATCGTTGGGCTCACGGCTCACAGCGATCGCCGTCATCTCGTCAGGGCAGCGCTGGAGTCCATGGCCTACCAGCTTCGCGACGTCGTCGAGGCCATGCGCGTCGAAACGCGACTGGAGCTGCAGGAGTTGCGAGCCGACGGCGGTCCGACAACAAACGGTCTCCTCATGCAGTTCGTTGCTGATGTGCTGCGTGTCAACCTTCGGGTCACCTGCGGGTCTGACAGCGCTGCCAGCGGCGCAGCGCTGATGGGCGCGCTGGCTACCGGCGCTGCAGCCAGTGCCGCGGACTTCAATATGCCGGGCGATGAAGTAATCTATCAACCGAAGATGAGCGCTGCGCAAGCCCAGGCGCGTTACACAGGCTGGCAGCGCGCCGTCTCGCAGGTGCTCTACGGAGCGCCGGGTACTTAACCAAGGTCATGACCGAGGGGGAGGGGGTGTTGCGTCCAATCATGGTGTGCATGTTGGTCGCCCTACTGGGAGGGTGTGGTGGCGAGACGGCGGGCGCTCCCGCACGCCCGGCACCCGCGCCACGCATCGCTATCGTCGTCTCGACTCTCAACAACCCGTGGTTCGTCGTGTTGGCCAACACCGCGCGTGCCGAAGCGCAGCGTCGAGGCTATGCGGCGACGATCTTCGATTCCCAGAACGACCCCGCTAAAGAAACTGCGCACTTCGAGAACATCGTGGCCTCGGGATATCGCGCGGTGTTGTTCGATGCGACGGATGCCAAGGGATCGGTTCTCAACGCCACGCACGCCAGTCGCGCGGGCGTGCCGGTCTTCACGATGGATCGCGAGATCGATTCCCGAGAGGCTGCGGTTTCGCAGGTCATCTCCGATAACTACGCCGGCGCGGAGGAGGTCGGCGAGTATTTTGTACGACAGGTCGGAGAGCACGGCCGGTATGTCGAGCTCCTCGGACTGGTCGGAGACAACAATACGTGGAATCGATCGCGCGGTTTTCATAGCGTCGTGGATCGATATCCCGGGCTCCGCATGGTGGCTCAGCAGAGCGCGGATTTCGATCGGAGTCGGGCACTCGACATCATGGAGTCCGTGTTGCAGGCCCATCCTGACATCCAGGCGGTCTTCTGCGGCAACGATGCGATGGCGCTAGGCGCCTACCAGGCCCTGCTCGGGGCCGGTCGGGCGCAGGATGTGAAGGTGTTCGGATTCGATGGGTCGCAGGATGCCATCAAGGCCATTGCAGAGGCCAAGATGAGTGCGACGGCCCTGCAATACCCGCAAGTGATGGCAGCCACCGCCGCGGAGTTCGCGGATCGCTACCTGCGTGGCGACCATGAGTTGCCGCGACGCGTTGCCGTGGCGGTCGACCTGGTGACGTTCCGTAACGCTCTGAGCCTCAGACAGTGACCTACAGGCTTGCCGTCACGTCTGCGCTCGTCGTGATGCTGTTGATCATTTTTCCGCCATTTCACATTCGTCGGACTGCAGGTCATTCGAGCGGGGTGGCCAATGACCATGCCGCTTCCGCTGACATTGCACAGAGCGCCACGCGGTTCTGGGACGCGAGCCTCGCGTCTCGGGAACAGGTCCATCCCACGGATTGGCTCGTGTTGATCAAAGCCCTGCAGGAGGATCCGGCGCAAGGGGGGCGGCCGTATGGACGTCGTCCGGCGATCGGCGGGCCATGGTTCTATCTCTTGTCCGGTGAGGCCCGTGTGGTCTCCATCGACGCGCGGGGCCTGTGGCTCGACGGCGGTCAGGGCCTCGGTGACTGGCGAGTCCTGCTCCAGACCGGGCCGATCTTTGGTTCAGCCTTGCGCGATGCCACGGGTCTGTTGCGGCTCGAGGATTTCAGCTCGTTTGATTTCAACGAGCTGGGCGCGCAGCTCAATCGTCTGTCCGAGACCCGGGTCGGCGCGGCACTGCGACGCGATGCGCGAGTCGGCAGCCGGATCGAGTTTGTGGCGGCCGCCCGGCTCGATGGTGTGAGCGGTGAAGGTCACACGCTGCTCCTGGCCCCCATTCGAGTGGGCTTGAAATGACCGTGTCCGTGATGCTTGCACGGGGGGTGACGAAGGCGTTTCCCGGCGTAAAAGCGCTCGACGATGTCACTCTCCGACTCGACGCCGGCCGCATGGTCGCACTCGTTGGCGAGAACGGTGCCGGCAAATCAACCCTCATGAGCGTGTTGAGCGGTGTCATTCAGCCGGATGCCGGTGTAATCGAGCTCGACGGCCGCGCGATTCGCTTCGCCAACACGCGCCAGGCTCGCGATAGCGGCGTCGCCGCCATTTTTCAGGAACTGAGCCTGGCCACCAACCTGACCGTGGCGGAAAACATCCTGCTCGGGTCGGAGCCCGTCACAGCGCTCGGACGCATCGACTACGTGCGCATGAATGAAGCAGCACGCAAGGTCCTGGATCGTCTGGGTCTGCAAATCTCACCCGCAACCCGGGTCGGCTCGTTGCGCGTCGCTCAGCAGCAAGGAGTGGAGATTGCGCGGGCGATTCGCGGGAAGGCTCGGGTGCTCATCATGGATGAACCGACGTCGGCGCTGGGACGCGAGGAAACGCAGCGGCTTCTCCGGTTGGTCAAGGATCTGAAGCACGACGGCGTCGCGATCGTCTATATCACTCACAAGTTTGAAGAGCTCGACGGACTTGCTGACGAGATCGCTGTCATGCGCGATGGCCGTTTGCTGACACAGGCTGCGTACGCAGACATGACGCAGCAGGAGGTGGTGCGAATGATGGTCGGGCGCGCAGATCTGGGCCCGTCTGTTGGCAACCAGGCCCCGTCGGTCGTCGCCGGTACGGCCCTGGAAGTCCGTAATCTGTCTCTACGGCACCCCACCCGCTCGAACGACTGCGTTGTGCGTAATGTGAGCCTGCGCGTGGGTCGCGGTGAAATCGTTGGCCTGTTCGGTTTGGTGGGCGCTGGTCGGACCGAGTTGCTCGAGGCCATCTTCGGAGCGCACGGGCGGCGGACCAGCGGAGAAATACTCGTCCACGAGGCTCCTGTACGCCTGCGTACGCCAGCGGAGGCGGTGGCCGCCGGGTTGGGCCTGGTTCCGGAAGACCGCAAACATGACGGGCTCGTGCTCGGGATGAGCTCGCGTGAGAACGCGGCGCTGGCACGCATCGGATTGCGGGGTGGCCTGGCTTTCCTGACGCAGAGTCGTGAGGCGACACTCGTCAGCCCGCTGTTACAGCGGCTCGGCTTCAAGGGCCCATCGGTCGAAGCGCCGGTGCGCAGTTTGAGCGGCGGCAATCAGCAGAAAGTCGTTCTGGCCAAGTGGCTCGCCACCAGCCCCAAAATGCTGCTGCTCGATGAGCCCACGCGCGGCATCGATGTGCGGGCGAAAAGTGACTTCCACCGCTGCATCCGGGAGCTCGCCGCGCAGGGAATGGGAATCCTGTTCGCGTCCTCCGAGATCCCCGAAGTCCTGGGCCTGGCCCACCGGGTCATCGTGCTGTCGCAGGGAACCATCACTGGCGAGTTCACCGCGGCAGGCACGACACCCGACCAACTGCTCACCGCGGCGCTGCCGCGCGGCTCGCGCGAGGCCCTGTTGACATGAAACGATTTCTACCGGGCTCCGCGCGCTCGTTCCAATCGCTCGGCGCACTGCTGTTGATGACGCTGGCGTTGAGCTTTGCGACGCCGAAATTCCTGACGGTCGTGAACGAGCTGAATATTCTGCGCCAGATCTCGGTCAACCTGTGCCTGTCCGTCGGCTTGACGCTCGTGATTCTCGCCGGGGGCATCGACCTGTCCGTCGGTGCGGTGTTGGCGTTGTCGGGTGCCGTTGCCGCGGGCCTGCTGAAGTCTGGAATAGCGTTCCCCGCGCTGGGCTTCGAGTTGCAGTTCACGGTCTTTGGCGCGCTCTTGTCGGGAGTCCTGGTGGGCGCGATCGCCGGGCTGGCCAACGCGTTCGTCATTACCTGGCTGCTGCTGCCGCCCTTTGTGGCCACGCTCGCCATGTTGAGTATTGCCCGGGGACTCACGTACCTCTGGACGGGTGGCCTGCCCATCACGGGGTTGGACCCGGCATTCGATTTCCTGGGGAGCGGCTTCGTACTCGGGCTGCCGGTACCCGTCTGGATCGTCGCCATCCTGACGATTCTCGCGACCTTGCTCACCACTCAGACACCGTTTGGTCGGCATCTTTACGCGGTGGGGGGTAGTGAACGTGCGGCCTACCTGACGGGACTGTCCGTCAGGAAAATCAGGGTCTATGTCTATGTGCTTGCCGGTGCCTTGAGTGCGCTGGCCGGTGTGATTGTCACGGCGCGCTTGGATTCCGCCCAGCCCAATGCCGGCCTGGGGTACGAGCTGGACGGCATCGCGGCTGTTGTGATCGGTGGCACTTCGCTCGCGGGCGGCCAGGGGTCCGTGTGGGGTACGGTTCTCGGGTGCCTGATCATCGGGGTGCTCAACAACGGCCTGGCGCTCCTGGACGTTTCCCCGTTCTGGCAACAAGTCATCAAGGGCGTCGTGATCATTCTGGCGGTCGTGTTGGACCGCTGGGGTGCCCGTCAGGAACGCCTGACCTGAGACGCGAGGATTGACCGTGCGAATCGTTATCCGACTGGCTGTGCTGGTCGCAGCCGCGCTCACATTGGGTGCTGCCAAGCCGCGTGTCGTCATCACCACCGATCCGGAGCTCGACGACTCCAACTCGTTGGTCCGATATCTCCTCTACAGTGCGGATTTCCAGACCGAAGGGTTGATTTACGCCAGCAGCCAGTTTCACTGGAAGGGCGATGGCAAGGGAACGAAGTGGTTCGTCCCGGGGCGGGAGTATGACCGCTTCGGGCTGCACCTGTGCCCGTGCACCTCGTGGCGTTGGGATCCCCACGAGCATTTCATAGATGACGCCGTCGCGGCCTATGCGCAGGCCTGGCCCAACCTGCGTGCTCACAACCCGGAGTATCCAACTCCCGAGTCACTGAAGGCGAAAATCCGCTGGGGCAACGTCGAGTTCGACGGCGAGATGTCCAAGGACACGCCGGGATCCGACCTGATCAAGTCTTTGCTCCTCGATAACGACGACGCGCCGGTGTATCTCCACGCGTGGGGCGGGCAGAGCACGATTGCGCGTGCGCTGAAGTCGATCGAGGAGCAGTACAAGGGAGCGCCACAATGGCGTGACATTTACGCGAAGGTGAGTCGCAAAGCCGTGATCCACCCTTCAGGCGATCAGGACGACACCTACGCCAGGTACATTCAACCCAACTGGCCGGACATCCGTTATCGGCGGCAGGCCGGCGGCGTCAATCTCAGTTACGACGCGCAGTCGCGGGTGAGCGAACCGGATGCGGTTTATTTCACCGCGGAGTGGACGAGGGCGAACATTTCCGAGCGCGGGCCTCTCGGGGCGCATTACCGCGTGTGGGGTGATGGCAAGCAGATGGTGAAGGGCGACATCTTCGACTACTTCGGCATAGCGGGCAAAAGTGCCGACGAGTTGAAGAAAGAGGGTTATATCGTCTGGACTCCCGTACACGAGAAGGGAGCGTTTCTCGCCGAAGGCGATACCGCAACGTTTCTGAACCTCATTGATAACGGCCTGCGTGGGTATCGCGACGACAGCTTTGGCGGTTGGGGCGGCTACCGGCAGGCTGCTGCTCCCGCAGGCTCGCTGGCCGGCACATTCCGGATGTTGGAACGTTCGGCCCGCAATCCCGGGGCGTCTCCGACATTACCGCGCGCGGCGACCAACCCTTTCCTCGCCGCAGCTCAAAGAGATTTCGCAGTACGTTTCTTGTGGGCGACCATACCCACCTACGCCGGGGCGAATCACCCTCCGCAAATCAGTGCCCGAGGCCCTCGCTTCAGGGCGGCGAAGCCTGGCGAAGTTGTGAAGTTGAGTGTCACGACCACCGATCCGGATGGAAATGCCGTAGCGGTGCGGTGGTGGCGTTGGACCGAAGCGGGAACCTACACGGGCCCGGGTGCCATCCAGTTCGATCCCGCCACGGGCCCGGACACGAGCATCACTGTTCCACTGGATGTGAAGCCTGCCCAGACCCTGCACATCATTGCCGAAGCGACCGACGACGGTGTGCCCGCGCTCACCCGCTACGAGCGGTTTATCGTTACGGGGCATTGACCGATATGTAGAAACGATATATCGTTTGCGCATGTCACTGTTTTGGCATCCACAGGCCCGTCTTCACATGCACCGGGGAGGGGGCGGTGGCGGTCGCATATTTGGACCCGGTGATCTGCGCCTGGTGATGCTCGCGTTGATCGCGGAGAAGCCCCGCCACGGTTACGAGCTCATCAAGGAGCTCGAGTCGAAGTTCGGTGGCGGCTATGCCCCGAGTCCGGGGTCGGTGTACCCGACACTGACACTCCTGGAGGAGTTGGGCCACCTGCATTCGACGACGTCGGCGGGCAGCAAAAAGCTGTTTGAGATCACCGCCGACGGTCGCGCTCACTTGACTGAGAACCGGGCCGCACTCAACAGCGCGATGTCCCGCATGGATATGGCCGCTCGAGCGGTGGCCGGTGACACACCTCCCGACGACCTTCATCACGCGATGCACACGCTAAAGGCGGCACTGCTGTTTCATCGTGGTGGCTGGAACGCCAAGGAAGTCGAGCGGGTCCGGAAAATCATTGAAAGCGCCGCCGCAGAGATTGCACGGAGCCCCGATCGTGAATAACTTACCGGTCATTACCCGCGTTCGACACGAAATCAAACGCCGTGAGCTGGTCGTCGTGCGACTGGATCGCCTGGCACCGCGGATGTTGCGGGTCGTTCTGGGAGGCGCCGAGCTGGCGCAATTTACCTCCCTGGGCTTCGACGACCATGTGAAGTTGGTATTTCCGGGAGAAGATCCCACCACGCCGGTGATGCGCGATTTTACGCCGCGTCGCTTCGATGTGGCGGCGCAGGAGCTGTGGATCGATTTCTATCTCCACGATACGGGCCCCGCAGGTATGTGGTCCGCACAGGTGAAGGTTGGTCAGAAGCTGACGGTGGCGGGTCCACGCGGTTCTGCCGTCATCTCACTCGAGGGTATTGACTCGCATGTGTTGATCGGCGATGAAACCGCGCTGCCCGCAATCGGTCGACGGCTCGAAGAGCTGTCCGACGGGGTGCGTGCTCTGGTCTTGGTGGAATCCGACGGCGGAGCAAAGGGCTATCCCTTGCAGAGCCGCGCGGCGTTGGAAATCGTTGAGGTCGCGCGAGCAGGGCAGAGCACCTCACCCGGGCAAGAGATCATCGCACGCTTGCGCGACCAGCAATTCCCTCCAGGGCAATGTTTCACGTGGGTCGCGACCGAGTCCCAGGCCGCACGCGCCATTCGACGCTACCTCACAGACGAGCGCGGTTTGGACCGGCACTGGATCAAGGCCGCGGGCTACTGGCAGCGCGGCAAGACCGGCGCGCACGAAGTGATTCAGGACGAGCAGTAAGCTCGCGCCGGCCCCACGGCCGGCTGCGCGCGCGCCGCGGATGAGTTGTGGGTGCGCAGACCCCTACGCCCGGCTGGCTCGCGCCCCTCCGGTGGTAGCATGAGGTCCCAATGCCCTACGGTGAGAGCGGTCGATGCGATATCTCATAGCGGGTCTGGCACTAATGCTCGCGGGAACGGGTGCCACTGTGGCTGCGCCCACGCTACCGTCGCCTCGCGATGGCGCGTGGCTCGACAATGGAATACGGCAGTATCTGCGTTACAACGCGCACCAGCTCATGTCGGAAAAGGAAACGACTGACGCGACCACCGTCTCATCCTACATCTGCTCGGTCGTCGACCTGGAGAAGTCCCTGGTGCAGCGGGCCACCCTGCTGTCAGGCGCCGTGGACGAAGGCAAGAAAAAGCGCCATCTCGATCCGAAGCTGTTCGAGGGAATGAGTCGCGCCGTGTCGATCCTCATCCCCTTGACCGATACGAAATTCGGCATCCAGGCTCCGACTTGCGACCGCGCGATCCTCATCGTGCAGGGATATCTCGAGAAGTACCCCGAGATGCTCGGCAAGGATGCGGATGTGATCGTCGAGCGCGCGCTGTTGGATGCCTACA
>Ga0070665_100002591_pt1 | contig 19746 bp, 20 predicted proteins | sample KBSS13metaG_FD_65862 | JGI IMG/M metagenome (GOLD analysis project Ga0070665, IMG submission 65862) | Switchgrass rhizosphere microbial communities from Kellogg Biological Station, Michigan, USA - KBS S1-3 metaG | ecosystem: Host-associated > Plants > Roots > Rhizosphere > Soil ...
CGCCACCTTCCACTTTAAGTCCGCGCAGGATTCACTGCCCATCCCAACCGCCACGCGGTCGCTTTCGGAGTAGCGAGCGGAGCCTCCGACGGGATTCCAAGAACCCTGATTCGAATGCTGCGGCGGCAAATGGTTCGCAGGAACGTGCCTGCATCCTTTCCGCAATGCCCCTGTGCAACCTTTACGACACCCCGGCGGCGTGTCGATTTACTTTACATCCCCACGACGTCGAGGCGTTTTGATGCCATGCGCATGGGAAGCGGGATGGGGAACGCAAAAAGCGGTGCCCGTGAGCCTTGAATTGCGGTTGCCGCGGCGACGAGCCGATCAAGCCGAAAGTGTTACCGAGTGTCTCCGGTATGAACCGTTACCTATGTACCCGGAATAGACCCAACGAATCTGGCGCGCCCGACAGGATTCGAACCTGTGACCCTTGGCTTCGGAAACCAATACTCTATCCAACTGAGCTACGGGCGCTGAGCCTTGGATTTTAGCGTTTTCCGCGCGCCACCGTCCATCGCGTTTCCCCGCGAATCGGCGCCACGGTATAATTTTTCGTTTGACTGCTTCGCAGTCGCCGCTTCAAGAGCCCCGCGGACATGACGGAACCCGATCAGCATTCCTCCCCGATCAAATCGCCCAAGCAATTGCTCGTGGTCGTGGCACTTGCATTCCTGGTGCCGATCACGATCATCGCGCTCCTGTCGCAACTCGTCACGGGCGTTCGCCATGGCACCGACGAGAGCGATAAGTACGTGCTCGATCGCATCCGTCCCGTCGGGACGGTGGCCATGGCGGATCCCAGCGCGCCGAAAGGCAATCTCACCGGCGATCAGGTTTACGGCCAGGTCTGCAAGACATGCCACGACGCCGGGCTTGCCGGCGCGCCGAAGCTGGGCGACAAGGACGCATGGACGCCGCGCCTCGCGCAGGGCCAAAGTACGCTGGTCCAGCACGCGATTGCGGGTTACCAGGGCAAGGCCGGCGTCATGCCGCCCAAGGGTGGCAATGGCGACCTGACGGACACCGAGGTCGAGCGCGCCGTGGTGCACATGGCGAACCAGGTGGGCGCCAACTGGAAGGAGCCCGCACCTGCCGCCGCGGCGCCCGCAGCCGCGGCCGCCACCCCGACCGCCACCGCCGCTGCGACCCCCGCCGTCGCCGCCAAGCCCGACGGCAAGACGGTGTTCGATACCGGATGCGTCGCGTGCCACGGCGCCGGAATCGCAGGCGCACCGAAGTTCGGCGACAAGGCCGCGTGGGCACCGCGAATTGCCGAGGGCGCGAACGTTCTCTACACGCACGCGCTGCAGGGTTTCCAGGGCAAGGCAGGCGTGATGCCGCCGAAGGGCGGCAATACCGCATTGTCCGATGCCGACGTCAAGGCCGCCGTCGATTACATGATGGCTGCGGCCAAGTAGCCGCGGCGCCATCTCCGGCCCGCGCGGATCGTCGTCAGCGCGCGAGCCGGGCCTTCAGGGCCTGAAGGCGAAGCGCACCCTGCGCTTTGTCTGCCGCCGCCTCGTCCGCCGTCATCGGCGCGTCTGCGTGGCGCAAATCCTCCTGCACCAGCTCGCCGATGAAGCGCGATGGAATCGTGGCCACCCGCTCGCCCGCTCGCCTGCGAGTCCGACAATACGAAAGATGGATGCTCTGCTCCGCGCGCGTCAATCCGACGTACATCAGGCGCCGCTCCTCGTCGACGTTGCCGGCATCGATTGCCTCGCGGTGCGGCAATATGCCCTCCTCCAGCCCGACCAGGAACACGTGCGGAAATTCCAGTCCTTTCGCCGCATGCAGCGTCGACAGCCGCACGGCGTCAGGCGTCTCGTCGTCGCGATCCTCGAGCCGGGTGACGAGCGCGATCATCTGCGTGAGATCCAGCAGGTCGCGGCCTTCGCTCTCGCCTTTCCGGCCCAGCCAGTCGGTGAAGTCGTGGACGCTCTGCGATTTCTGCTCCGCTTCCCGCTTGTCGCAGGTGGTCACGAGCCAGTCGTCGTAGGCGATCGCGCGCAGGAGCTCGTCGAGCAGGCGACCCGCAGGCTCGCGCGGCGCGCGGTGGCGCAGGCCGTTGATCAGCGCACAGAACGCATGCAGCGTTTCGCGCTGCCGCGCGGGCGCGGCCGACTCGAACGCGGGAGCGAACGCGGCAGCGAACAAGCTCGAACCTGTCGCGGCCGCGACCTCCGCCAGTCTGCCCAGTGTCGTGGCGCCGATGCCGCGCTTCGGCGTGGTGACTGCGCGCACGAACGCCGGGTCGTCGTCATCGTTCGCGACGAGTCTCAGGTAGGCGACCAGGTCCTTGATTTCCGCCCGGTCGAACATCGACTGGCCACCGGAGATTTCGTACGGCACGTTCCGGGCGCGAAGCAGAGCCTCGAACACGCGCGCCTGGTGATTTCCGCGATAGAGGATCGCGTAGTCGGACAGGCGCGTTCGGCGCTCGAACTTGTGCGCCGAAAGCCGAGCGAGCACGAGCTCCGCTTCGGCGTCCTCGTCGGCCGCCGGTGCGACGCGAAGTGCGTCGCCGTGGCCATGCTCGCTCCACAAGCGCTTCTCGTAGAGCTTGGGATTGTTCGCGATGAGCGCATTCGCCGACCGCAATATCCGACCCGTGGACCGATAGTTCTGCTCCAGCTTGATGACGGTTAGCCCCGGAAAATCGCGCGGAAGCTGCGCCAGGTTGTCGAGCGTCGCGCCGCGCCAGCCGTAGATCGCCTGGTCGTCGTCGCCGACAACGGTGAACGGCGTCGCGCGCCCCACGAGATGGCGGAACAGCCTGTATTGCGCCGGATTCGTGTCCTGGTACTCATCGACGAGCGCGTGCGAGTAGCGCGCCTGCCAGCGAGCGCGCGCAGCGGCGTCGCGCTCGAACAGCGAGGCCGGCAGTGCAATGAGATCGTCGAAATCGACGGCATGGTAGGCGGCCAGCGCATCGGCGTATTGCGCATAGGCGCGCGCGGACGCGCGTGCGTGGTCGTCCTCGGCTCCCGCGAGCGCCGCCGCGGGATCGACGAGCGCGTTTTTCCATTGGCTGATCCGCCATTGTGCCGAGCGGGCGCGCGCACGATCCGCGGTTCCGACGAGATCGGCAACGATCGATTCGAGGTCCGCGGGGTCGAGCACGGAGAACCCCGAACGCAGTCCGAACGCAGGCGCCTCGGCTCGCACGATCGACAACCCGAGCGCGTGGAACGTCGAGATGGGCACTGCGCCGGCCTTCGCGGCGAAGCCATCGCGCGCGAGCATGACCTGGGACCGCGCGCGCATCTGGCGCGCCGCCTTGTTGGTGAACGTCACTGCGAGCACCGTGGCGGGATCGGCGCCCTGCCCTACCAGGTGCGCGATCTTTTCGGTGATGACCCGCGTCTTGCCGCTGCCCGCGCCCGCGAGCACCAGGAGCGGTCCATCGACATGACGCACGGCTGCGCGCTGGGAAGGATTGAGCGGTATCGACATTGCTTTGCTAGAATCGCGGCCGATTCTAGCGGTAGTCGCGTCGGCGAGCGACCGCGTTCGCAAATCCAGACCTCACCGCGCTACCACTGCAGGCCGCAATGGCGCATTACGCAATCGGCGACATCCAGGGATGCCATGCGGAGCTTTGCCAGCTCCTCGACCTCGTCGCATTCTCGAAACACGACGACCGGCTTTGGTTGGTAGGCGACCTCGTCAATCGCGGACCCGATTCGCTCGGCGTGCTCCGCACCGTGATGGCATTGGGCAGCGCGGCCGTCACGGTTTTGGGGAACCACGACTTTCATCTGCTGACGGTCGCGGAAGGGCATCGCAAACCGCATCGCGGCGACACGCTGGATGCCATTTTGGCAGCGCCCGATCGCGATGAGCTCATCGACTGGCTTGCGCGCCGGCCGCTCGTCGCGCTCGAAGGCGACCGGCTGCTCGTGCATGCGGGACTGCTGCCGCAATGGACGCCGGCGACCGCGCGGGGGCTGGCGCACGAGGTGGAAACGATGCTCGCAGGACCCGGCCGGCGGGAGTTCCTTGGCCATCTCTACGGCGACGAGCCGCGCGCGTGGAGCGATGAGCTGCGGGGACAGGATCGGTTGCGCGTGATCGTCAACGCGTGCACGCGCCTTCGCTACTGCTCGCGCGACGGCGAGATGGAGCTGCGCGAGAAACGCGCGCCCCCTCACACACCGGAAGGCTATCGACCCTGGTTCGGTCTCGACAACCGGCAGAGCGCGGGCGCGACCGTGGTCTGCGGGCACTGGTCGGCACTCGACCTGATGCTCGCGCCGAACGTGCTGATGCTCGATTCGGGCTGCCTGTGGGGCGGCGCGCTGACGGCTATCCGACTGGACGACCGGAAAGTGTTTCAGGTGCCCTCGCGTCAGGCGATCGTGGCAAAGCAGCGCGAATAGCATCCTCCGCGGCGCGCGCGAGCTCCCGCCGATGCGCGCCGTCGGCAGGGAGCGCCGGCAGCGCTTCCAGTTCCACGACGAGTCCGCTCGCATTGACGACACACCAGAACGACTCGATGATCGAGACGTCGTCGACGTAGGCTGGCACCAGGGACAGCATGCCTGTCGGCGTCCGGTAGCGGATCGCGACCGGCTGCACGCGACCCCTGGCGACCACGATCGCCTGCAGGAGCGAGCTCTTGAAGGGCAGGAGCTTCGTACCGTCGGTCGTCGTGCCTTCCGGAAACACCGCGACGACGTCGCCGGACGCGAGCGCTTCCTCGGTTTGCCGATTCATCCGATGCGCATCGAGGCGCCGCGAACGCTCGACGAAAAGGGTCCCCACGTCACGGATCAGGCGCCCGGCGATCGGCCAGCGCGCGAGCTCCGCCTTGGCAACGAAGCGCATCGGCTGCGCGGCGTTCAACACGAGGATGTCGAGCCACGAAATGTGGTTGGCGACGATCAGCACGTTGGGATCGTCGCCGGGAAGGCGTCCGCGCAGCCGCGTCTCGACGTTCAGGATGCGCAGAAGGCGCGCGCACCAGCGGCGGGTGACGGCACGTCGCGAGGATGGCGCCAGGAAGGGAAACGCGAAAGTGGTCGTCGCGATGCCTTCCAGCACATGCACACTCGTGCGAAGCGTGCGGTAGCAAGGACGTAGCCATCCGGACGCGCGGCGTGCAGGTCGGCGTGTCGTTTCGAGCGACTCGGTGTTCGCGCACGTAGAGACGGCGGGCAGGCTCTCGGAAGGTCCCACGATAGAGTGCCGCGGGTCGTCTTTCAGAACACGTGCTCGCCAAACGATTTCGAATAGAGCGCCGCGACCTTGTCGCGGTCGACCTCATGGTTTTGGCCGCCGCGCGATGCGATCTTGATCGAGCCCAGCACGGCGGCGAGACGACCCGTGCGGTCCCAGTCGAAGCCCTGCGCGATTCCGTAGAGCAGGCCCGCGCGATAAGCGTCTCCGCATCCCGTCGGATCGACGATCGCTTCCGGCGACACCGCTGGAATCGCATACGTCTTGCCTTTTGCATGGATCACGGAGCCCTCGCCTCCCTTGGTCACCACCATCGCGTCGACCCGGGCGGCGATCTCGGCAGGATTCAAGCCGGTTTTCTCGGACAGCAGCTTTGCTTCGTAATCGTTCACCGTGAGATAGGTTGCGCGCTCGATCATCGCGGTCAGCTCATCGCCGCCGAAAAGCGGCAGGCCCTGGCCTGGATCGAAAACGAACGGAATGCCGGCGTCGGCGAACTGGCGGACGTGGGCGAGCATGCCGTCCTTGCCGTCGGGCGCCACGATGCCGAGCTCGATGCCGGCAACGTCGCCGATGCTGCTCACGTGCGAATGATTCATCGCGCCGGGATGGAATGCCGTGATCTGATTGTCGCCCAGGTCGGTGATGATGAACGCTTGCGCCGTATACGTGCCTGCGATGGTACGCACTCCCTCGGTGCCGACGCCTCCTGCCGTCAGCCGCTCGCGATACGGGCCGCCATCGTCGCCGAGCGTGGCCATGACGACGGGATCGCCACCGAGCGCACTCAGGTTGTACGCGATGTTGCCCGCGCAGCCGCCCCATTCGCGGCGCATTTCAGCGATCTGGAACGAGACCGACAGCATGTGCGTCTGGTCGGGAAGTATGTGCCGGGCGAACCGGTCGGGAAACACCATGATGGTGTCGAACGCGAGCGAACCGCAGACGAGCGTGCGCATGATTGAACCGAAAAGTGGTTGGTTGACCGGGTGGGCGCGCAGTTTAGCTCAGCGGCGCATCCGCCGGTCCCGCGCTCGCTTCCCGGTCGGCCGGCTCGTTCGGCGCAAGCCGGGAAATGAATGCGGTCCGGATGAGGCTACGCAGCGGCGCCGCTGATGGATTCCCGCCCGATGTCACGAACGATGAATTGCTGCCGCCGCGATACGGCCAGCGTCTCCGCAACGCCATGGAGCAGTACCTCCCAATGCGCATCGCCATCGTTGCCGACGCGACGCTCGAAGCCGCGCACGTGCTCGCGCGCAACGAGGCAGTTCCGATGCACGCGGATGAACCGGGCACCGAACTCGTGCTCGAGCCTGGTCAGCGATTCTTCGAGGAGAAACTCGCGATCCTTGGTGCGGATCGTGATGTATTTGAGCTCGGCCTTGAGATACACCACGTCCTCGATCGGCACGAGCACGACGCGGGAACGCTCGGTGACCGACAGGAAACGCCGCGCCGACGCGGGCAGATGGGAGAGCTGGTCGGCGGTTACCGGTTTCAGCCGGGGCACCTTCTGCAGCGCCGAGAGAAGGCGCTGCACCCGCACCGGCTTTACCAGGTAATCGACGGCGTTGACTTCGAACGCCTGCACGGCGTGCTCGTGGAAGGCTGTCGTGAAGATCACCACCGGCGGATGCGCCAGCTTGAGCAAGTGCCGCGCGAGCTCGATGCCGTCCATATCGGGCATGTGGATATCGGTCAGCACCAGCTCGGCCGGCGCGGTTTGCAGGAGATCGAGCGCTTCGCGCCCGTGCTGGGCTTCGCCCACCACCGCGAGCGGCAGCGCCCCCATGCAATCGTCCAGAAGCTCGCGCAGGCGACGGCGTGCAGGGGCCTCGTCGTCGACAATCAAAACGCGCAATTCGTTCTCAACCACCTGCCACCTCCGTCTGCGGTACGCCAGCGAGTCCGCGCGGCCCATTCGCCGTGCGCGACCGATGCGCGTTGTTGCGCGATTGCCCTGCCGGACGCGTCCCGGCGTCGCGTGCATCGGCCGCCAGTTCCGGCCGCACGGTTCGATAGGGCATTCGAATGTGAACTTCGTAGCCGTCCTTGGTCGGGCGCGAATCGAGGCTTGCTTCGGCGTCGAAATGGAGCGCGAGGCGCTCGCGCACGTTGTCGAGCGCCATCCGGTTTCCCGATTGATGTCGCCGGCCGTTCTCGCGCAAGGGATTGCGCAGGATGGCATGCACTTCGCCGCGGGAAAGAAACACGTTGATCGAAACGGTGCCAGGCTCGCTCGAAGGCTCGATGCCGTGGTAGACGGCGTTCTCGACGAGCGGCTGCAGCACGAGCGGTGGCACCAGCGCGTCGCGCGGCATGCTCTTCACGTTCCAATCGACCAGCAGGCGTTCGCCGAGGCGGAGCTTTTCGAGATCGAGGTACTGCTGGCACAAGAGCACTTCGTCCTCGAGCAGCGTCAGCTCGCGGTTGTCGCGCATCAGCACGCGAAAGAGGTCCGCGAGATCCTCGAGGGCGGTCTCCGCGCGACGCGGATCGGAGCGGACGAGCGACAGTACCGCGTTGATGCTGTTGAAAAGGAAATGCGGCCGGATCCGCGCCTGTAGTGCCTGCAGCCGAGCTTCGGCGATGGCCGGTGAAAGCGCCCTGCGGCGCAAGTCGAAGTAGACGAGAAGCAGCACCGTGGTCCCGAGCGCGAATGCGAGATGGCGCGGCAGCGAGCCCGACTGACCCGGCAGGAAGCGGTCGAAAAACTGGTTCACGGCAATGCCGACGATCACGGTTACGATCAGCACGATCGCGACGCCTACGCGGTATGGTTGACGAGAGAGCCACGGCGCGAGGAGCGCGAGCAGCGCGAGCTCGGCCAGCAGGTGCGGCTCGACAAAGCTTGTGAGCGCGAACCATTCGCCGACGACAGCGTCCCAGTGCTGCTCGCGCGCAAACGCGGCGGCCAGCGCGGCCCCGTTCACTGCCAGCAGAATGCGCAGGATTGTGCCGAGATTGCGCAGGTCCGGCAGCACGGAAAGCTCCGTCTTTTGCCTTATAATTCCCCGCATGGCGGCAAGGGCATGCAAGCATCATGCCTGCCGCGGGAGACGTTGCCGCGGTCGATCCAAGCCCCGTTGCCGGCAGCGCCCTCGACTTTCCAGGCTATTCTCGGCACGCGGCAGCACGGACGCAAGCCGACGCCCACCCGATCGCGCCATGTCCGACGCCTCCACTCCGAAAAGCCACGCCGACGCTGCCGAAGTCCCGCCTACAGTGCCGCCGGACGGCACTTGGTCGGGGCGCTTTGCCGAACCCATGTCGGAGCGCATGCGGCGCTTCAATGCGTCCATCGATTTCGACCAGCGCCTAGCGCGCGTCGACATCGCCGGCTCGCTCGCGCACGCGCGGATGCTTGCTTCGACCGGCATCATCGCCGCCGTCGACCTGGAGGCGATCGAGCGCGGCCTGGCGCAGATCGACGGCGAGATCGCACGCGGCGAATTCCGCTTCAAGCGCGAATTCGAGGACGTGCATTTCAACATCGAGCGACGGCTGACGGAGCTGATCGGCGACGCCGGCAAGCGCCTGCACACCGCACGCTCGCGCAACGATCAGGTCGCAACCGACGTGAGGCTGTGGCTTCGCGATGCGATCGATGCACTCGCCGCCTCGTTGACGGCGCTTCGTCGTGCGCTCATCGATCTCGCCGCCGCACATGCAGACACGATCATGCCGGGCTTCACGCACCTGCAGGTCGCACAGCCGGTCACGTTCGGTCACCACCTGATGGCGTACGACGCGATGCTCGCGCGCGACCGCGAGCGCCTCGCCGATTGCCGCCGCCGCATGAACCGCTTGCCGCTCGGCAGCGCCGCACTCGCCGGCACGAGCTTTCCGATCGATCGATCGCACGTGGCCCGCGCGCTCGGCTTCGACGGTGTCGCAGGCAACTCGCTCGACGCCGTCTCCGACCGCGATTTCGCGATCGAATTCGAAGCCGCCGCTGCACTCATCATGGTGCACCTCTCCCGGTTCGCCGAAGAGCTCGTGCTGTGGTCGAATCCGCGTTTCGGATTCGTCACCCTCGCCGATCGCTTCTGCACCGGCAGCTCGATCATGCCCCAGAAGAAGAATCCGGATGTTCCCGAGCTCGTTCGCGGCAAATCCGCGCGCGTGATCGGTCATCTCGTGGCGCTTCTCGTGCTCATGAAAGCGCAGCCGCTTGCCTACAACAAGGACAACCAGGAAGACAAGGAGCCGCTCTTCGATACCGTCGACACGCTGGCCGATGTGCTGGCGATCATGACCGACCTCGTCGGCAGCGGCATTGCCGTCAATGCGGAACGGATGCGCGCAGCGGCGCACGAGGGCTTTGCGACCGCGACCGATCTGGCCGACTATCTGGTGCGCAAGGGCTTGCCGTTTCGCGATGCGCACGAGGTCGTTGCGCGGGTGGTCCGCCACGCGGAGACGGCCGGCGCGGTTCTCGCTGCGCTGCCGCTCGACGTATTGCGAACGCACTCGCAACTGATCACCGATGACGTGTTCGAAGTCCTGACGCTCGAGGGCTCGGTGGCGAGCCGCAATCACGTCGGAGGAACAGCGCCTGCGCAGGTTCGCGCCGCCATCGCCGCAGCGCGGCACGCGCTCGATCCATCCTGATCGTCTTCACGAGGCTTACATGGAGAAGCACGTCGCATTTCTGGGCCTTGGCGTCATGGGCTATCCGATGGCGGGCCATCTGGCGCGAGCCGGGCATCGCGTCACCGTGTACAACCGGACACCGGCGCGTGCGGCGCGCTTCGTGGCGGAGCACGGCGGCGCGTCCGCGACGTCGCCGCGGGAAGCGGCCAGGGATGCCGAGTTCGTGATGATGTGCGTCGGCAACGACAACGACGTGCGGCAGGTGGCGACGGGCGCCGACGGTGCGCTGGCAGGAATGCGCTACGGTGCCGTGCTCGTCGATCACACGACGGCCTCCGCGGAAGTCGCGCGCGAAGTGTTCGCCGCGGCGAAGGCCCGGGATGTCGCCTTTCTCGATGCGCCGGTGTCGGGAGGACAGGCCGGCGCGGAGAACGGCAAGCTGACGATCATGGCGGGCGGCGAGCCCGAGGCTTTCGCGCGCGCGGAGCCCGTCATCGCAGGCTATGCGCGCGCAGTGACCCTCATGGGCGGCGCAGGCACGGGCCAGCTCACGAAAATGGTCAACCAGATCTGCGTCGCCGGCGTGGTGCAGGGGCTGGCCGAAGGCCTCAACTTCGCCCAATGCGCGGGCATCGATCCGCTTCGCGTGCTCGACGTGATCAGCAAGGGCGCGGCGCAATCGTGGCAGATGGAAAACCGGGGCAAGACCATGGTCGCCGACCAGTTCGATTTCGGATTCGCGATCGACTGGATGAGAAAGGATCTCGCGATCTGCCTCGCCGAGGCCCGGGCCAATGGCGCTGCGCTGCCCGTTATCGCGCTGATCGACCAGTTCTATGCGCGGCTGCAGGCGCGCGGTGGCGGTCGCTGGGACACGTCGAGCCTGATTCGCCTGCTCCGCGATCAGACGTAGGAGGTTGCCGGGTTCAGGGCGCCTCGCCGCCGGCGTCGATCGCGATCTCGTAGGTGATCTCCGCGCTCTTTGCGAGCATGATGGTCGCCGAGCAGTACTTTTCCTTCGACAGCTTCACCGCCCGCTCGACCTGTCGCGGATCGAGCCCCTTCCCCGCCACGCGGTAGCGCAGGTGGATCCGCGTGAACACCCTGGGTTCCTGCTCGGCGCGCTCGGCCTCGGCATCGACTACGCAATCCACCACGGGCTGGCGGGCTTTCTTGAGGATCCAGACGACGTCGAAGGCCGAACAGGCTGCGGTCCCGGCCAGCACCATCTCCATCGGCCGCATGCCGATATTGCGACCACCCGCCTCGGGCGCGCCGTCGACGATCACGGCATGCCCGCTCCCGGTCTCCGCCACAAAGCTCACGTCCTCGACCCACTTCACCCGCGCTTTCATGCGTATTCGGCTCCCCTGTTTGCGTCGGTTTGATGTAAGCATTCACTCCAAATGACGCCTTGCCAACACAGCGCGTTTTGTCCATGTTGCATTGCGTCATCCCGCTTGCATTGTGCACCGCAATATGGGATGCTGGAGTTGTCTGCGGCCCGCCGACCCTCCTTCGGCACCGTGGACGACATTCCTCCATTCTCCTCCTATGGTGGAATCCTCGGCGCGGTCCCAAAAGACCGCGCCGTTTTTTTGGATGCGCTGCGCCAAATGCACGCTGTAAACGTCAGCCGGCGCGGAACTGCGGGAAGACGGTAGTCCGCTTGCTTTCCCGGACCGGCGTTGACGAATGCGGCGATAAAATAGTAAACTAGCCAGCTTTGCTGCAGGGACCTAGCCCTCTCGCGCCAACACGGAACCCGGATCCATGAAAACGTATTCCGCCAAGCCCCAGGATGTGACCCGGGATTGGTACGTCGTCGACGGCACCGACAAGGTCCTCGGACGGCTCGCAACCCAGATCGCGGCGCGCCTTCGTGGCAAGCACAAGCCGATTTTCACGCCGCACGTCGATACCGGCGATTTCATCGTCGTGACCAACGTCGACAAGCTGCGGGTCACCGGCACCAAGACCGATTCGAAGCTCTACCATCGCCACAGCGGCTATCCCGGCGGCATCACGACCACGACGTTCGGCCAGATGCAGGCGCGCTTTCCGGGCCGTGCGCTCGAAAAGGCGGTGAAGGGCATGCTGCCAAAGGGCCCGCTCGGCTACGCGATGATCAAGAAGCTCAAGTGCTACGCCGGCCCCAGCCACCCGCATTCGGCGCAGCAGCCGAAGGCGCTCGAGATCTGATTTTCCGCATCCAGATCCTGCAAACCGCGCCACGACTAGCGCCACCACCAAACGGCTAAGACAAAGATGATCGGCAACTATTACTACGGCACCGGCCGCCGCAAGACCTCCGTGGCGCGCGTGTTCATCAAGCAAGGCTCCGGGAACATCGTCGTCAACCAGAAACCCGTCGACCAGTTCTTCACGCGCGAGACCGGACGGATGGTCGTGCGTCAGCCCCTGCTCCTGACCAATCACGAGAAGACTTTCGACGTGATGGTCAATGTCGTCGGCGGCGGCGAATCCGGCCAGGCCGGGGCAGTTCGTCACGGCATCACGCGCGCGCTGATCGACTACGACGCGCAGCTGAAGCCGGCGCTCTCCAAGGCAGGTCTCGTGACGCGCGACGCGCGCGAAGTCGAGCGAAAGAAGGTCGGCCTCCACAAGGCGCGCCGCCGCAAGCAGTTCTCGAAGCGATAACCGGCTTCGAAGCCCACGCAAAAGGCCGCCTTCCGAGGCGGCCTTTTGCTTGGGGCATACGCGCTTCCATTGCATGATCACCGCCGGGCCATGCCGTTGGCATCATCCCGGCCCCCGGATAGAATCGGACAGCAAGGGTGGATACCATGGTCAAAGTCGGCATCGTAGGCGGTACGGGATACACAGGAGTGGAACTGTTGCGCCTGCTGGCGCAGCACCCGGAGGCCGAGGTGCGCACAATCACCTCGCGCAAGGACGCGGGCATCGGCGTTGCCGCGATGTTTCCGAGCTTGCGCCGCCGTTACGACCTCAAGTTCGTCGATCCCTCCGCGGCCAACCTCGCTTCGTGCGACGTCGTCTTCTTCGCCACGCCGCACGGTGTGGCGATGGCGCAGGCGCGCGAACTGATGGGCGCCGGCGTGCGCATCATCGACCTTGCCGCGGATTTCCGCCTTTCCGATCCTGCGGAGTTCGAGCGCTGGTACAAGATGCCTCATGCATGCACCGATCTTCTTGCGGAGGCCGTCTATGGCCTGCCGGAAGTCAACCGCGAAGCCATCCGGAAGGCACGCATCGTCGGCAATCCGGGTTGCTATCCAACCGCCGTGCAGCTGGGCTTCCTCCCGCTCGTCGAAGCCGGGCTCGTCGATACGCAGCATCTCATCGCCGATTGCAAATCCGGCGTGTCCGGCGCCGGACGCAAAGGCGAGCTCAATCTGATCTTTCCTGAGGCCGGCGACAACTTCGCGGCCTATGGCGTCAAGGGGCATCGCCACCTGCCCGAAATCGTGCAGGGCCTCAATCGCGCGAGCCCGGCACCGGTGAAGCTGGCGTTCACGCCGCATCTCGTCCCGATGATCCGGGGAATTCTTGCCACCTTGTACGCGCCGCTTCAGAGCGCCGACGTGGACCTGCAGTCGCTGTACGAAAAGCGTTATGCGGGAGAGCCTTTTGTCGACGTCATGCCGGCGGGCTCCTTGCCGGACACGCGTAGCGTTCGCGCGTCGAACATGCTCCGAATTGCCGTTCACCGTCCGCCGGGCACGGATCTCGCGCTCATCCTCGCAGTCGAGGACAACCTCGTCAAAGGCGCGGCCGGACAGGCGATCCAGAACATGAACCTGATGTTCGGTCTGCCGGAAGCGATGGGCCTCGCCGGCCTTGCCCTGGTCCCCTGATGCGCGCGGTGGTCCGGTGAGCCTGCTGCGCCGCGTGCGCCACGAGTTCGGCATCACCGCCCCTCGGATGGCCGTGCGCACGCGCTTGCCGTGGTGGGGCAGCGGTGCGCTCGTGCTGGGCCTCGCCGCAGTCGTTCTCGGCATGTGGTGGTGGGCCTTCGATTTCGGCCAGGTCTTCGGCGGATTCAACCGCAAGGAAGTCGACGCGCGACTGCAGAGCCTCGATGCCGAGGCCGCGAGGCTTCGCGCCGAAGCGGCGGAGCTTCGCACGAAAAACTCGCAGCTCGAGAGCGACCTCGCCATGACGCGCGGCGCCCAGGACGCATTGCAGCGGCAGGTCGTCGATCTGGCGTCGGAAAATGCCCAGCTCAAGGACGACACCACGTTCCTGCAGAAACTCGTCGCCGATTCGAGCAAGCAGGTTGGCTTGTCGATCCCGCGCCTCACGCTGGAACGCGAGAACGACACCTCGTTTCGCTACAACCTCATCGTCGTGCGGGGCGGGAATCCCCGCGACGAGTTCGATGGGCGCCTCGAGCTGCAAGCGGAATTCGCCCCGGAATCGCCACCCTACGCCCTCACGCTGCCGGACGATCAACCGGAGCTTCGACCGGCTCTGACGCTTAAATTCAAGTATTATCAGCGGGTTGAAGGAAGTTTTCGGGTTCCGGACGGCTCCCGGCTCGTCGCGCTGATCGCACGCGTGTACGAAAAGGGGAATGCCAATCCACGCGTAACCCGTACCTTGACGAACTCGTGAGGCTCCCCAATGTTTCGCAGGAAGCACGCTCCTCACCAGAAACGCATCGACGGGCTGATCGGTTCCGGTACCGTCGTCCGCGGTGACATCGTGTTTGCCGGAGGCTTGCGCATCGACGGTACCGTGCAAGGCAATGTCGCAACCACCAACAACGACGCCGGCACGCTGGTGGTGAGCGAGCGCGCCTCGGTGGACGGCGAGATCAACGTTTCGCATGTTCTCATCAGCGGCACGGTGCGCGGCCCGATCACCGCGTCGGGATTGCTGGAGCTGCAGGCCAAAGCCCGGGTGGTGGGCGACGTGAAATACGGCAAGCTGGAGATGCACAAGGGCGCCGTGGTGCAGGGCCGCCTTACCCACGACGAACCAGAGTCCGCGGCGGTGGTCGAACTCAAGCGAGCATCGAAGGATTGATGCCGTACCGCAGGTCGGCTCCGAGCGGCGGCATCAGCGGGGTACTTGGTGCGATAATGGCGTTTCGAAGGCTCGCGCCTTCAGGGAGCACACGATGAATGCAATGAACGAGATGCCCGCCCCGCTGGTCTTCACGGACTCCGCGGCGGCGAAGGTCAAGACGCTGATCGACGAGGAAGGCAACCCGGATCTCAAGCTCCGCGTGTTCGTTTCCGGCGGCGGATGTTCCGGCTTCCAGTACGGATTCACGTTCGACGAGGTCGTCAATGAAGACGACACCGCCATGCAAAAGGATGGCGTGACCCTGCTGATCGATCCGATGAGCTACCAGTACCTGGTCGGCGCGGAGATCGACTACCAGGAAGGCCTCGAAGGCGCGCAGTTCGTGATCAAGAATCCCAACGCCACCACGACCTGCGGTTGCGGGTCGAGCTTTTCCGTCTGACCATCAGGTTCTTCGCCTGACAAGGAAACGGAGCCCGCGGGCTCCGTTTTGCTTTGATCGTCGCGCTCGCGACGCCGTGGTGGACCGCGATCCGGTCGCGGGGCTCAGCGAGGGTAGATCGCACCCAGCACCCGCGGGCCGCGCGCGCCGGTCACGGCCGGGAGATTGCCGGGGCGTCCCGCGAGCGCCTCGCGCGCGAGCCACGCGAAGGCCATCGCCTCGACGTGCTCCACGGGAATCCCCTGGTCGGCGGTTGTCGCCACGCGGCGCGGCGCAAGCTCGGTCGCCAGCGCTTTCATCAGCGTTTCGTTCCGGGCGCCGCCGCCGCAGGCCAGCACTTCGGTAGCGTCGGATGCCTCGCGGCGAACGGCATCGGCAATCGTGCGGGCGGTTAGCGCGACCAGAGTGGACTGGACATCGTCGGCTTCGCCTTTCCAATCCGCCGCAGCGAGCCGCTGCTCGAGCCACGCGAGATTGAATTTGTCGCGATGCGTGCTCTTGGGCGGCCTCGCCGCAAAAAAGGGTTCATCCAGGAGCGCGGCCAGAAGCTTGTCATCGACGTGACCCGTCGCCGCCCATTCACCGCCGGCGTCGAAGGGATCTCCCCGATTGCGTGCACACCAGAGGTCGAGCAAGGCATTGCCCGGGCCGGTGTCGAACCCCCGCACGGTTCCCTCGGGAGGCAGATCCGTGATGTTCGCGATTCCACCCAGGTTCACGATGACGCGATGGACACCCGGCGCGCGAAAGAGCGCGGCGTGGAATGCCGGCACGAGGGGCGCGCCCTGTCCGCCCGCGGCGACATCGCGGCTGCGGAAATCCGCAACGACGGTGATGGCGGCACGTTCGGCGACCCGCGCCGGATTGTTGAGCTGAAGCGTCCACCCGCGCTCGGGACGATGCCGCAGGGTCTGTCCGTGGACGCCGGCGGCAATGACGTCTTTCGGCTCGATCCTGGCAGCGGCGATCGCCCGCGCGATCGCGTCCGCGTAGAGCTCCGCCAGCATGTTGGCGGCGGCACCGGCGCGCGACAACTCGTTCGCGCCCGGTGTCTGCAACGCGAGAAGCTCGTCGCGGAGCATCGTCGGCAACGGCAGGTGCGCCGCCCCGATCGTCCTGCACGCGACGCCCGCCGCCGCGAAATCGGCGACGATGGCGTCGACACCGTCGAGACTCGTCCCCGACATCACGCCGGCGAAGACTTCCCGGGGTTGAGCGACCGTCTTGGGCACGAACGGACCTAGGAGACTTTAACGGCCAGACTAGTCGGAGGCCGCGACTCTCGCGCCCGGCACCGCGTGCGCGACCGCAAGCTCCGCGACGTAGGGCGCGATGGCCGCCATGAACGCGGCGCGCTCCTCGGGCGCGATCGGCACGGCATTCGGCAATGCGATCGTCAGCGGATCGCGCGCTTCGTCGGCGATACGGAATTCGTAGTGCAGATGGGGTCCGGTCGCCCATCCGGTCTGGCCCACATATCCCACGGTTTCACCTTGGCGCACGCGCGTTCCGACGCGGGCCGGCCCGGCGAAGCGCGACAGGTGCGCATAGACGGTCGAATACGTCCCCGCGTGCTTCACCATCACGACGTTGCCGTAACCGCCTTGGCTGCCCGCGAACGTGACGATGCCATCGCCCGCGGCCCGTACCGGGGTGCCGGTGGGTGCCGCGAAATCGATGCCGCGATGAGCGCGCCATGTCTGCAGGATCGGATGAAAACGCGCCTGCGTGAATCCGGAACTGATGCGCGAGAACTCCACCGGCGAGCGCAGGAACGCCTTGCGCAGGGTTTGCCCATCCTCGGTGTAATAGGCCTCGCCGCCGTCGGCGCCACGCCGCAGGAAGGCGCGAAACGTCCGGTCCCGGTTGACGAATTCGGCGGCGAGCACGCGGCCGGTGCCGACGGGGTCGCCGTCGACATAGCGTGTTTCGTACACCACGGTGAAACGATCGCCGGCGCGCAGGTCGTGATAAAAATCGATGTCACCCGCGAAGATGTCGGCCAGTGCCATCGTGATCGCATCGGGCAGTCCGACCTCGTCCGCGGCGCCGAAGAGCGACGAGCGAATCTCGCCGGCGCGAAGTGTCAGGCGCGCTTCCACAGCGGGCGGGGACGTCGCGGCGGCGAACCCGGCACCGTCGCGGGCAATCGTGAGAAGCTCGCCAGTGCCCGTCAGGAAGCGCAGCGCGAGCAGGTTGCCGTCATCGTCGATCGCAACTCGCACGGGTCGTCCGGGCCGCAGCTGATAGAGCGGCCGCGCGTCGGCGTTCGTGCGCAGATAGACCATCGCGACGGAGTCGTCGACGCCGGCGCGCGCAAGCAGGCTGCCGATGGTGTCGCCGCGCTGCACGCGCTCCTCGCGCCAGAAGGTGGGGTCCGCCGCATCGACGTCGAGTGCCGCCGGCACCGGCAGCGCGCGCACGATCGTGCGCGTGGGAATGGTCTCGAGCGCGGTGTCGGGCGCAAGGCCAAATGCCGCAACACCGGTCAGCGCCAGCACGAGCACCGTCAGCACCCGCACCGGGGACAGCGCCTGGCGCGAGGCGGTCGTGGCTTCGCCCTGCGCTAGAATGCGTGGCTTCGCTGCGCCCATCGGAACAAGGCTGATTTCATTTTCCCGATTCTAGCAGGCCGCCCGCGCGGACTTCCGCCCGCGCCCTCCTGACCATGGCATTCGACGTCGACCATCACCTGGCCGTATTCAAGCGCGGCGCCGACGAGCTGCTCGTCGAAACCGAGTTGGCCGCGAAGCTTCGGCGCGGCGAGCCGCTCCGGATCAAGGAAGGCTTCGACCCCACGCGTCCCGACCTGCATCTTGGACACACGGTGCAGTTCAACAAGCTGCGCCAGCTGCAGGACCTCGGCCATCACATCATCTTCGTGATCGGCGATTTCACGGGAATGATCGGCGATCCCACCGGCCGGAATGCCGCGCGACCGCCGTTGTCCCCGGAGGAGATCGCTCACAACGCGAAGACGTACGCGGACCAGGTGTTCCTGATCCTCGACAAGTCCAAGACCGAGGTCGCGTTCAACTCGAAATGGCTGATGGCCCTCGGCGCCGACGGCATGATCCGGCTCGCCGCCCGCTACACCGTCGCGCGGATGCTGGAGCGTGACGACTTTGCCAAGCGGTACGCTGCCGAGCAGCCGATCGCGATCCACGAGTTCCTCTATCCGCTGGCCCAGGGCTACGACTCGGTGGCGCTCAAGGCCGACGTCGAGCTCGGCGGGACCGACCAGAAGTTCAATCTGCTGGTGGGCCGCGAGCTGCAGCGCCACTTCGGCCAGGAGCCGCAGTGCATTCTGACGCTGCCGCTGCTCGAAGGGCTGGACGGGGTCAACAAGATGTCGAAATCGCTCGACAACTACGTGGGGATCACGGAGCCACCCGACGAGATGTTCGGCAAGCTGATGTCGATTTCCGACACGCTCATGTGGCGCTATTTCGAGCTCCTGTCGTTCCGTCCGATGGATGAAATTGCAAGGCTCCGGGCGGAATGCGCGTCCGGTCGCAACCCGCGCGAGGCGAAAGTCCTGCTCGCACAGGAGATCGTCGAGCGATTCCACTCGCGCGATGCGGCGGCACACGCGCTGGCCGAGTTCGACGCGCGTTTTCGCGCGGGCGCAGTGCCGTCGAGCATGCCGGAGGTCACGCTGCAGACCTCGGGCGCCGGCATGCCGATCGCCCAGCTCGCGAAGCAGGCGGGCGTCGCGGATTCCACGTCGGAAGCGCTGCGCCTGATCGCGCAACGCGGCCTCAAGCTGGACGGAGACGTGGTCGCCGACAAGGCCTTGACCGTCGCTGCGGGACGCACGGTGATCGTGCAGGCGGGCAAGCGCAAGTTCGCACGGGTGACCGTGCGCTGACCGGATGAGCGCCCCGACAACCGGACCGGAGCGCCGCGTGCTCAACGTCGGCGGCGGCAGCAAGAAGATTCCGATCCCGCAGCACTACGCGGGCTGGGATCATGTGCTGCTCGATATCAATCCCGCGCTCGCACCCGACCTCGTTTGCGACGCGCGTGAGCTCGAGACGCTGCCCGGACAGCAGTTCGATGCGATCTACTGTTCACACAACCTCGAGCACTATTACCGGCACGACACGCGGAGCGTATTGCGCGGCTTCCTGCACCTGCTCAAGCCCGACGGCTTCGCCGAGATCCGCGTCCCGGATCTGCGGGCCGTCATGCAGCGAGTCGTCCGCGACAACCTCGAGCTCGACGCCGTCCTCTACCAATCGGGGGCAGGGCCGATCAGCGTGCTCGACGTCATCTACGGGCTCGCAAGCGAAATCGAGCAATCCGGAAGCGATTTCCAGCAGCACAAGGCAGGCTTCACCCCGCAATCGCTGGGGCGAACGCTCGAAGCCGCCGGCTTCGGTGCCATCTTCCTGTTCGCGTCCCCCGATGCCTACGAATGCCGCGCGCTCGCGTTCCGCGGCGGACCGACGCTCTACCACAAGCTGCTGTTGAAGCTCCCGGCGCCACCGCGCTAGGCGGAC
>Ga0070665_100002592_pt1 | contig 19745 bp, 19 predicted proteins | sample KBSS13metaG_FD_65862 | JGI IMG/M metagenome (GOLD analysis project Ga0070665, IMG submission 65862) | Switchgrass rhizosphere microbial communities from Kellogg Biological Station, Michigan, USA - KBS S1-3 metaG | ecosystem: Host-associated > Plants > Roots > Rhizosphere > Soil ...
ACGGCGACTCTCATCCGCTGCGGGCCACGTCGCGAACGACATCGGCGAGGCGCGACGCGCCGCGGCCGTCGTGCAGCGTCTCCCACAGCTGCGTCGGTCGCGCCTCGGACTCGGAGAGCAGCCCGGGCCATTCCGACGGGTGCGGCCGCCGGGTCCGCACCGTCGCGACGCCCAGCCGGCGGAGCGCCTCGGCCTGACGTGCCTGCTCCCTGAACGGCCTCGCCTGGGGAAGGCACACGAACGGCCGGCGCGCCGCTGCGACCTCCGCGACGATGTTCGACCCGGCGGTGCCGACGACGACGGAGCTTGCTCGGAGGAGGTCGAGCACCGGCGCCCTCGGACCGTGGTCGGTGACGTTGGTCGCGTCCGGCGTCCGCAGCGCGCCGGCGACGTGCCACCGGCGATGGGGGGTCGACCTCGCGGCGGCGAGCACGTCCTCCGGGCGCAGATCGTGGCCCCCGGCGCCGACCAGGAGGAGGACGTCGCCGCCCGGCGTGGGTGGGTCGCTCGGCGGCTCGTCGTCGAACCGCGAGACCGCCCCGGTGAAGGAGAGCAGCCGTTCGGGCGGCCCCTCGCCGGACAGGTGCGTCGCCGCGGTCCATGGCGCGGCGATCGCCGCCGCCTGGGCGTAGGCGAGCGCATGGGCGGCGTCGTGACGGATGCCTCGCTGTGCCACGAGGACGACCGGAACGCCGTGTAGGCGCGCGAGCACCGCGATCTCGACCGAGACGTCCGCGACCACCGCATCAGGTCGTTCGCGTTCGATCCACGCGGACACGGCTGCCGCGCGCGCCCGTAGGCCCGGGTGCCGGAGCGGCGCCCAGTGCAGCGATCCGCCGGCGCTCTGGTCGCGCGGCTCGCCGTCGTCGTCGGGCGGCAGCCGGACCCAGGCGGAGCCGTCCGCGGGCGCCTCCAGGGTGCTGAGGACCACGACGCCGTCGAGGTGCCCGCGCACCGCCGACATGCGCGTGCGGTGGCCGGAGCCGTGGTGATGGACGTACCAGCCGATCCTCATGCGTGCTCGAGCGCCGGGTCACGACCGGCCGCGAGGAGCCGGCCGTACAGGCGCTCGTAGCCGGCCCCCATGGAGTCGATGCCCAGGCGTCGCATCGCTCGCGCGCGGACGTCCTGACGCGACAGCCGCGCGGCGCGACCGATCGCCGCAGCCAGGGATCGGACGTCCCCCGGTCGCGCGAGCGCGCCGACGTCGGGGGTCACGATCTCGCGCAGACCGCCGCGCGCGAACGCGGCGACCGGGGTGCCCGTCGCCATCGCCTCGGCGGCCGCGAGACCGAACGGCTCCTCCCACGCGGGCGTCATGAGCGCGACGAGGCTCGCGCCGACGAGATCCGCGAGGGCGCCGTGGTCCAGGTGACCCGCGTAGTGCACGCCCTCGCCGAGCCGGGGGGCGACCTCGGCCTCCCAGTACGCGGCGTCGACGATCGGACCCGCCAGACGCAGCTGCAGACCCGCCAGCCGGGCGGCGTCGATGGCGAGGTGGGGAGCCTTCTCCGGGACCATCCGCCCGCACCAGACCAGGTCGCGCCCACCTGCTCCGAGGGGCCATGCGGCGTGATCGACGCCGTTCGGCACGATGTCCGTGACGTCCGCGATGTCACTCCACAGCTCCGCGGTCGCGGTCGAGACCGCGGTGAGCGCGGGCCTCTGCCGGGTGGACCGCAGCGCCGACTCCAGCCAGGGCGTCGGCGGCGTGTGCAGCGTCAGCAGCGTCGGCACGGAGAGCAGCGGCGCGAGAAGCACCGGGAGGTAGTGCAGCGTGTGGCTGTGGACGAGATCGAAGCCCTCCAGGTCCTCGGCGAGAGAGGCCATGACCCGCGAGTAGGCGTGATGGGCCGCCATGAACGCCGCCGGCGGCATCGAGACGTCGGCTCGTGCCGTCGGCGTGAGGTCGACGCCGAGATCGAGTTCGCGGACCTCGACACCGGGGACCCGGCTCGTCGGGGGGGCGAACAGGACGACCTCGTGGTCACGACGGGCGAGCCACCGCGCGAGATACCAGGTGAGCGACTCGACCCCGCCCGCGAACGGCGGTCGGATCGGGGCCACGTGATGGCCGAGGAACGCGAGCTTCACGCGATGGACGCGCTCTCGTGATCGGGCTCGGCGCGTTCACGCGCACGGGATCGGTCTCGGGACACTGCCCGATTACGGTGGCTGCACGACACGGGCTCACAGCCGCGTCCGTTCTCCGACATACGCCGAGCCCTGTGCGCCACGTCTCACAGCGCCCCTGGATCGCTGGGTAGGCGCAACCCGTACTCCGAACCGCGAGGTTCGGGACATCCCACGAGGAACGGGGACGACTCCATGAGCCAGTCCGAGCAGAAGATCGTGCAGTACCTGAACGAAGCACATGCCATCGAGGTCGGCTTGACGCAGGCGCTCCGGTCTCAGATCGCGATGACCCCGGAGGGCTCCTACCGCAGCGGGCTCGAGAAGCACCTGCGCGAGACGCAGACGCACGCCGATCGCGTCAAGGCGCGTCAGGGCGCGCTTGCAACGGCCGGCGATCCGTTCGCCGCGGGAGTCGCGTTCATGGAGGACATCGCCGCCCAGACCCTCGCGCTGTGGAAGGCGCCGCTGGATCTCATGCGGGGCGCGACCGTCGAGGAGAAGGTCCTCGAGAACGCCAAGGAGGCCTGCGCCGCCGAGGCACTGGAGATCGCGACGTACACAGCGCTGGAGCATGTCGCCCGTGCTGCGGGTGACGCGGAGACCGCTGACCTCGCCGCCTCGATCCGCGCCGACGAGGAGCGGATGCTCGAGCGCGTGACCCGCGAGCTTCCCAAGCTCGCACGCGCGGTCGCCGGCGACACGGCCGACGCCGTCGCCGCGACGGCCGACGCGACCGAGCGCGTGATCCGCGGGGGCGACCGCAAGCGCAGCCGGCCGGCGTCGCGGACCCGACCCGCGCCGGCGGCACCGACCGCCGAGGATCTTCCGATCCCCGGCTACGACGCCCTGACCGCGGAGGACATCGGCGGGCGGCTCGCCGGGCTGTCGCAGAGCGACCTGGGCGCCGTCGACGCCTACGAGCGGACGCACGGCGATCGCTCGACGATCCGCGGCAGGATCGAGGCGCTGCGGGCAGACGAGCCCTGGGAGGGCTACGACGCGCTCACGGTCGAGGAGATCCGCGCGGAGCTGGGCGAGGACGACGGGCGCGCCGACGCCGTGCGCACCTATGAGCGCGCACACAAGAACCGCGCCGGTGTCATGAGCGCCGTCGAGCGCGAGGGCTCCACCGCGTCGGTGTAGCCCCCCGGGGGACATCGGGGCGCGCGGACCACGTCACCCGCTTCGGATGATGGTCGTGGATCCGCGCTCCGCTGTACTCGGTCGAGCATGTCCGCCCCGGTTCCACCGACCACGCCCGAGCCGGACGATCCGGAGCGCGCGCCCACTGCACGCAACCCGTGGATCTGGGTCACGGGAGTCGTCGCGGTCCTTGCGATCGCCCTCGGCGTCTGGGCGGTGAGCGAGCGCTCCAACGCCGATGATGCGAAGGCCGAACTCGAGGCGCAGCAACAACAACCGCAGCAGACCGCCACTGCGCCTGCCCCGCCACCCACCACCACGCAGGAGACGCAGACCCAGACCGTGGAGGCGGACGACAGCCGGACCGGCCTGCTGGCCGGCGCGACGGCTGCGCTCGCCGCGGCGCGCAAGCAGCTCAACGAGAACGATGCGCAGGTCGAGGATCTCGAGAAGCAGGTCGACGACGCCAACGCCGAGGCGGACAAGGCGCAGCAGGAGGCCGAGCAGGCGAAGCAGGACGCGGCCAGCGCCCCGCCGGCCGAGCAGCCGAAGGCCGAGACCGAGCAGGCACAGGCCGAGGAGCGCCAGGCGGGCGCCAAGGCCAAGGCCGCGGCCTCGTGCGCCAAGGCCATGCTCGAGATCGTGGGTCAGATCCCGAAGGCCGAGAGCCCGGAGGCGGGGCTGCAAGCCGCGTCGGACGAGATCACGGCGCTCGTCCCGAAGTGCAAGGAGTCCGTCTCCACGGCCGGGAGCTAGGCGCGACGAGCCCGAGCTCGCCACCTTCTTGCGAGGAGTCGCAACAACGATAGGGTTGCGTTTCCGATGGCGGGAGGGCCGGGATGGACGCGACGATCGCCGGTACGCATGCACCCACGCGCTGGGAGCGGCTCAGAGGCGGGCTGAGCTCGTCGGAGTGGGGAACGGTCGCGGGGATGGCCGCCGTCGTCGTCGGGCTGCACGTCGTCGGGTTCTTCCTGCTGTTCGCCGTCGTCGCCCCGCACCGCTTCGACCTCGGCGCGTCCGGGTTCTTCGGGGTCGGGATCGGGATCACGGCGTACACGCTGGGTCTGCGCCATGCCTTCGACGCCGATCACATCGGGGCGATCGACAACACGACGCGCAAGCTCATGTCGGACGGTCAGCGGCCGCTGAGCGTCGGCTTCTTCTTCTCCCTCGGGCACTCGAGCATCGTGTTCGCGCTCGCGCTCGCGTTCACCGTCGGGATCAAGGGGCTCAGCGGTGCGGTCGCCGCCGACGGCTCGTGGCTGCACTCGGCGACCGGACTGATCGGACCGACCGTCTCCGGGACGTTCCTGTGGATCATCGGGATCCTGAACCTGCTCGTCCTCATCGGCATCGTCAAGGTCTTCCGGCGCATGCGCCACGGCCACTACGACGAGGCCGAGCTGGAGCATCAGCTCGACAACCGCGGCTTCATGACCCGCTTCTACAAGCGGGCGACCAACGCGGTCTCCAAGCCGTGGCAGATGTACCCCGTCGGGCTCCTGTTCGGCCTCGGGTTCGACACCGCGACCGAGGTCGCACTGCTCGCCACCGCCGGAGCGGCGGCCGCGGGCGGCCTTCCGATCTACGCGATCCTCTGCCTGCCGATCCTCTTCGCCGCCGGCATGTCGCTGCTCGACACCATCGACGGCGCGTTCATGAACTTCGCCTACGGCTGGGCGTTCGCCAAGCCGGTCCGCAAGCTCTTCTACAACATCACCATCACCTGGCTGTCGGTGGTGGTGGCGCTCGTCATCGGGACGATCGAGCTCATGTCCGTCCTCGCCGACAAGCTCGGCCTCACCGGTCAGCCGTGGGACGCCGTCGCCGGCCTGGACCTCAACTACGTCGGGTACGCGCTCGTCGCGTTGTTCGTCCTGACCTGGGTCGTCGCACTGACCGTCTGGCGCATCGGCCGGATCGAGGAGAAGTGGACGGCCGGGATGGCGCAGGAGCAGCGGATCGCGGGATGATCGGGATCGTCGAGCTCCTCCCCGACGTCCCGTTCGGGGGGCTCGTCCTGCTGATCCTCGTGTACTTCGTCGGCGCGGAGGAGGGTGCGTTGTCGCTCGTCTCGGGCAGCTCGATCCACGAGCTCGTCCACGACCCGCGCCACCTCTTCGGCTTCCCCTGTCACTGATGGTCCGCCACCTGCTCCTACGTGGCCTGATCATCGGCGCGCTCGCCGGGGTGCTCGCCTTCGTCATCGCCTACGTCTTCGGCGAGCCCCAGATCCAGCGCGCGATCGACTTCGAGGACGCCGCCGGCCCGGCGCTCGTGTCGCGTGGCGTCCAGCGGTCGATCGGGCTCCTGACCGGATCGGTCGTGCTCGGCGCGTCGCTCGGAGGCTTCTTCGCGCTCGTCTTCGCCTGGGCGTACGGCCGCGTCGCGGTCGCGCAGCTCATCCTGCCTGCCGTCCACGAGACGCCCGCGGGCTTCCCCGCGGACGTCCTGTACCGCTTCCGGCTCGCGTCGCTCGGCATCAACGTCACGCTCTGGACCGCGATCGGCCTCGGGTTCGGCGCGGCGGCCGAGCGCGTGCTCACGCCCGCATCCGCGCCGTCGCGGGTCCGGGTCCCCGCCCAGGCGATCTGAAGCGTCCGCGTCCGAGATCAGGCCTCGATCGTCATCGCCGGCGGGCTCCACTCGCCCGCGAGGACGTCGTCGCGGGGGAGATACAGGCGCAGCACGATGCTCCAAGGCTCTCCTGGCGGTGTGGACGGCAGCCAGTTGGATTGCGGCGTCCCGTCCGGCTGCTTCGCGGCGATGTGGACGGTGAACCCGCCGTCCGCGTCGTGGACCAGCTCCGTGCGGTAGCCGATCGAGTAGACGCCGATCGGGTTGGGCACGAGCCGCACATCGGGATGCGAGTAGAGCGTCATCGACCAGTACCCGTCGACGTGCTCCCCGGGGGACTGGCCCGGCCCGAACCGGATCGCGTAGGTGTGATCGCCGGTCGGAGGATGTCCCGTTTCGTCCGCCTGCAGGGCGTAGTAGATGACCTCGCTGGCCGAGTTCCACCAGATGCCGGCGAAGTTGGCGACGGTGCGGAACCGGTAGTCGGCGGAGAAGCCGCTGCGGTTGCCCGTCGTCCGCCACCCGCGCCCGACCTCGGCGAGGTCGGTGAGGAGCAGCTTCATGAACGCCGGGTACACGCTGGTGCGCACCAGTTCGTCGATCCGCTGCGCGTTCGCCGGGTCGGCGGCGACGAACGCTGCGATGCGGTCCAGGCGCGGGCGGAACGCGTCGCCGTGACCCGATCGGTCGGGTGGTGCCAGCGCCTGATCGAGCGCGGGCTGCGCGAACATCGCGGCGGCGGGCGGCGCCGTGTTCGTGAACGCCGGTGCCGGGACGGCCGGCTCGATCCGCGGGCTTCCGCAAGAGCGGACCGAGAACCCGTGCTGGAGCGCGACCGCCGCGTCCGCGTCCGCGCCCATCTGCACGCGAGCGAGGAGCTTGGCCTTCGCCGAGGGCAGGTCCAGCCGGACGGCGCCGTCGGGTATCACCGGGCCCGAGCCGGCCAGGCACAGAGCGAACGTGCCGTGGGGATGATCGGGCATCGTGCGCGGGTTGATGTTGTAGGTGATCTCGGCCCACTCGTCGACGATCTGCGCCGTCGAGTACGTCCCGGCAGGAACCTCCGGCACGACCAGCAGCGCCGGCGTCTCGGCATCGACACCGATCCAGGCCTCTGAGTACACGACGTCCAGGTTCGGGTTGACGAAGGTCGGCGCGACGCCGGCTTCCGCGCCCGAGAGCACCGGCGGGTTGTGCTTGATCGCGTTGTACGCGGCGCCGTCCTCGGCCAGGTCGACGTGCTCCTGACGGATCACCAGGAACCTGCCGAACAGGTACACCCACGCGTCGGTCAGCTCCTCCACCGTCATGCCCAACCCGTCGATGCTGCCGCTCATCGCGTCTCCCTCGGCCGCCGCGGTGGACGGTATCCCCCACGCCCTAGACTCGGGCGGGTGAGCTTCGTGCGCGGCGAGAGCTCGAGGCCCGATCCCTCCGAGCAGTCCGGTCGTCAGGTCATCCAGTGGCAGCGGGCCGCCCGGTCGACCCGCCTCGCGGATGCGACGCTGGCGTGCGCGCGCTGCGACGCGCCGGTCGCCATCGGACCCGGCCGGCTGACGCTGGGCGCCGAGCTGACCTGCCCGTTCTGCGGTCACCAGGCTCCCGTCCGGGACTTCGTCTCGCTCGCGCTGCCCACGCGCGCGACGCGCGTCGTCGTGCGGGTCGGCTTCGTCGGCGAGCGCTGACCGCGCTCAGCCGATCAGCACGCCTTCGAAGAACCCCGCCAGCGCCTCGTGCGCGTCCAGCGGCAGCAGGTTCGCGACGTACCCGTCGGGCCGCACGACGAGGATGCATCCGTCGCGGTGCACGGCCCGGGCGTCGAAGATGTCCTCCTCCCGGGGATCGGGGCAGAAGGCCTTCTCGTAGTCGATGAGGCCGAAGACGCCCTTGCGCGGCAGCAGCGCCGGCGGCAGCGCGTCGACCTCGAGTTGGCGGTGGCCCTGCTGGAAGACGGCCCGCAGATCGATGACGGCGTCCGGGTCGGCGCCCTCCGGCGTGAAGCGGGCGACCGTGGACTCCATGAACGCGCACAGCGAGCCGAGCTGCACGCGGTCGGCGTCGGCGAAGACGTACACGCGCCATGCGCCGTCGGCCACGGCCACGTGGCCGAGCTGGACGGGCTTGGCGTCGGCGAGCCGCAGGACGGGCGCGGAGTGCAGGCGCATCCCGACGGGGAAGCCCTCCGCGAGGTGCTGGTGCGTCGCCTCCGCGGTGATCATCGACGGCGCATAGCGCGTCGCGACCCCCGCGGTGAAGCGGCCCTGCGCGACGAAGTACCGCTGGAACTCCTCCGGGTCGACGGCCTCCGCCCGGCCGCTGAAGAGCCTGGAGAACTCGCGGTCGAAGTCGATGAGCTCCTGCGCGACGGCCTGGCGTTCCGTGGAGTACGTGCGCAGCAGCTCCGGCCGCGCCCTCCCCCGCAGGACGGCGCCGAGCTTCCACCCGAGGTTCCAGGCGTCGGCCATGGACACGTTCATGCCCTGGCCGGCCTTGGCGCTGTGCGTGTGGCAGGCGTCCCCGGCGATGAACACCCTGGGATCGGCCGCGTCGTCGAACGCGTCGCAGAGCCGCTGGCCGATCTCGTAGACCGACCACCACCCGACGTCCTTCACCTCGAACTCGTACGGGCTCAGGATGCGGTTGGCCACCGTCGCGAGCCTCTCCGGCGTGACGCTGCGATCGTCGAGCATCCCGCGGTCCTCGATCTCGTCGAGCTCGAGGTAGACCCGGACGAGGTAGCCGCCCTCGCGCGGGATGAAGAGGAGGTTGCCCTTCGGGGAGGAGACGGCGCACTTCACGCGGATGTCGGGGAAGTCGGTGACGGCGAGGACGTCCATCACGCCCCAGTGCTCGTCCGTCGCGTCACCCACGAGCTCACGGCCGATCGCGGTGCGGATCGCACTTCGCGAGCCGTCGCAGCCCACGACGTAGCGCGCCCGGATGGTCGAGGTCTCCTCCGGGGCGCCCACGTGCTGCAGCGTGACCGTCACCGGCCCGTCGTCGGGGATCTCGACGCCGGTCGCGTGGAGACCGTAGAACGGGGTCAGCCGGGACGCCGAGCGCTCCATGTCGTCGCGGAGGTAGGCGAGCATCCGCGCCTGGTTGACGATGACGTGCGGGAACTCCGACAGGCCCTCCTCGACGTCCTGGACGCGGCCGGTGCGGACGATCCGGTCCCCATCCTCGGCGTCGGCTCGCCAGAAGGCCGTCTCGTTGACCCAGTACGCCTCGCGCAGCAGACGGTCGGCGAGGCCGAACGCCTCGAACATCTCCACGGTGCGGCAGGCGACGCCGTCCGCCTGCCCGACCTCGAGCGGCCCGTCCCTGCGATCCACGATCACCGTCGTGAGATCCGGGAAGCGCGCGAGCTGCGCGGCCAGGACCAGGCCGGCGGGGCCGCAGCCGACGATGAGCACGTCGGCCTCCTCCGGGACGCCGGCGGTCCGTTCGGCGACGGACGGGTGGGGATCCTCGACGAGCGGATCGCCGGTGTCGTAGCCGTTGAGATGGAACTGCATCGTCCAGCGTTCCTTCCCACCTGGGGCCAGGGCGTAGCGTCCGGGACGTGAAGCCGCCGTCGGACCTGCGCATCGGACTCGGGTGCATGCGCCTGTCGACCGATCCGGACCGAGACGAGGAGCGAGCGCTCGCGACGATCGCCGCCGCGGTCGACGCCGGGGTGACGGTGTTCGACACGGCGCGCGCCTACGGCGACAACGAGCGGCTGCTGGCCAACGCGCTGCGGCGCTGCGGCGCGGAGCGCAACGCACGCGTCGTGACGAAGGGAGGCATGTCACGGCCGGCGGGGGGCTGGGCGCCCGACGGGCGCGCGAAGGCGATCCTCGCCGACTGCGAGGCGAGCCTCGTCGCGCTCGACGGCCTGGAGATCGACCTCCTCCTCATCCACGCTCCGGACCCGCGGACGCCCTGGCGCACCACGGTCCGCGCTCTGGCCCGCCTCGTCGACGAGGGCCTCGTGCGGCGGGTCGGCGTGTGCAACGTGAACCGCGACCAGCTCGACGAGGCGCTCGCGCTCGCCCCGATCTCAGCCGTGCAGGTCGCCCTCAGCGTCCTCGACGACCGCGCCTTGCGTGGCGGCGTCGTGGAGCGCTGCGCGGAGGCCGGCGTGACGGTGATGGCGCACTCCCCGCTCGGCGGCCCGCGCGGGGCGAGGACGCTCGGTCGCCGACAGGCGCTGGCCGACGTCGCGGCCGCGCGCGGCGTGACCCCGGCCGAGGTCGCGCTCGCGTGGCTTCTCGATCTCTGGCCGGCAGTGCTCGCGATCCCCGGGGCGCGCCGCCCGGAGACCGCGCGGTCGGCGGCGGCCGCGGCCGCTCTCCACCTCGACGACGGCGAGCGCGCCGCGCTCGCACGAGAGTTCGGCGGGCTTCGACCGGCACCCGCCGGGGGACCGCCTGCGTCCGGCGACGCGGAGGTCGTGGTCGTCATGGGCATCCCGGGCGCCGGGAAGAGCCGGATCGCCGAGGACCTCGCCGGCCGCGGCTACGTCCGGCTGAACCGCGACGAGCGCGGGGGCTCGCTCCGGGAGCTCGCCGACGCGCTGGAGGAAGTGCTCGCGTCCGGTGTCCGGCGCGTCGTGCTCGACAACACCTACCTCACGCGCGCGTCGCGAAGCCACGTGATCGACGCCGCGCGCCGGCACGGGCTGCCGGTCCGGTGCATCTGGCTGGACGCGCCGCTCGCGCAGGCGCAGGTCAACCTCGTCGAACGGGTGCTCGACCGCGCCGGCTCGCTCCCGGGCCCCGACGAGCTGCGCGTCCTGGCCCGCCGCGGGGGCGGCGTGCTCACGCCGACGTCGCAGATGCGGGCCCGTCGCGAGCTCGAGCCGCCGTCGGACGACGAGGGATGGGCCGTCCTGGAGCACGCTCCGTTCGTCCGGGCGCCGCGATCTCCGACCGGGGTCCCCGGCGTGTTCGTTGCCGCCACAGCGCTGGGCTCGCCGGACTGGAGAGGCGAGGTGGACCCCACCGCGCCGCACATGCTGTTCGACTGGCGGCCGGGCGAGGATCCCGGCGGCCTCACGCGCGCGGTCGCCGAGCTCGCGGCCGAGGTCTCCGGGCCGGTGGACGGCGCGCTGTGCCCCCACCCGGGCGGACCGCCGAGCTGCTGGTGCCGGCCGCCGCTGCCCGGGCTGCCGATGGCGTTGGCGCGAGCCCACGGCGTCGAGCTGTCACGCTCCGTCCTCGTGGGCGTGAGCGCCGCCCACCGCACGCTGGCCGCGACGCTCGGCGCGCGCTACATCTGCGCCGATCGGGAGGATGCGAACCATGCGGGTTGACGAGTACGCGGCCCACGACGCCGTCGGGCTGCGGGATCTGCTCCGCGCCGGCGACGTCAGCGAGGCGGAGGTGGAGGCGGCCGCGCGTGAGGCGATCGGCGCGGTCGACGGCACGCTGAACGCGCTGGCGATGCCGCTGTTCGACGCACCGCTGGACCACGCCGCCGACGGGCCGTTCGCCGGCGTCCCCTTCCTCATCAAGAACTCCGGCCCGGTGGCCGAGGGTGTGCCGTTCACCATGGGGAGCGATCTGTTCGAGGGCGCCGTCGCACCGTGCGACCTCGAGATCATGCGGCGATTCCGAGCCGCCGGGCTGGCGACGCTCGGGGTCACGAACGTCCCCGAGATGGTCATCAGCTTCGCGACCGAGTCGCGGCGCCACGGCATCACGCGCAACCCCTGGGATCCGGAACGCGGCGCCGGCGGGTCCAGCGGCGGCTCGGCCGCGCTCGTCGCGGCCGGCTGCGTGCCCGTGGCGCACGGCAACGACGGCGCCGGCTCGATCCGCATCCCCGCGTCCTGCTGCGGGCTCGTCGGCCTGAAGCCGAGTCGTGGGCGCACGCCCGCCGGTCCGCACGAGACGGAGCTGCTGTTCGGTCTCGCGTACGAGTTCGCCCTGGCGCGGACCGTGCGCGACGTGGCGCAGGTGCTCGACGCGGTCGAGGGGGCCGGCGTCGGCGACAAGGTCATGGCGATCCCGCCAGCGAGGCCGTTCGCCGACGAGGTCGGTGCCCCGCCTCCCGTGCTGCGCGTCGCGCTCGCGACCGCCGCCTTCTCAGGGGTCCCCGTGGACCCGGAGTGCGCGCAGGCCGCGCAGGCGGTCGCGGCGCACCTGTCCAGCACCGGACACCAGGTGGGCGAGGCGAGCCCGGCCATCGACGCGGACCTCGTGCGGGAGGTCTACGACTCGATCACGCTCGTCGCGCTCGCCGGGGTGCCGGAGATCGCCCCCGTGACGCCGGGGCCGGACACCGCCGAGGGCACGACGCTGGCCGCCTTCGAGCGCGCGCACACGCTCACCGCCGTCGAGATCGGCCGCGGCTTCCGCGCGTTCCACGCGGTCGCGCGGTCAGCAGCGCTCTTCTTCGAGGACTTCGACCTGCTGGTCACGCCGACCCTCGCCCACCCGCCGTGGGAGCACGGACGGCTCGAGTACGACCGCCCCGGCCGCTCCATGGGCTCGTGGATCGACGCGATCTTCGAATACGGGCCGTTCACCGCGCCGTTCAACATCGGCGGGCAGCCGGCGATCAGCGTGCCGACCGGGCAGAGCGCCGACGGCCTGCCGATCGGCGTGCAGATCGTCGCCGCACACGGTCGGGAGGACCTGCTCCTCCGGATCGCCGCGGAGCTCGAGGAGGCGCTGCCGTGGGCCGGCCGGCGCCCCCGCGTGCACGCCGCCGCCTAGGCCGGGAGCGTGAACGAGAAGGCGCTGCCGCCGCCCTCGGCGGGCTCGACCCAGATGACGCCGCCGTGCGCCTCGACGACACGCCGGCAGACCGCGAGGCCGATCCCGCTGCCGTCGGGTGCGCCGCTCACGCGCGAGAACATGTCGAAGATCCGCGTCGCCTGGTCGGCCTCGACGCCGATGCCGTTGTCGCGCACCGTGACGACCCACTCGTCCTCGCGGCGCCGCGCGGAGACGTGGACGAGCGGCGGCTGCTCGCCACGGAACTTGACCGCGTTGCCGATGAGGTTCTGCAGGACGCGGCGCAGATGGCGCGGATCCCCGTCGAGGACGGGCAGTGGGTCGCTTCGCACGCTCGCCCCGGCCTCCGCGAGCTGCGGCCGGAGGTCCTCGCCGACCTCGGCCAGCAGCGCGCCGAGGTCGATCCGCTCGCTGCGCAGCTCGCCCGCACGCGAGTAGGACAGGACGCCGTCGATGAGCTCGTGGGCCCGCTCCGTCGTCTCGCGCAGCAACCGGAGCACGTCGGCGTCGGGCGGCTCCTCGGCGCGTCGCTCCAGCATCGAGACCAGGTGGGCGATGCCGATGACCGGCTCGCGCAGATCGTGGGCGACGAGGTCGGCGAAGTTGCGCAGCTCGGCCTCGTTGCGCCGCTGCTCGGTGATGTCGGTCAGGACGATGAGCAGCCCGCTGCCGAGGCGCGCGACGCGCTGCATGTAGGTGCCGAGCATGTAGCCGTCGCCGAACGGGGTGTCGTAGACGATCTCGCGGACCCAGGACCTGCCGGTCTCGCAGACGGCGACCCACTCCGTGAACGCGCGGCTGCCGCGCATCCGGGGGAGCGCCTCCAGCAGCGTGTAGCGATCGCGGGTCGCCGCGGGCAGCCGGAAGCTGCGCAGCATCGTGGGGTTGCCGTAGCCCAGCGCGAAGTCGACGACCTCGCCGGCGGCGTCGCGCAGCGGCCACACGATGCCGATCGCGTCCGGGAATCCCTCCAGGAGCGCGCGGAAGCCGGCGGCACCCTGCGCCCCCAGCAGCGCCTCGAGCCTCGGATCGGCTCCCCACCGCTCCGGCTCGGCGTCGGCGCCCGGATCCCTCACGCAGCCCAGCATAGATCGCGCCGAGGTCATCGCACGAACGCCGACGCCGGGGCTGTCACGTGACGCGCCCGCGCCACGCAGATCAGCAGCGCGATCGCGCCGTTGACGACGCAGTAGTAGACGGGGTACAGCAGCAGGGAGGCGTCGAGCGCCCCGACGGCGCCCGCGGCCAGACCGCCCCCGACGCTCGCCAGCGCGAACGTGACGAGCGTCTCGGACTCGGGCTCCCGGATGGTCTTGGGCACCATCATCGCCGCCGCGAGGACGTCCGCGACGATCACGCAGCCGGTCGCGACCACCGGCTCCCCGGCGACGAGCCACGCCACCACGCCACCGCCCGCGATCGCGATGAGCAGCTGGTCCGTGCGGCTCAGCCCGCCCACGCCCCAGCGGATGGACAGCACGAAGATCCCGCAGGTCAGCACGGCCTGGACCGCCGCCATGACCAGGCTCCACGACGCGCCGTCGGCGTACTGCGACAGGCACACGACGACGGCCAGCACGCCCCAGATGAGCCACGTCCCTCGATGCGGCCGCGTCGCCCCGCGCAGGGTGTCGCGCACGTAGGGGATCGTGTCGCCCACCCCGACCGCCGCCGCCAGCAGCCCGAGGACCGCGGCGTGGTCGGTCATCGCTCCAGCAGCGTCACGGTCGACGTGCCGCCGAAGTGGGCCCGGACGACCTCGGCGACGACGTCGCCGTCGAATGCCCGGCACGAGAAGACGTCGACGAAGCACCGGCCGCCCATCTCGTCGGCGTGGACGGTGATCGAGCTCGTCTCGATGAACTGCAGCGCCGACCAGCCCTCGAGGGCGCCGACGCCGAAACGCTCGATCAGCAGCGGCCCGTGGGCGCGCATGCCGATGGCCTCGATGACCGCCGGCACGCACCGGCGGATGGTGTCCGGATCCGCGAGCCGGGCGCGGTCTCCATCGTGGAGATCGACCGCGGCGAGCATGCCCCAGGGCTCGGTGGCGAGCTGCGTCGGGCGGGCGGGGAGCTTCGTCGTCGAGTGCATGCCGCAAGGCTCGCCTCGGCCGCTTACAAGACGCTTGCAGATCGGTTACGCGAGCGATGCCGTACCAGGAGCGGTAGGGTCGGCAGGGCGCACGGCTCGAGGTGAGGAGATGCAGTGGGCAAGCAATCCGGCCTCGGGATCCCCGGGACCAGCACACGGTCGGGCCGAGTGCACGTGCTCGGCGCAGGCCCCGTCGGTCTCCTGCTCACGGCGCTGCTCCAACCGATGGACGGCCTGTCGGTGCACCTCTACGAGAAGCGCCGTGAGTACACGCGCACGCGGATGGTCCGGCTCGCCGAGTACCTCGTCGCGGACTCGACCGACGGCTACCGCGCCGACAACTTCGACGGCGACAACATCGAGGCCGTGTTCGACCCCGCTGAGCTCTTGGAGGGGCTCGCGTTCAAGGGGACCATCCCCTCCGACCTCATGGCGCTCCTCAGCCAGTGGGTGCAGGGGTTCGTCCCGCTCAACGAGATCGAGCGCTCCGTCAGCGAGCTCATCGACGCACGCACGTCGCATCCGGTGGAGCGGACCGTCGGCGTGCTGACGGCCGAGGACGCGCTGGCCATGGTCGAGCCCGGCGACATCGTCATCGACTGCACGGGCAGCAAGTCGCTGCTGCGCGACCACCTGACGCTCGGCTCAGGGGACGTCGACCGGAGCGCGAACACGCTCAGCTTCGTGTTCGAGCACGCGCTCGTCGTCACGTTCCTCTACGGCCAGACCTACGTCTGCAACGAGTACTGCAAGTACTACAAGAACGTCGAGAACCCGCGCTACAAGTTCATCCCGATGGTGCATCGCGTGTGTCACGACGGCGACGTCAGCCACGTCACGGGCATCGTCAGCATCAGTGCCGAGGAGTACGAGGCGATGCCGAAGCAGTTCGACGGGGAGTGGCTGCGCGAGAACTTCCCGGGCGTCGCCCAGTCGATGGACCGGTTCATCGACAAGGTCAAGGAGGAGACGAACGGCGAGCTCGTCGGCGACCTCGAGGTCATCCGGATACCGCTCAACCTCTACCGCGCGCGCAACGTCACCAGCCGTCAGTGGGCCGCGGCGGGCCCGAGCGACCATCCGCTCGCCACGACGCCGGTGTTCCTGACCGGCGACTCGGCGATCGGCTCGCCGTACTTCCAGTCGATCTCGCTGGGCTTCGAGTGCGCGATGCACCTGGCGTCGCTCGTGGCGCAGCCGGACCTCTCGCCGGGCGACATGCTCGATCGCTACGAGCAGTACATCTACAAGCAGTGGCTCCGCGTCTACATGCAGAGCAAGATGATCAAGAACAACAAGGACCTGTTCGAGTCCCTCGACGACCCGGTCGCACTGCTCAACCAGCTGCACATCTACTAGAGGGGCCCCGAGTGACGCTCAGAGTCGGCCAGCCGGTTTCCGATCACCACGTGCAGGCGTACCTCCGCGGCGAGCTCACGCCGATCGTCTTCGATCTCTCCCATCACCGCGGCAGCTGGGTCGTCCTCTTCTTCTATCCCGGCGACTTCACGTTCATCTGCCCGACCGAACTGGCCGCCTTCGCGAAGCGCCACACCGAGTTCCTCCGCGAGGAGGCCGTGCTGCTGGCGGCGAGCACGAACAGCTGCTTCAGCCACAAGGCCTGGTTCGAGACCGATCCACGGCTGGCCGACGTCCGGTACCCCGTGATCGCCGACACCCTCCGCGACCTGAGCCGCTCCTTCGGCGTGCTGCTCGACGACGGGGCCGCGCATCGCGGCACGTTCATCATCGACCCCAACGGCGTGCTCGTGCACATGAGCGTCACCGCGCACGACGTGGGCCGCAGCGTCGACGAGGTCCTGCGGGTCCTGCGCGCCTTCCGGACCGGGGCGCTGTGCCCGGCCGACTGGGGGCCGGGCGATGCGACGCTCACGAGCGACGACGACTGGCTCGGCAACGTGTTCCCCGACCTGATCGGGACCGAGCTCGCGTCCCTCGGCGACCGCGGCGACCGGGTGACCTTCGCGCCCGGCGACACGATCATCGCCGAGGGCGAGATCGCCGACCGCTTCTACGTCATCGCCGGCGGCGAGGTCTCGATCAGCCGCCGGGGGCCCGAGGGCAAGGAGGTCAAGCTCGCGACCCTCGGGAAGGGCCAGTTCTTCGGCGAGGTCGGGATCCTCGCGGAGACGCGAGGCACGGCCACGGTCCGCGCCGTCGACGACGTCGAGCTGTTCGGCCTGAGCTGGCAGATCTTCCAGGAGACGCTCGAGCGATCCGACCGTGCCGACCGTGACTTCGCACAGATCGCCAAGGACCGGATCGCCGTCACGTCGTGATGCTCAGCCCTGTGCCGCCTTCTCCTTCGCGCGGATCTCCGCGAGGGGGTTGTCCGGCAGCGCGGCGATCTCGAAGCAGTCCTCCTTCTTCACGAACTTCCCGTCCTGCGGGACGATCGTGTAGTCGGTGTTGTTCGGGACGTGCTGGTCGCTCTCACCGAAGTACCACGGCTTGCAGAGGATGTCCGTCTTGAACGGCTTGATGTCGCGGAACGCCTCGTTGACCGTCTTCTGCGTGAACTCGGTCGCCTCGGAGTCCATGAGGGCCTGGGTCGCGAGCCGGGCGTCCAGGAAGCCCATCTGGCCGAAGCTCCCCTGGGGGATGTCGGGCGCGTACTTCTTGTTGACCTGCCGGTAGAGCTGCATGTCCGGCCCGTCGGTGTCGACGAGGTTCAGCTCGGCGTTGATGAACAGCTTGTCGTTCCACGCCGGGCCGACCGCCTCGGCCAGCGAGGCGTCGTTGCACGGCGTCGCGCAACCCCACTTCACCTTGTCGATCAAGCCCTGCTGCTCGGCGCCCTGCAGGACCTTCAGCGCCTCCGGTGCGACCGCGGTGATGACCACGCCGCCGCCGTCGCCCGCCGCATCGGCGAGCTTGAGCGCGAGCGCCGCGCCGTCCGTGACCGGCACGGGCTCCAGGAAGCTCTTGCCCGGGATCCCCTCCTGCTTGGCCAGCGCGAGGACGCCCTCGTTGTTCCAGTCCGCGCCCGGCAGCTTGCCGGACACGGCGACGAGCGACTTCGCTCCTGCGCGGACCAGCGCCTGCGCCGCGCCGAGGGCGGAGTAGTGCGGGCCCATGTTCACGGCCGCCACGTTCGGCGTCGTGAAGCACTCGCGCGGGACGCCGGCGAGGATCACGTAGATGTCGCGCTCCTCGTAGAACTTCTGGTTGACCGCGCAGTCCAACAGGCTCGTGTTGCCGACGAACCCCAGCACCTTTTCGTTCTCCCACAGCTTCGTCACAAGCGACGCGACCTGCTGCGGGTTGGTCTGCTCGGTCTTGGCGATGTAGTCGACCGGGCGGCCGTCGATGCCGCCGTTGTCGTTCACGCAGTCGAAGTAGGCCTTCGCCATCGCCGTGATCTGCGTGAAGTCCACCCCCGGTTGCTTCGTGGCGAGCCCGCCCAGCTTGATGGGCTCACCGGTGGCCTTCTTCCCGTTGCCCAGACCACACTTCGAGGCGTCGGCCCCGGCGGTCTCATCGGCCGCCGTGGCGCCGCCGCCTCCCGCGGCGTCGTTGCCGGAGTCACCGCACGCGGCCGCTCCCAGTGTGAGCACGGCGAGCATGGCCACGAGCCCGAAACGTCTCATGATGCCTCTCCTCCCGTTGGCGCTGGGCGCCCTCCCGAAGCGACCGTAACCTTGTGACAAGTCGCACGTCAAATGCACGTGACAGCATCCGTCCCATGGCCGCTGCCGGGGATCCGCCGTTCGACCGGGCGAGGCTCGATGCGCTGCTCGACGAGGCGGCGATCGACGTCGTCGTGGCGACGTCGCGCCACAACGTCCGCTACCTGCTCGGCTCCTACAGCCACTTCCATCGCAACTTCGACGCGATCGGCGCCGATCGCTACCTGCCTGCCGTCGGCCTCCGGCGCGGCGAGCCCGGGGACGCGTTCGCCGTCGGCGCCCCGGTGGACAGCTGGCAGCACGAGGTCTCGCGGCCGTGGGTCCCCACGCTGCTGGACACCGCGCAGTCCGCGGAGGAGACGGCGCGGCTCGTGGCCGAGCAGCTGCGCGCGCGGGGCCTGTCCCGCGCGACGGTCGCCATCGAGGGCTCCTTCGCGCCGCACCGCTTCGTCGCGGCGCTCCAGGCGGCGCTACCGGGCCTGCGGCTCGTCGAGGCCGGCGGTCCCCTGGAGATGCTGCGCGCGGTCAAGCGGCCCGACGAGCTCGCGGTGCTGCGCGAGGCGGCGGAGGCGATCGTCGCAGCTATGGCGGCGACCGTCGAGGGCGCGGGCGCGGGCGCCACGAAGCGCGAGCTCGCGGACCGCCTGCGCGAGCAGGAGGAGCTGCGCGGGGTGGCGTTCGACTACTGCCTGACGGCGATGGGGACGAGCATGAACCGCGCGCCCTCCGACCAGGCGTGGCAGCCGGGCGACGTGCTGTCGCTGGACTCCGGCGGCGAGCGCGACGGCTACATCGGCGACCTGTGCCGCATGGCCGTGCTCGGCTCACCGACTGCCGAGACGGACGCCGTGCTCGCGGATGTGCGCGCGATCCAGGACGCCGCCCGGGTCGCGATCGGCGCGGGACGGTTGGGCCGCGAGATCGGGGAGGCGGCCGACGACCGGCGCCGGGCATCCCCGCACGCCGACGTCCTCGACGTCGTCGCGCACGGGATGGGGCTCGTCACCCACGAGCCCCCGCGCCTGGACGCGGACGCGCCGCCACGACGCGCGGCGACGCACCACGACCGCCCGCTCGAGGCCGGGATGGTCCTGTCGATCGAGACGACCGCACAGGTCGAGGGCGTGGGGTTCGTGAAGCTCGAGGACACCGTGGTCGTGACCGACGACGGCTGGGAGGCCTTCGGGGACGACCACCGCGACTGGATGGTCGCGGGCGCGTGACGGTGCGGTCAGCCCTGCTCGCCGGTCAGCTCGGCGCGAGCCCGCTCCAGCGCCGCGGACGCAGGCTCGCCCCCCTCCGCGACCGTCACCGCGACTCGGATGGACGGTCCCGCGATGAACTCGCTCTCGACGAGCACGAGCGGGTCGCTCGCAGTGGGCGCGCCGACGGGTGCCGCGACGATCGCGATCCG